>WBZP01001933.1_pt1 | contig 24572 bp, 20 predicted proteins | sample 5204301 | NCBI WGS metagenome assembly WBZP01 (sample SAMN12412401, study PRJNA552823) | activated sludge metagenome | isolation source: activated sludge from nitrification reactor of wastewater treatment plant... | place: USA: Pennsylvania | collected 2017 | reverse complement strand
ACAGCTGACCGCCTGGGACGACCTACTCGACGCCCCGCCTCGCGTAGGCCACCGCGTGATCGACACCGACATGTTGGCCATTCTGTACACCAGCGGCAGCACCGGTCGGCCCAAGGGTGTGGTGCTGTCCCACCGCAATATGGTGGCCGGTGCCAAGAGCGTGGCCTCGTACCTGGATAACAGGCCCACTGACACACTGCTGGCGGCGTTGCCACTGAGCTTCGATGCCGGCTTCAGCCAGCTCACCACGGCATTCCACAGCGGCGCGCGCGTGGTGCTGTTGAACTACCTGATGCCCAAGGACGTTCTCAAGGCGATGGAACGCGAAAGGGTCACGGGCCTGACGGCCGTGCCTCCCTTGTACATACAGCTTTCGGCGCTGGAATGGCCATCGGCCATCGGCCAGCATCTGCGCTACTTCGCCAACACCGGTGGCCGCATGCCGCGCGAAACGCTGACCCTGCTGCGGAAGCGGGTGCCTGCTGCAAAGCCTTTCCTGATGTACGGGCTGACCGAGGCGTTTCGCTCGACTTACCTGCCCCCGGAAGAGGTCGACCGGCGCCCCGATTCGATCGGTAAGGCGATACCTAACGCGGAGATCTTGGTATTGCGTGAGGACGGCAGCGAATGTGGGCCCGACGAGCCCGGTGAACTGGTGCATCGAGGAGCCTTGGTGGGCCAGGGCTACTGGAACGATGCGGAGAAGACGGCCGAGCGCTACAAGGTGCTTCCCAACGGCATTGGAGGGCGCCAACCGGGCCTGATGCTGCCCGAATATGCGGTGTTCTCTGGCGACACGGTGCGCAAGGATGCCGAAGGCTTCTTGTACTTCATCGGCCGCCGAGACGAGATGATGAAGACCTCGGGTTACAGGGTCAGCCCGACGGAAGTTGAAGAGATTCTGTATGCAACCAAGCTGGTTGGCGAATGCGTGGCCTTTGGGGTGGACCATGCCACCTTGGGCCAGGCGATCCAGGTCATCGCCACGGCGCCGGACGGTACGGCAAGTGTGGATCTCGCTGCGCTGCAGTCCGAATGCCGCCAACGCATGCCCGCTTACATGGTGCCCGCCGGGATCACGCCGATGGCCGGCCCGCTGCCACGCAACCCGAATGGCAAGATCGACCGCAAGTTGTTGTCGACGGCATGGCTTGAAACGAACTGAAAGAGGCGAACGTCCATGAAGGTCACCGTCGTCGGCACCGGTTACGTGGGCCTGGTCACCGGCGCCTGCCTGTCCGAAATGGGCAATCACGTCGTCTGCCTGGACGTGGACGCGCGCAAGATCCAGATGCTCAACCAAGGTGGCATCCCCATCTTCGAGCCCGGCTTGAAGGAGATCGTCCACCGCAACGCGGCCGCTGGCCGCTTGCAGTTCACTACCGATGTACCGTCCGCGGTGTCGCACGGCACCATCCAGTTCATCGGCGTTGGTACCCCGCCCGACGAAGATGGCTCGGCCGATCTGCAGTACGTGCTGGCGGCCGCGGCCAGCATCGGCCGGCACATGACCGACTACAAAGTCATCGTCGACAAGAGCACGGTGCCGGTGGGTACGGCGGACAAGGTGCGTGCTGCGGTGCTGGCCGAGTTGGCCAAGCGTGGCCTGGAGATGGAATTCGCTGTGGTGTCCAACCCGGAATTCCTGAAGGAAGGCGCCGCCATCGAGGACTGCATGAAGCCCGACCGCATCATCGTGGGCGCCGACGACGAACGGGCGGTGCTGCTGATGCGCGCGCTGTACCAGCCCTTCATGCGCAACCACGACCGTCTGCAATTGATGGACGTGCGCAGTGCCGAGTTCACCAAGTACGCCGCCAACGCGATGCTGGCCACGCGCATCAGCTTCATGAACGAGCTGGCGCTGCTGGCCGAGAAGGTAGGTGCCGACATCGAGATGGTGCGCAAGGGCATCGGCAGTGACCCGCGCATCGGCACGCACTTCCTCTATCCGGGCACGGGCTATGGCGGCAGCTGCTTCCCCAAGGACGTGAAAGCGCTGGTCCACACAGGCAAGGACTGTGGCGTCCGGCTGGGCGTGCTGGAAGCCGTGGAGTCAGCCAACGACCGCCAGAAGCACGTGTTGGTGGACAAGGTGACGGCCCGTTTTGGCCAGAACCTGAAGGGGCGCTGCTTTGCGCTTTGGGGCCTGGCCTTCAAGCCCAACACCGACGACATGCGCGACGCGCCGAGCCGCACCGTGCTGGCTGAGCTCACGGCCCGCGGCGCCGTGGTGCAGGCCTACGACCCGGTGGCGATGGAGGAGGCCCGGCGGGTAATGCCTGACATGCCCGGGCTGCGCTACGCCAGTGGCTGGATGCCGGCGCTGGAAGGTGCCGACGCGCTACTGGTGGTGACGGAGTGGAAGGAAATCCGCAACCCCGACTTCGATGCCATCAAGCTGGCGCTGAAGGAGCCGGTGATCTTTGACGGCCGCAACCTGTACGAGCCGGCCTTGATGAAGAGCCTGGGCATTCACTACAGCGCCGTGGGGCGGGGTGAGGCGGCTTGATCGGACGCGTCCCAGCGGCCAAGAGCAACGGCTGACTTCAGATGATGCCTTGATGCTGCTTTGATGAATTGATGCGACAATAGGACGCTTCAAGTTCTGGTGTCCCTATGCGTACAACCCTCAATCTGGCAGAAGACGCACTGATCGCTGCGCGAAACATCGCGCAGCGCGACCGTGTTTCACTAGGAGAAGCGGTGTCCGATCTCATCCGGCGTGCCGCAGCCGGTGGCCTGCAGGCCCCGCACGCCGGGGCGCAAAGGGCGCCACTGCGGGGCCGCTTCGCGCTGCTGCCCGCGCGGGACGAACTCATCACGCCTCAGCATGTGCGTGAACTGATGGACCGCGAAGGCATTTGAGGCGGGCACCCGTGCGCGCCCTGCTCGATGTGAACGTGTGGATTGCCCTGTTTGACGATGCGCATCAGTTCTCGCCACGCGCCAACGCCTTTGTCGAGGCCGCCGGAACCCGGATAGCCACCTGCCCGCTCGTTGAGAACGGCGTCATCCGCGTGCTGAGTTCACCGCACTACAGCCAGCGTGGAGTGCTTGCGATCCAGACCGTCCGCGAGAAATTGCGTCAAGCTTTCAACGAACTGGACTGCGAGTTTTGGCCAGACGACGTTTCGCTGCGCAACGACAAGATATTCAACTTTGCGCGCGTGCAGGGGCACAACCAGATCACCGACCTGTACCTCTTGGGTCTGGCCGTGCAGCACGGCGGCTGCCTGGCAAGCTTTGATCAGGGCATCGCCATGTCCAGCGTCCACGCTGCGAAGCCTGAACACCTGCTGCTCCTGTAGCAGGCCAGCTTCTTGGGCCGGTGTGACGCCCGGTCCCTGTTTCGTGACGCCACTTTAGAGAACGGCGGTTCCCCGCAGGTTAAGCTGCTCAATGCCCGACACCTCCTTGCACTTCACCCACCACGGCGCCGTCAACGGTGTCACCGGCTCGTGCCACCAACTGCACCTGCCCGGCGGTGCATCAGTGCTGGTGGATTGCGGGCTGTTCCAAGGCGCCGAAACTTCGGCCGACGGTTCGGCAGCGGCGGGGCGGCTGGAGATCGGGTTTTCGCTGGCCGGGGTGTGCGCGCTGGTGGTCACCCATGTTCACATCGACCATGTCGGCCGGCTGCCCTACCTGATGGCGGCCGGCTTCAAGGGGCCGATCTTTTGCACGCCGGCTTCGGCGCTGCTGCTGCCGATGGTGATCCACGACGCGCTGAAAGTGGGCTTCACGCGGGACGAGGCACTGATCGGGCGCGTCATCGCGCAGTTGCAGCGGCAGATCGTGGCCGTGCCGTACAAGTCTTGGCAGACGGTGCTGCGCGCCACGCCCGGTTCACCCGGGCAACCGGGCCTGAGGCTGCGCTTTCAGCCGGCGGGGCACATCCTGGGCTCGGCCTATGTGGAGCTGGACGTGCAACTGACTGCGGGCAGCCGCCGGCGCGTGGTGTTCTCGGGCGACCTGGGCGCGCCCTACACGCCCTTGCTGCCGGCACCGCGCCCGCCCATGCAAGCCGACGTGGTGGTGCTTGAAAGCACCTACGGCGACCGTCTGCACGAAGCCCGGCGCACGCGCCGCCAGCGCCTGCAGGCGCTGTGCGAGCACGCCTTTGCCAACCGCGGCACGCTGCTGGTGCCGGCCTTCAGCATCGGCCGCACGCAAGAACTGCTGTACGAGCTGGAAGAGATCATCCACCGCAACCGCCAGCGCCCGGCCGCCGCGCACGTGCCCTGGGGCGAGGTGGACGTGGTGGTGGATTCGCCGCTGGCCGCGGACTTCAACACCGGTTATGCGCAGCTCAAGGCGCACTGGGACGCCGAAGCGCGCCGCAAGCTGGCGGCCGGGCGGCACCCGCTGGCCTTCGAGCAACTGACCACCGTCGGCGACCATGCGGCGCACCTGCGCATGGTGGATGCACTGGCACGCAGCGCGAGGCCAGCCATCGTCATCGCAGCCAGCGGCATGTGCAGCGGCGGCCGCATCGTCAACTACCTCAAGGCCATGCTGGGCGACGCGCGACACGATGTGCTGTTCTGCGGCTACCAGGCCGCCGGCACCCCCGGCCGGGCCATCCAGCAGTTCGGCCCACGCGGCGGGTTTGTCGATCTGGACGGCCAGCGCATCGCCATCCGCGCCGGCATCCACACGCTGGGGGGTTTCTCGGCGCATGCCGACCAGAAGGACCTGCTCAACTTCATCGGCCGCATGCACACCCTGCCGGCCCAGGTGCGCCTGGTGCACGGCGACGACGAGGCCAAGCGCACGCTGGCGGCTGAGTTGCAGCGGCGGCATGCCGGGTTGGAGGTGGTGGTGCCTTGAAGGCGTATTTGCCACGGCAAGTCGGTGGCAGACAAGGCCCCGGCCCGGAATCCTTCACGAGGCGAGGAGCGATGCAGGCCGATGGGCCGTATGGCAACGAAACTTCAAGCTAGAGTTCGCGTCGGCTGAACCTGGCCAGAGTCCTTCAAGTGCTCCAAGATCAGATGCAAGTTGCTCCTGCCCGGGTGCCACCCGCCCATAGCCCGATGTCCCAGTGGCCCGTTCGCGATGGTGAACTGGTCGTCGGGGGTCAACGGCTGAGCCATCTGGCCGCGCGCGTCGGCCAGACACCGTTTTTTGCCTACGACCGCGGCCTGTTGCGTCAGCGGGTGGGCATGCTGCGCGCGGCGCTGCCGGCCGGCATCAAGCTGCACTACGCAATGAAGGCCAATCCCATGCCTGCCGTAGTGGGACTGATGGCGGGGCTGGTGGATGGCATCGACGTGGCGTCGGCCGGGGAACTGAAGGTGGCGCTGGACGCCGGTGCCGATGCGGCCGAGGTGAGCTTCGCCGGGCCGGGCAAGCGCGATGCCGAGCTGGTGCAGGCCGTGGCCGCCGGTGTGCTGGTGAATGTGGAGTCGGAGCGTGAGCTGCCGATCCTGGCGCGTGCCGCGCAGTCGCTGGGCCTGCCCGCACGTGTGGCCGTGCGTGTGAATCCGGACTTCGAACTCAAGGGCTCGGGCATGAAGATGGGCGGTGGGCCCAAGCAGTTCGGTGTGGATGCCGAACGTGTGCCTGAGCTGTTGGCCCAGCTGGCACCGCTGGGTCTGGCCTTCGAGGGCTTCCACCTGTTTGCCGGCTCGCAGAACCTGCGGCCCGAGTCGATCTGCGAAGCGCAGCAGAAGAGCTATGAACTGGCCCTGCGGCTGGCCCAGAGCGCGCCGGCGCCCGTGCGCTTCCTGAACCTGGGCGGTGGTTTTGGCATACCGTACTTTCCTGGCGAACAGCGCCTGGACCTGGTCCCGATCGGCGCCAACCTGGCCGCGCTGCAGAATCGGGCCGCGCGCGAGTTGCCCAAGGCCGACCTGGTCATCGAGCTGGGCCGATACTTCGTGGGAGAGGCGGGCATCTATGTCGCCCGCGTGCTGGACCGCAAGCTCTCGCGCGGGCTGGTTTACCTCGTGACGGATGGTGGCCTGCATCACCACCTGTCGGCGTCGGGCAACTTCGGACAGGTGGTTCGCAAGAACTATCCGGCAACCATCGGCAACCGGGCTGAGTCGGTCCAGCGCGAGGTGGCCTCTGCTGTTGGCCCCTTGTGCACGCCGCTGGACCTGCTGGCCGACCGCATGGATCTGCCCGTGGCGCAGGTTGGCGACCTGCTGGTGGTATTCCAGTCGGGTGCCTATGGGCGCAGCGCCAGCCCGCAGGACTTTCTGGGGCATCCGCATTGTGTAGAGGTGCTGGTCTGAAGGCACGATTTCCCAGCATTGCTGCCCCCCATTCACGGGGTTCGGCCAAATCCCTGCGCCTTGTCGCCTTGCCGCTGCCTGGGGCCCGCCCGTAGACTCGCTGCCAACCTGGACGAAGGAGAGAACTCCATGAAACGCATGAATATGGCGAGCATGCTGGTGCTGGGCGCGTTGGCGTCCGGTTCAGCCTTCGCGCAGACTTGCCCGTTTGGCACGACGCGCATTACCGGCGGAACGGTGGCAAACCCCAATGGTCCCGGCAATTTCGTGGGCTTCGTCACCGGTGTCACCTTCTGTGCTGCGCGCGGTGCCGATCGCTGGCAGGAGTTCCATGCCGGCAACGGCGACCTGATCGACTGGAAGCGTGGCACCAACCCCATCGACCCGACTGAAAAGGTAGGCACCTGGTCGGCGCAAAACGGTGCCAACGCGACGGTCACCCACACCTACGGGACGGCGGCCTACACCTGGGCCGTATGCCGCGTGGGCACAACTTCGTCTTACACCCTGGTTTCGACCGCGGCAGGAAGCATCACGGGGGCCACCATCCAGTCAGGTCAGGGCCCGTGCCCTTGATTGTTCGCGGCGCAGCGGCACACTGAAGTCCCGAGCCGCGATCTTGTAGCGAGCGGCGCAACGAGGCGCCGCTTCTTATTTCTGGCGGCGTTTGCTGCATGATGCAGATCCAGTGAATCGCCGCTTTGTACTCCTGCTGGCCTGGCTGGCGTTCATCGTCTACGGTAGCCTGGTGCCGTTGGACTTCAGGCCGATGGCCCTGGAAGCGGCTTGGCAGGCGCTGCGAAGCGCCCCCTTCCTGGAGTTGGGCGTCGAATCCCGTGCCGACTGGGTCGCCAACGGGGTGCTGTACTTGCCGCTGGGCCTGCTGGCAACGCATTGGCTTGCTGGCGCCCTGCGCTGGCTGCCGTTCGCGCTGATCTGGTTGTTGGCGGCTGCCGGATGCGTCGCTGTGGCGGTGGGAGTGGAATTCGCCCAGGTCTTCTTCCCACCCCGGACGGTTTCGCAGAACGACCTTATCGCCGAGTGCATCGGCAGCCTGCTGGGCGCTTCGCTGGTGCCCTTCATCGGCCGCTGGCTGGACCGGCTCGCGCACGCGTGGACGGCCGGCGGGGCCAGGCTTGTCCCGCGTCTGCTTGAACTGTATGCGGTGGCCTACCTCGCTTTGTGCTTTTTCCCCTACGACCTGCTGTTGTCGCGCGGCGAACTGCTCGACAAGGCGGCTTCCGGCCTGTGGGGTTGGCTGCTCGCACCGCAGGACCGGGGCGGGTTCTTCACCGTGCTGCAACTGACGATGGAGGTTGCTTTGTCGGCCCCCTTCGGGGTGCTGCTGGCGAGACGGGGTGCCTTCGGCCGGGCCGGGCAGATAAAGGCCGCGGCAGCGGGCTTCGCATTGGGGATGCTGATCGAGGGCGGGCAATTCTTCGTTGCCTCCGGAGTCAGTCAAGGCGCTTCGGTGGTCAGCCGTGTGATGGGCGTCTGGGTCGGTGCTTGGCTTGGGCCGCGGATGGCCTCGATGGGCCCGGCCGGACTGCGAAGCCTCTTGGCCCGGCTTGCATGGCCCTTGCTCGTTGTCTACGTGCCGGTTCTGCTGGTGGCCAATGGCTGGTTCCGACAGCCCTGGCAGGGTGTTGAGGGTGCAGCGAAGACTTGGGCAGAACTGCGGCTGATGCCGTTCTATTACCACTACTGGACCACCGAGGCGCTTGCCCTCTTCAGCCTGGGCAGCGTGGTCCTGATGTACTTGCCGCTAGCCCTGGCCGCTTGGGCGCGCGCGGCATCGGCGCGCCGGCTTGTGCTTGGCGTGGGGGGTCTGGTGCTGTTCGTCGAGCTGTCGAAGCTCTTCCTCGTTGGCGCGCGGCCTGATCCGACCAACGTGCTGATCGCCATCGCCGCATCAGTTGCCGCGTTGAAACTGCTGTCGATGAGCCACTCGGATCCACGCTCGGTGGCGGCGCAGCGGTCCCCACCCACCGCCGCGCAAGGGCGTGCTCAGCGGTCCGGCTGGTTCTGGTTGCTGATGATCCCCCTGGTAGCCCTCGAGGCGCTGCGCTTCCCTGCCCTGGTCTGGCTGCTGCTGCCCCTGCTGGTGATCTGCTCGGCGATCGTCTGGTGGCGGCCGGTGTTGGCGCTGGCGCTGGTCCCGGCCGCGCTACCGGTGCTTGACCTCGCGCCGTGGACCGGCCGCGTATTCATCGATGAATTCGACCTGCTATTGGGCAGCTGTCTGGGCCTGGCGCTCTTCCGTACGCAGCGCGCCACTCCAACAAATGGCGTCGGGTGGCTCGCTGCCGCTTTCTGGCTGCTGGGCCTGAGTCTGTTGGCCAGCACGCTGCGTGCGCTGTGGCCGGCTTTGGCAGATCCACAGATGCCCAGTCCCGACGCATTGACCAACTTCTTCAGCCCTTGGTCAGCACTGCGCATCGTGAAAGGCGCAGCATGGGCCGGACTCTTCATCCTGCTGTGGCGACGGCTGGCTGAATCATCACCCGATCGCCTTGCCACGTGCTTTTCCGCGGGCGTCATGACAGGGTTGGCGCTTGTGGTGTCGACGGTCGTCTGGGAACGTGCCTCCTTTGCCGGCTTGTGGGACTTCTCCGCGGACTTCCGGGTCACGGGCATGTTTTCGGCGATGCACCGTGGCGGTGCCTACATCGAGTGTTACCTGGCATCGGCGTCAGCATTTGCCACTTGGTCTGCGCTGCGGGCTCGACGCGCCATCTGGCGAGTGGCTGCCATGCTGCTGCTTGCCGCGGCCAGCTATGCGGTGATGGTGACCTACTCGCGCAACGGATACGCGGCCATGTTGGTGGCCCTGTTGCTCGCTGCCGTTGTGGGCCTGCCCCGGAACCGGCCGGGTTGGCAAACGTGGTTGCCGGCGACGGGCCTGGTCTTGGCGCTCGGCGTGGCGGCCGTTCCTTTGCTGGCCGGAAGCTATGCGCGCGAACGTCTTTCGCAAACCGGCCGTGACTTCGGCATCCGCGCCGCGCACTGGGCCGACGCCCTGCAGATGCGTGACAAGAGCTGGCTGAGCTCCCTGGTCGGCATGGGGCTGGGCCGCTACCCGGAGACGCACTTCTGGCGCAGCCAGGAAACGGTACGCGCCGCGACGTGGCGATTGGTGGACGAAGGAGGCAACCTCTTTCTGCGTCTGGGCAGCGGTGCCACGCTTTACATCGAGCAGATCCTGGCCCGGCCCGCCCCAGGCGAACTGATGCTGTCGGTCGACCTGAGCTCAGCAAGGGGTGATGCGTCGCTGACACTGGCCCTGTGTGAAAAGTGGGGCCTGACCTCGCTGAACTGCGTCCCGATCCAGGCCGTGGGTGCATCCGGCTCTCCGGTTGCCACGGCACTGCCCGGCAGCGGACAAGGCGTCTGGCAGCGCGTGCAGGTCGGCCTTGATCCCGCCAAGGTTCTGGCCAGTGCCTGGCCGTTGCGCGCGCCACTCAAGCTGTCGCTGTTCACGCCGCCGGGCGATGTCAGCGTGGACGTCGACAACCTTCGCCTGGTGTCATCCGCGGGGGAGGAATTGCTGGCCAACGGCGACTTCTCGGCTGGCATGGACCGATGGTTCTTCGCCACCGACATCGATCCTCCCTGGCACGTGCACAACCTGGCCTTGGCGGTTCTGTTCGACCAGGGCTGGCTCGGAGTATTTGCCTGGGTGAGCGTGCTTGGGGGTGCGTTGGGGCTTGCCGTGCAAAGGGTCCTGCAAGGGAATGCGCTGCTGCCCGCGGCCGGCGTGGCCGCCATGGCGTTCCTGGTGTCGGGCACGCTCAATTCGCTGATCGACGCGCCGCGCTTCCTGTGGCTGCTGCTGGTACTGCTGTGGCTTGCCGCACAACCCTATCGCGCGCCGGCGCCTCGCGCGCCCACAGCGTCAGGCGGGCAGAGGACATGGCGAAGGGACATCCCGCCCTCTTAGAATGCGCGATTGACCCGCTGAACCGGGTTTGCCCCCATCGTCCACAAGGAAACACCGACGTGTTCATCTCCCAAGCCTTCGCCCAGACCGCGCCGGCTGCTGCCCCTGGTGGCACCGAGTCCACCCTCTTCAGCCTGCTGCCGCTGGTGCTGATGTTCGTGGTGCTGTACTTCATCATGATCCGGCCGCAGATGAAGAAGCAGAAGGAACACAAGGCGATGATCGAGGCGCTGGCCAAGGGTGACGAGGTCGTCATCGGCGGCGGGGTGCTGGGCCGGGTGTCCAAGCTGGGTGACAGCATCGTGCACATCGAGGTGGCCAATGGCGTCGAGCTGCAGGTGCAGCGTGCTGCGGTGATCCAGGTGCTGCCCAAGGGCACCTTCAAGTAGGCAGCCACTGCGAGCCAATCGCCGGCCGGGCTCTGACAACGCGGTGGCGCCCGGTGCGCGCCCAAGGAACTCCTCATGAACCGCTACCCATGGTGGAAGTACGCGCTGCTTGGCGTGGTACTGGTGATCGGCTTGCTGTACACGCTGCCCAACCTGTATGGGGAGGCACCGGCCGTGCAGGTCTCCAGCGGCCGCTCCACGGTGAAGGTGGACGATGCGATGGTGGGCCGTGTGCGGCAGCTGCTTCAGGCGGCCGGCATCCAGCCCGACTTCGTGCAGTTCGACGGCAAGTCGGTGCGCGCGCGCTTCGCTGACACCGACACCCAGATCAAGGCCAAGGACGCCATCAGCAAGGCGCTGAACCCCGACCCGGCCGAGTCGCGCTACATCGTCGCGCTGAACCTGGTGTCGCGCTCGCCGCTGTGGCTGACGCGCATCCGCGCGCTGCCCATGTTCCTCGGGCTTGACCTGCGGGGAGGCGTGCACTTCCTGATGGAGGTGGACATGCGCGCGGCGCTCAAGCAGTCGGTGGACACGCTGGGCAGCGACGCGCGCAATGCCCTGCGCGAAAAGCGCATCCGCTTTGCCGGCATCACGCGCGATCTTGGTGGCCTGAGCATCAACCTGCCCGACGCGGCCACCGCCGCGACCGCACGCGACCTCCTGGCCGACCGCATGGCCGGCATCGAGTGGACAACGGAGCCCGCCGCCGAAGGTGTGCGTCTGGTCGGCCGACTGACACCGAAGGCGATCAACGACATCAAGTCCCAGGCGCTGCAGCAGAACATCGACACGCTGCACAAGCGCGTCAACGAACTAGGCGTTGCCGAACCCGTGATCCAGCAGCAAGGCAGCGACCGTGTCGTGGTGCAGTTGCCTGGCGTGCAGGACACCGCCCGCGCCAAGGACATCATCGGCCGCACGGCCACGCTGCAGTTCCGCCTGGCGGAGCCCGATCCGGCCTCGGCCGCCGAGACGGTGCCGCAGCGCATGGCCGCGGGCGAGACCACGCCGCGCATGGTGGGACTCAAGCGCGACGTGATCGCCACCGGCGACCAGCTCAAGCAGGCCTCGGCCACCATCGACCAGGACCAGCGGCCGGCGGTTTCGGTGCGGCTGGACGACGTGGCCGGCCGTGCGATGCGCAACGTGACGCGCGAAAACCTCGGCAAGCCGATGGCCATCGTGCTGTACGAAAAGGGCAAGGGCGAGGCGATCTCGGTGGCCACCATTCAGGGCGAGTTCGGCACCGACTTCCAGATCACCGGCAACTTCACGCCGCAGGAGACCGCCGACATCGCGCTGCTCACCCGCGCCGGGGCACTGGCCGCGCCGATGGAGGTGATCGAAGAACGCACCATCGGCCCCAGCCTGGGTGCAGAGAACATCGCGCAGGGCTTCAACAGCGTGCTGTACGGCTTTGTGGCCATCGCCGTCTTCATGTGCCTGTACTACATGTTGTTCGGTGTGTTCTCCACCGTGGCGCTGGCCTTCAACCTGCTGTGCCTGGTGGCGGTGCTGTCGATGCTGCAGGCCACGCTGACGCTGCCTGGCATGGCGGCGATTGCACTGGCCCTGGGCATGGCCATCGATTCCAACGTGCTGATCAACGAGCGGGTGCGCGAGGAACTGCGCGCCGGCACGTCGCCCCAGGCGGCGATCCATGCCGGCTATGAAAAGGCCTGGGGCACGATCCTGGACTCCAACGTCACGACGCTGATCGCCGGCGTGGCCCTGTTGACCTTCGGCACGGGCCCGGTGCGCGGTTTCGCCATCGTGCATTGCCTGGGCATCCTGACCAGCATGCTGTCGGCGGTGGTGTTCTCGCGCGGCCTGGTCAATCTCTGGTACGGGCGGCGCAAGCGCCTGAAGTCGGTATCCATCGGCCAGGTATGGCGCCCTGACCGGGCGGCGCCGGCCAACGACACGGCCGACGCCTGAGCGGGAGCAGACGATGGAATTCTTCCGCATCAAGAAGGACATCCCGTTCATGCGCCACGTGCTGGTGCTGAACATCATTTCCCTGATCACCTTTGCCGCGGCGGTGTACTTCCTGGCGACGCGCGGCCTTCACCTCTCGATCGAATTCGAAGGTGGCACCGTGGTCGAGGTGCAATACGCACAGCCGGCGGACATCGGCAAGGCACGCTCCGCGGTCGACCGCATGGGCTTCGGCGAGGTGCAGGTGCAGAACTTCGGCACCTCGCGCGACGTGCTGATCCGGCTGCCGACGCGCTCCGAGATCAAGCAGACCGAAGTCGCCGGCCGGGTGTTCGCCGAACTGTGCAAGGCGGCGCCCGGGTCACTGGGCACCAAGCAGTACACCACGCCACAGGGTGAGCAGGTCAGCCGCCCTTCCTGTTCGGCGGCCGACGGCAGCGAGCCGATCAAGCTGATGCGCACCGAGGCCGTGGGCGCCTCGGTGGGCGCCGAGCTGTACCAGAACGGCGCCTGGGCCCTGCTGGCCACCGTGCTGGGCATCATGGCCTACTTGGCGGTGCGCTTCGAGTGGAAGTTTGCGCTGGCCGGCATCATCGCCAACCTGCACGACGTGGTGATCATCCTGGGCTTCTTCGCCTTCTTCCAGTGGGAATTCTCGCTCTCGGTGCTGGCGGCGGTGCTGGCCGTGCTGGGCTATTCGGTCAACGAGTCGGTGGTCATCTTCGACCGCGTGCGCGAGACCTTCCGGCGTTTTCGCAAGCTCACCACCGAACAAGTTATCGACCATGCGATCACCAGCACCACCAGCCGCACCGTCATCACGCATGGCAGCACGCAGATGATGGTATTGAGCATGCTGATCTTCGGCGGCCCCACGCTGCACTACTTTGCGCTGGCACTGACCGTCGGCATCCTGTTCGGCATCTACTCCTCGATCTTCGTTGCGGCCGGGCTGGCCATGTGGATGGGTGTCAAGCGCGAGGACCTGATCAAGCTAGGGGCCAAGGAACAGGATCCCAACGACCCGAATGCCGGGGCAGTGGTGTAGAGTCGTTTTCATGTTTGCCCCGGCCATCGCCTCCCGTTCCTGACATGGCCCACAGCGCTTCGCCCGACGCGGTCGCCAGCCAGGCACGGCGGCTGTACACCGAAGAGCTGGTGAAGGGGCTGACCCCCCTGGTGCAGGCGGTGATCGATGCGGCGCGCAGCCTGCTGGACAAGCCCTCGGAGCATGGCCAGTTCCAGCGGCGGCGTGACCTGATGCAGGGGCTCACCTCCGGGGCACAGGCCTGGCACAGGGGCATCGTGATGGGCCTTCGCCATGTACTCCTGAACGGTGCCTCGGCCTCGCGGCCGGGAGATCTGCCCTTGCCTGGCGGTGCCCGCGACGCGCTGAGCCTGGTTTCCGATGACACCATCGAGCTGGAGATCGTCACCTCGCGCCTGGCGCTGGCCATCATGGACCGGGCCTCCTGGGAATTCGCAGACCTGCGCTCGCGCGTGGCGCATCTGGAAGGACGCAGCGAGCTCGAACCCCACGACATGTTGCGTGCCCATGTGCTGGCCCGCATCGTTTTTGATGCCTGGCGCGCTGCGGGCCTTGGGCTAGATAGCTGGCGCGAGATCCAGCCCACGCTGCACGACGAGTTTGCGCTGGTGGTGGAAGAGGCCTACCACGAAACGAACCGCTGGCTGGTCAGCCAGGGCGTGCTGCCCGAGGTGGACCTGCGGCCCTTCATCCGGCGCTCGCACACCCACCCCAACGCCACGCTGGGCTTCCAGGGCGGCAGCGGCAGTGGTGCGCTGGTCAGTGGGGGTGGTGCCAGCGGCTTTGCTGGTGATGGTCAGCCGGGTGAGCGTGGCCCTTTTGGCAGCTGGTCGGGAGGTGGTCACGGCAGCCGCGATGGCGTCGCTGACGAGACACGCATGATGACGCGCAGCGCCCCGCTGGCGCGCAGTCGCGAGCACGCCGAGGCCGTGCTGGGTCGGCTGAACCGGCTGATCGGCCGGCATGTGCCCGAGTTCGCCTCGTCCACGCGCTCGCTGGCACTGCAGCGCGGTGGCCCGGCGCTGTCCGCCGGGCTGGCGCGGGCCATCGACACGGCGCAGCTGGGGATCCGCCAGCGCGTGGCGCCCACCACCCTGCGCGGAGCGCCGCTGGTCACCACGCCGGTTATGCTCGAAGAGCTGCACCAGCGCAAGCAGCAGCTCAAGAAGGCGGCAGCCACGCCGGAGGAACGTGCCACCATCGAGATCGTGGCCCTGCTGTTCCAGAGCATCCTCACCGAAGACCGCATCCCGGCCACGGTGCGCGTGTGGTTCGCGCGCCTGCAGATGCCGGTGCTGCGCGTGGCCGTCACCGAGCCGGACTTCTTCGCCACCATCGACCACCCGGCGCGCCGCCTGATTGACCGCATGGGTGCCTGCGTGATGGGCTTCGACAGTGCCGGTGGCAGCGTCGGCGACACGCTGGAGCGCGAAATCAAGCGTATCGTGCAGGTCGTCGAGGCCTATCCGGACACCGGCCGGCGCGTCTTCCAGACCGTGCTGGTCGAGTTCGAGAAGTTCCTCGAGCACTACTTCAAGAACCAGAACGAAGCCACCAAGCGGGGCGTCTCGCTGGCTCAGCAGGTGGAACAGCGCGAGACGCTGGCCATCCAGTACACGATCGAGCTGCGCCGCATGCTCAACGAGGTGCCGGTGCAGGAAGGCGTGCGCCAGTTCCTGTTCCATGTTTGGGCCGATGTGCTGGCCACCACGGCCGTGCGCTACACCGCGAACAGTGAGCAGACCAAGCAGATGAAGCGCGCCGCGGCCGACCTGATCTGGAGCGCCAGCGCCAAGGTCACGCGGGAGGAGCGCGCGGAGGTCATCCGCCGCCTGCCCCTGCTGCTGAAGTCGCTGCGCGAAGGCATGCTTTCGGCCGGCATGGACGCGGCCAAGCAGGACGAGCATATCCAGCTGCTCAACAACTCGCTGGCCGCGGCCTTCACCGCCAAGGCGGCGGTGATCCCGGACGAGCGGCTGCGCGAGCTGATGGAACGCCTGGAGACGCTGGAAGAACTGCTGCCCGATGCGGCCGATGTCGAGATCGACGAGTCGATGGTGCTGGACCTGTCCGGCCACCAGAGCTCGGAGCTGGAGGTCGTGCTGGATGGCGGCTCGATGCCCACTCCGGCCATGCTGGCCTGGGCGCGCGAACTGCAGGTCGGTAGTTGGTACATGCTGGACCGCGGTGGCCACAACGAGCCTGTGCAACTGGCCTGGCACGGCATGCGCAAGCAGTTGTCGCTGTTCGTGACGCCGCAGGGGCGCTGCGTGCTGTTCCAGCAGAACCGGCTGGCGTCCTACCTGCAGGCCGGCCTGATGCTGCCGGCCCAGGACGAGGCGCTAACGGTGCGTGCCACGCGCAGCGCGCTGGCGAAGCTGGACGTGGATGCCTCCCGGCTGCTGAACTAGCTTCGGTCAGTCAGCAAGGCATGCGGCCCGGCCATCAGTGGATCAAGCGGTCACCAGGGTCGACGAACAGTTCGTCCAGCACCAGTGCGTCCGGTTCTTCACCCAGGCTCCAGAAGACCATCAGCACGATGATCTTCAGGTCTTCCAGGTCCATGCTGCCGCTGCCCACGGCCATCGCGCGGTCGATCACCATCTCGCGCATCGGTGCCGGCAGAACGCCCGCGCTTTCCAGGAAGGTGATGAAGCCCAGCGAGTCCTCGCCCAGCACTTCGCGTTCGGCGTCGGTGTAGATACGGATACTGCCCGGAACCGGGCTGCCGGTGCAGGCTTCGGCGGTGCAGGCCAAGCCGTCCAGCCAGCGCAAGGCGTCCTGGATTTCTTCCGGCTCGAAACCCACCGCAGACAGCTTGCGCGTGAGTTGCCTGGGCTCGGGGCAGGCGTCCGGACGCCAGTAGTTCTCGTAGAGATAGACCAGCACTTCGAACATCGACCCACTATACCCGAGCCACCTGCTACGCGAGCGCTTGACCGAACAAGGCCTTGCGGCGCCCGGCTGAGGTTCAGCCGCTGCGTCGCTGCTGGTAGAGACCACCTGGCAGCCGTGCCACGCGACCCTCCAGTTCCAGTTCCAGCAGTCGCACGGTCAATTCGGCCGCCGGCCACCCGGTGCGCCCGCCCAATGCATCCAGGCTCACCGGATCGTGGCCCAGGGCCAGCAGCAAGGGGTCGGCTTCGGTCGCGGGCTCCAGGGGCGAAGTGGCCTGGGTCGCGGTGGAAAGGCGCAGTTCGTCGACGATGTCCTGGGCTGTCTCCACCAGCTTGGCGCCCTGTTTGATCAAGGCGTGGCAACCCCTGGACTGCGGTGCATGGATCGAGCCGGGTATCGCAAACACCTCGCGGCAGGCTTCCAGTGCCAGGCGGGCGGTGATGAGGGAACCCGACTGCGGTGTCGCTTCCACCACCAGGGTGCCTAGCGAAAGCCCGGCAATGATGCGGTTGCGCTGAGGGAAGTTCTCGGCAAGTGGTGGCACGCCCGGGGCGAATTCGCTGACCATGGCGCCGTGCGATGAGATGTGCTCGGCCAGTGCCTGGTGACGTGCCGGGTAGACGCGGTCCAGCCCGGTGCCCACCACGGCCACCGTGGCGGCCGGGCCGGTCAGCGCGCCTTGGTGCGCAGCTGCATCCACACCCAATGCGAGCCCGGAAAAAACCACCAGACCCTGCTGGCTCAGCGCCGCGCCAAAGGCGTGTGCGTTGTCCAGGCCCTGGGCGGTGGCGCGCCGGCTGCCGACCACGGCCACGCCCGCACCAGACAGCGCGGCGGTGGACCCCTGCACGTACAGCAGCAGCGGCGGGTCGGCCGTCTGCAGCAGCAGCGGCGGGAAGGCCGGGTCGCCCAGAGTCAGCACATGGCGGTCGGCCCCGCCGTTCAGCCAGGCCTGGGCCGCCTTCCAGCGTTCGCCGATGTCGGGCGGATCTCGGCTGAGCTCCTGCGCCGCAGCCGCTCCGGCGATTTGCCTCAGCAGGGCTTGCGGGGCGCGCAACACGTCCTGGGGACAGCCGCAGGCGGCCAGCAAGCGGCGGGTCTTGTCGCGACTGAGTTGAGGCGTCTGCAACAGCCGGAACCAGGCCTCGAAGTCTTCCGGTGCACCCATCGCGATCAGAGGAAAGCGGCAACCCGCTCGCGTGCGATCAGTCGGGCTGCAAGGCCTCTCAAACTCTCACGGCTGGGTGAAGCGGTCGCCCGTGCGCACCGGGTCCTGCACGTTCACGATCAAGGCGTAGGAAACGCGCTCGAAAACGCGAAACACAAACAGCACGCCATGTCGTTCGTCAGGCAGCTGCATGGGTGTCTTCGCGCCCGGGCTGGTGGTGTCGAAACGGGCCGTGCCGCTACGCCACAACGCCAGCACGTGGCCGCGCTCGATGCCTTGGGCCCTGCCGCGGTTGATGGAGACGACCTGGTTCTGGCCCGCCCGCAGCCCGTCGCCGTAAATGGCGACGATACGGCCATCCACCGGGCCGGAAGGCGGGCGCGGCATGTAGGCCAGCAGTTCCTGCTGCAGCACCGGGGACAGGCGGTCCCCGGTCATGGCTTCCAGCCGGGTGCTGGTGATGCGGAAGGTATCGGGAACGACCACGCCTTTGCCGTCGGCGGCCGGCTGCGCGCCCTCGCGCACGAGTTCAGCGGTGCCCACATAGCGGCCTTCGTAGCCCAGCACCTCGGCGGTCAGCGGGTCCTTCAGCGGCACGAGCTGGCGGAAGACGCGGAAATCCCTCGCTCCGCCCAGATCGCCACGCACGTAGGCGGTTTCGCCGCGCGAAACCATTACACGGCCTTCCTGGGTGGCCACGATACGGGGTGCCTTGTCCAGCGCGTCCCCGTCGAACACAGCCGCCTCGGTGAGGAAGGGTCCGATCACGCTGAGCGGGATGGCGGCAATGGCGCCGTTTTCCAGCAGCTCGGACCGCACCCTGGGCGACAGCTTGACGGTGTTGGTCGGCGTGCCTTCGCCACCGGTGGCCACACGCAAGGTGGCGCGGCCGTCGCGCTTGTCGAGGACCAGCACCTGGCCCGGATAGATGAGGTGCGGATTGCGGATCTGCTGCAGGTTCATGCCCCACAGCTCGGGCCAGCGCCAGGGGCTCTTGAGGAACAGCGACGAGATGGCCCACAGGGTATCACCGGGCTGCACGGTATGCGAATCGGGCGCATTGGGGGCCAGGTCGGCCAGCGGCACACCGGCCTGTGCGACGCGGTTGGCCGTGTCGCGCCACTCCGGGGTGACGATGTGCGAACCGGCCTGCGCCCGGGCTGCATCATGGACCAGGGTCAAGGCCAGGCAGGTGGCCGCCAAGGCGGCATGGCGGCGGAGACATTCACTCGGGCTCATCACGCATCGGTCTCCGGGCGGCGAGGCAGGCAATGCCAAAATGCCGATTGGCATCTGGTGATCGGCGCCGGGGCCCCGAACGCGACCCAGGCTGCAGCGACAATGCTCATATGGTTTCACAGATTCTGCCCGTAAACCCTTGATGCCGCAAACAAACCGGCGGCCTGAGGCACATCGCGTGCAAGCTGTCACGGGCCTGGCCGTTGCGCCTGGTCCACAGCTGTTGCGACCTGTGTCGGTGCCGTTTGCGACCCTGCACCCTTCAACCTGGCTTTCGCCGCCGTTGCTCTGAGTCCGCACATGGCCCTGCTTCCCATCCTGCGCTATCCCGATCCCCGGCTGCACACCGTGGCCAGACCCGTGGCCGAGGTCGATCAGCGCATCCGTCAGCTGGTGGACGACATGGTCCAGACCATGTATGAGGCCGAAGGCGTGGGTCTGGCAGCCACCCAGGTGGATGTGCACGAACGGGTGATCGTGATGGACACCTCGGAGACGCATGACAAGCCGATGGTGCTGATCAACCCACAGATCGTGCAGCGCAGCCAGGAGATGGCGCTCAACGAAGAAGGCTGCCTGTCGGTGCCGCAGACCTACGACCAGGTCGAGCGCCACGCGCGCGTCACCGTGCGTGCGCTCGATCGGCAGGGCGAGTCGTTCGAGTTCGAGGCCGAGGGCCTGGCCGCCGTCTGCGTGCAGCACGAGATCGACCATCTGTCCGGCCGTGTCTTCGTGGAGTACCTGAGCCCTCTCAAACGCAACCGCATCCGCACCCGCATGCTCAAGAAGACCAGGGAGGAGCAGCGTGGCAAGTGAAGCCACGCGACGGGCCATCACCGAGGGCGCCGCGTGAGGGTGGCGTTTGCCGGTACGCCCGAGTTCGCGCGGGCGGCCTTGCAGGCCATCCATCGTGATGGCCATGAAGTGCCGCTGGTGCTGACCCAGCCCGACCGGCCCGCTGGCCGTGGCCTGAGGCTGCAGGCCTCGGCGGTAAAACTGCTGGCGCATGAGCTGGGCCTGCGCGTGGCGCAGCCCCGCAGCCTGCGGCTGGACGGGAAGTATCCGGAAGATGCCTTCGCGGCGCGCCGATTGCTGCAGGAGGCTGGGCCGCAGGTCATGGTGGTCGCCGCCTATGGTCTGATCCTGCCGCGCTGGGCGCTGGCGCTGCCGGCGCAGGGTTGCCTCAACATCCATGCCTCCCTGCTGCCGCGCTGGCGCGGTGCGGCACCCATCCAGCGCGCCATCGAAGCCGGCGACACCAGTACCGGCATCACCATCATGCAGATGGACGAAGGCCTGGATACCGGCGCCATGCTGCTGAGCCAGTCCCTGCCCATCGAAGCCGGCGACACTACGGTCACGCTGCACGACCGCCTGGCCGCTTTGGGTGCCGGGCTGATCGTGAAGGCGCTGGCCGATCTGGCGCAAGGCGTCCTGCGGCCGCAGCCGCAGCCCACCGAAGGCGTGAGCTACGCGCACAAGATTGAAAAGGCCCAGGCCCTGCTGGACTGGGCATGCAGCGCGACTCGTCTGGAGCGCCAGGTGCGGGCCTTCGATCCTGCGCCGGGTTGCCAGGCGGTGCTGGACGGCCTGGGCTTCAAGGTCTGGCGCGCCCGGGTCGTGCCGGGCCAAGGCCGACCCGGGCAACGCCTGACCATCGAGCGGGGGCACCTGGTGGTGGCCTGCGGCGAAGGCGCCCTGGAGCTGCTGGAGGTGCAGTTGCCCGGAGGCCGCCGCATGGCCGCGCGTGAACTGCTGCAACGCCTGGCGCCGCTGGACGCCTGATCCGGTTCAAGCCCGAGGGGCCCGCGGCCGATAAGCCGGGAAACCGCGACTGACCCCCAACCTAGCCATGCGCCTGCTGCACTTCGCGCCCCTTCTTGCCGCCCTGCTGCTCGGCGGCTGCGATCAACTGGGCATCGAATCGGCGAGTGCCGTCGCGGCGCGCAAAGAAGCCGACGGCAAAGCCATCGGCGCCGGTTGCCGTCACGCCGCCCGCTCGGTGGAAGACTGCTATGCCAACAACAGGCGCGCCGAGAGGGCGTCCATCTTCGCCGGCTGGAAGGAGATGAACGACTACATGCGCGAGAACAACATCGAGGCCGTCCCAGCTGCCCAGGAGGACGCCGTGGCAAGCGCCGGCACTGAGCAGGAAGACGGCGCCAAGGCCGGCGACAAGCCGGGCGGCGTGGTGGCCGAGAAGGGCGGCAACAAGTCCGCAGCCAAGGCCCCTGCCAAGCCCAGGCCCACGGGCAAGGCGGCCGACAAGTCCTGAAGCCCACCTGCCTGGTCGCCCGGACTTGCAGTCCATCGGCGCGGGCGAGGTCAGGAACAAGAACCAGGTCACCGAAGACCTGCAATTGAGCCTGTCAGGCAGCGGCGATTGACGGCGCCTACCTGCTTCTCGCCCGACCCTGATCCGGGCCTCGGGCGACAATGCCGGCGTGAGTTCCGAACCCTTTGCCCGCGTCTGGCACCACCCTGAATTTGCCCGCGGCGCACGCGAGATGGTCGGCGTGGCCATCGGAATTGCCGCCTGGGGTCTGGTGACGGGCGTGGCGATGGGCAAGAGCGGGTTGCCTCTGGCGCTGATGGTCTTCATGTCGCTGATGGTCTTTGCCGGCAGCGCGCAGCTGGCGGTGCTGCCCTTGATGACCAGCGGAGCGCCGTTCTGGGTGGCCTGGCTGACCGCCGCTTGCGTGAACCTGCGCTTTGTCATCTTCAGCGCGCAGTGGCGCCCCTACTTCGTTGGCTGCTCGCGGGCGACGCGCTGGCGGCTGGCCTATTTCTGCGCCGACCTGAACTTCGTGATGTTCATGCGACGCTTTCCCGAGCCCAGGCCGTCACCCGAACAACTGCCCTACTTCTGGGGCGGAGTGCTCACCAACTGGCTGGCCTGGCAGGTGCCGTCGCTGTGCGGCATCCTGCTGGCCGAGGCGATTCCCGTGCACTGGGGCATCGGCTTTGCCGGTACGCTGGCCTTGCTGGGTGTGGGCCTGTCGCTGCTCAGCGACCGGGCCACAGGTGTGGCAGGCCTGTTGGCAGGCTGCGCCGCCGTGGCGGTGTACGCGCTGCCCTTGAAGCTCAACATCGTGGTGGCGATTGCCGCCGCGGTGGCCATCGGTCTGCTGATGGACCAGACCAGGCCGCGCCGACACGCGGTCGCGGAGGACCGCCGATGACCGAGGGCTGGGAGGGCGTCATCGTGGTCCTGGGGCTGGTGGTGATCACGGTGCTGACGCGTGGCCTGTTCTTTCTTGCGGATCGTGAAATCCCGATCCCGGTCTGGCTGCGCCAGGGCTTGCGCTATGCCCCTCTGGCCGCGATGGCGGCGGTGGTTGTGCCCGAGATCGTCATGCAGCAGGGCCAGCTCATCCACACCGCCCAGGACGCTCGGCTGTATTCGGCGCTGGCCGCCGCGGCCTGGTTCTGGTGGCGGCGCAGCATCCTGGGCACCATCGTCGTCGGAATGCTTGTGCTTCTTCCTCTGCGACTGGGCCTGGGCTGGTGACGCAGTTCTAGAATTCCCACACCCCAAATCCTGAAGGTCCAACATGAACGTGCTTCGTCTGGCAGATCTCATCGCACAAGGCCGTGTGGCGGGCAAGCGGGTCTTCATCCGCGCCGACCTGAACGTCCCGCAGGACGACGCGGGCCGCATCACTGAAGACACCCGGGTGCGCGCCAGTGCGCCGGCGATCCGGATGGCGCTGGACGCCGGAGCGGCGGTGATGGTCACCTCGCACCTGGGCCGCCCCACTGAAGGCCAGTTCAAGCCCGAGGACAGCCTGGCCCCGGTAGCTGCCCGCCTGGCCGAGCTGCTGGCTTGCCCGGTGTCGCTGGTGGCCAACTGGGTCGACGGCGTGGACGTCAAGCCCGGTCAAGTCGTGCTGCTGGAGAACTGCCGCGTCAACAAGGGCGAGAAGAAGAGCGACGAGGCCTTGTCCAGGAAGATGGCCGCGCTGTGCGACATCTTCGTGCACGACGCCTTCGGTACCGCACACCGCGCTGAGGCCAGCACCTACGGCATTGCGCAGTTTGCCCCGGTGGCCTGCGCCGGCCCCCTGCTGGCAGCCGAGATCGATGCCATCACCAAGGCGCTGGCCCAGCCGAAGCGGCCGCTGGTGGCCATCGTCGCCGGCAGCAAGGTCAGCACCAAGCTGACCATCCTGCAGGCGCTGGCCGGCAAGGTCGACGGGCTGATCGTCGGTGGCGGCATTGCCAATACCTTCATGCTGGCCGAGGGCCTGCCCATCGGCAAGAGCCTGGCCGAACCCGACCTGCTGGACGCCGCCAAGGCGGTGATCGCAGCGATGAAGGCCCGCGGAGCGGCCGTGCCCATCCCGGTGGACGTGGTGGTGGCCAAGGAATTCAAGGCCGACGCGGTGGCCACCATCAAGGCTGCCATCGACGTGGCCGCGGACGACCTGATCCTGGACATCGGCCCCAAGACGGCCGCCACGCTGGCCGCCCAGATCCAGGCCGCCGGCACCGTGGTCTGGAACGGCCCGGTCGGCGTCTTCGAGTTCGAAGCCTTTTCGCGCGGCACCGAAGCCATCGCCCGGGCCATCGCCAGCAGCCAGGCCTTCAGCATCGCCGGTGGTGGCGATACGCTGGCAGCCATCGCCAAGTACGGCATCGAGAAGGACGTCGGCTATATCTCGACCGGGGGCGGGGCCTTCCTGGAAGTGCTGGAGGGGAAGACGTTGCCGGCGTTTGAGATCCTGGCGAAGCGTGCTGGGGGCTGACCAGCGAGTGGGCCATCGACAACGCGCCGCGCACGGCGGCCATTCAAGTGGCTGCTGGAGCGGTCCTAGATTGCGCTTTCACCAGCCGCGTGCCGGGTGCGCCACTTGTGCCACATGTGAGGCACAAGGATCCGCAAGGGCATGCGGCGCAGATGGTAGCGCCAGAGGATCAGCCTCGCGGCGGCGCGCTGCGCAACGTGGCGCGGCCGATCAAGCTCAGCGGGCGCAAGCAATGCGCTGAATTGCAGTCTTGTGAAGCGATGGGCCGGTCCGGCTGATCGGATTCGCGCCTGAATTGACGCCGGTATCGGAGTGTCCAGCCAACTGCTGCAGAAATGACAGGCCAGCAGCAGCGGCTCCATCAGGCGCAGTTGTTCCGCGCGCGGCAGCAACGCAGTCCAGAAGCCTTCATCGACCTCGCCGTGGTGGCGCAGCAACCCGTCCAGGTCCACCAGGTCGCGCACGCGTTCCATCGGTTCAGAGTCAAAGAACAGGTGTGCGGCACTGTGCAGCACCTGGTCACGCGGGGACAGCACCGACCAGCACGACCAGGCGCTGGGCCTGCACTCGGCCAGCAAGGTCTGCATGTCGACGGCGACCGGGCCCAGTGGCGGCAGGATGTTGTGGTGCAGGTCTAGTTCGATCGGATGCGAGCCATGTCGCAACGGTGGTACCTCGTGGCTCCACGCGTGGTAATAGCGGCGATCGTGGTCGTCGAGATCAGGTTCCTCCCAGCCCTCGGCCTTGAGGCGTTGCAGCGCCTGCGACAGGGCCTGCCGTGGCACCAGGATGTCCAGGTCCGAAGGCAGTCTGCCGGTCGAGATCTTCAACCCCTGCGCCTGGTAGGCGGCGCCCTTGAGCAGAACCAATGGTGTGCCCAAATCCCCCAGCGTCCGGGCAATGCAGGTCGCGGCCCAGCTCACGATGCGTTGCCGATAGGCCGATGTCAGGCGCTC
>WBZP01001932.1_pt1 | contig 24573 bp, 19 predicted proteins | sample 5204301 | NCBI WGS metagenome assembly WBZP01 (sample SAMN12412401, study PRJNA552823) | activated sludge metagenome | isolation source: activated sludge from nitrification reactor of wastewater treatment plant... | place: USA: Pennsylvania | collected 2017 | reverse complement strand
CAGCAGCGCGAGCACGGCGAGGTTCTCGCCGACCAGGGCGCCCGACCGCACCGCGGGGATGGCGACGAGCAGCATGACGACGACGGCACCGCCGGAGAGCAGGATGCCGAGCCCCTGCGCGACGCCTGCCGCCCGGGCGCTGCGGGCGGCGAGCCCGCCGATGCGCTCGTCGTCGGCGGCGAGGCGGTCCAGCCAGGTCTGCGCGGAGCCCGACATCGTGAGGTCGCCGACGCCGTCGAGCAGCGTGAGCACGTCGCCGTTGAGGCGGCCGCGCTCCGGGGCGGTGAGCCGCTCCGCCTCGGCCGCGGACCTGGCCGTGATCCACGGGACGACGGTCGCAGCCAGCAGCAGCGACACGAGCAGCACCAGGCCCGCGATGGGGAGGAGGAAGAACGCGAGGACCACCGACGCCAGCGCGACGAGCCCGCCTGCGGCATAGGGGACGATCACGCGCAGCGGCAGGTCCTGCGTGGCGTCGACGTCGCGCACCAGGCGCTCGAGCAGGTCGCCGCGGCGGTACGCCGGCACCCCCGCGGGCGCGACGACCGCGAGCCGGTCGTAGACCGCGAGACGCAGCCGCGACAGCGCGCGGAACGCGGCGTCGTGCGACGTGAGCCGCTCGGCGTAGCGGAAGACGCCCTTGCCGATGCCGAACGCGCGCACCGCGACGATCGCGACCTCGAGCTCGAGGATCGGCGGCTGGAGCGACGCCCGAGAGATGAGCCAGGCGCTCACGGCCAGCAGACCGACGCCGCAGCCGATCGCCATGGCGCCCAAGAAGATCGCGAGGGCGAGCCGCGTCCACTCGGTGCCGACCCAGGGCAGCAGCCGACGTACCGGCGACTCGCCGCGGGGCGCGGTGGCCGTGCTCATGCGCCCACCCCCACCGGGACGAGCTCGACGACGTCGTCGGCGCCCGCCACCAGCGACGGCCGGTGCGCGACGACGAGGACCGCGCTGCCCGCGTCGGCGAGCCGACGCACGGTCTCCACGACGTCGGCCTCCGTGGCGTCGTCCAGGCCCGCGGTCGGCTCGTCCAGCAGCACGAGGGGCGCCGGCTCGAGCATCACGCGCGCCAGCGCCACGCGGCGTCGCTGACCGGCAGAGACGTCGGAGGCGAGGTCGCCGACCCGGGTCCGTGCGCCGTCGGGCAGCGACGCGGGGTCGATGCCGGCGGACCGCAGCGCGGCATCGACCTCGGCATCGGTCGCGTCAGGACGTCGCAGTCGCACGTCGTCGGCCACGGTCGGCCCGAGCAGCACCGGATCCTGCGACACCACCGCCACGCGCGAGCGCCACGCCTCGGGGGAGAGCGTGGCGATGTCGGTGCCGCCCACGCGGATGGCGCCCGACGTCGGGGCCACGAAGCTCTGCAGCGCGGCGAGCAGCGTCGACTTCCCGACGCCCGACGGCCCCACCACCGCGGTGACGAGCCCGCGCCGCAGCAGCAGCGACGTCGGGGCGAGGGCCACGACGTCGGTGCCCGGGTAGGTCACGGTCACGTCGTCGATGTCGACGTCGCCCTCGGGCACGTCGGTGCCCGTGCCGGTCGCCGCCGGGACGACGTCGAGCACCGCGAAGACCTGCTCCGCCGCATCGATGCCATCGGCGGCGGCATGGAACTGCGCGCCGACCGCGCGGATCGGCAGGTAGACCTCGGGAGCCAGGATCAGCACGGTGAGGCCGGTGCGGAGGTCGAGGGTGCCCTCGACGAGCCGCAGACCGATCGCGACGGCGACAACGGCCACCGACAGCGTCGCGAGCAGCTCGAGCACGAGCGACGACAGGAACGACACCCGCAGCACGCCCATCGTGGCGTGGCGGTACTGCCGGTCGATCTCGGCCATCCGCTCGCTCTGCACCTTCTCGCGCCCGAAGGCCTTGAGGGTCGGGAGCCCGGACACCACGTCGAGGAAGTGGCCGGAGAGGACGCCGAGGGTCGACCACTGCTTGGCGGTCGCCGCCTCGGTGTAGCGGCCGATGAGGATCATGAACACCGGGATGAGCGGTGCGGTGACGCCGACGATCACGGCGGCGAGCAGGTCCTGGGTGAGGATCGCGAACCCGACGGTGATCGGGACGACGGCCGCGATCATCAGCTGCGGCAGGTAGCGCGAGACGTAGGGCTCGACGGAGTCGATGCCGCGCGTCGCCAGCGTCGCGATCTGGCCGCGCCGCTCGCCGGAGAGCCAGACCGGCCCGAGGCGCACGACGTGGGCGAGCAGCTGCGCGCGCAGCTGCGCCGACGTCCGGGTCGCGGCCCGCTGCGCGAGGCTCTCGCCGAGGCTGCCGAGCAGCGCGCGGGCGAGGACGACGACGGCCAGGACGCCGATCAGCGGGGCGACGTCGGAAAGCGTCGCCCCGCCGAGGAAGACCCGGGACACGACATCGCCCAGGCAGAACGCCTGGGCGATGACGAGCAGTGCGGTCCCCGCCGCCACGACCACGGATCCGATGAGGAGGTTGCGGACTCCTCGGGCGTATCGGACGAGCCGGGGGTCGAGCGGCGTGGGCACGCGGACAGGTTAAGCGCTGGCCTTGGCGTCGACCTCGTGGGGCAGGTCGAGCGAGCCCTCGTCCGGGTTCGGGATCTGGCTGGGCGAGAGGCGCTTGCGGAACACCCAGTAGGTCCAGGCCTGGTAGACGAGCACGATCGGGGTCAGGATCACGGCGACCCAGGTCATGATCGTCAGCGTGTACTGCGAGTTCGCGGCGTTCTGGACGGTCAGCGTCGCGTCGGGGTTCGTCGAGCTCGGCATCACGTTCGGGTAGAGGCACACGAACAGGAAGACGACGACGAACACCATCGTGGCGGCCGAGGCGATGAACGCCCAGCCCTCACGACCCATGCGGTTGGCGGCGAGCGCGGCCACCCAGGCGATCACGACGAGCGCGAGCACCACGGCGCTGGCGAGCGCGTTGTTGCTGTGCGCGAGCTGGGTCCAGACGCCGAACAGGACCGCCAGCACGGCCGTGATGATCCCGACCTTGCCGGCCATCGCGTTCGCCCGGGTGCGGATCTCGCCGTCGGTCTTGAGCGCGAGGAACACGGCACCGTGGGTCGTGAACAGGCCGAGGGTGACCAGGCCGCCGAGCAGCGCGTACGGGTTCAGCAGCGTGAACAGGTTGCCGGTGAACTCGCTGTTGCCGTTCTGCAGCTCGAGCGGGACGCCCGCGACGATGTTGGCGAACGCGACGCCCCAGAGCAGCGCCGGGACGAACGACCCGATGAAGATCGCGATGTCCCAGTTGCGGCGCCAGTTCGGGCTGGTCGCCGTACCCCTCTTGCTGCGGAACTCGAAGGCCACGCCGCGGATGATGAGCGCGACGAGGATGAGCAGCAGGGCGAGGTAGAAGCCGCTGAACAGCGTGGCGTACCAGAGCGAGAACGCCGCGAAGGTCGCGCCGCCCGCGGTGAGCAGCCACACCTCGTTGCCGTCCCACACCGGACCGAGCGTCGAGACGACGGTGCGCCGCTCGGCCTCGTTCTTGCCGATGAAGGGGAGCAGGATGCCGACCCCGAAGTCGAAGCCTTCGAGGACGAAGTAGCCGCACCAGAGCACGGCGATCAGGACGAACCAGATGATGGCGAGGGTCTCGTGACTCATGTCAAAGGCTCCAGGTCCGTCAGTACGAGAAGGTGAGCGGCTTGCCGGAGTTGGCCTCGGAGGCGTCGATGAGCTCGACGGTCTCCGGCGGGCCGATCCTCACGGCGCGGATGAGGAGGCCGACCTCGACGACCGCGAGGGCGCCGTAGAGGAGGGTGAAGACGACCAGCGACAGACCCACCTGGAAGGTGGTCAGGGTCGGGGAGACGCCGTCCGCGGTCTTCATGAGGCCGTAGACGATCCAGGGCTGGCGGCCCATCTCGGTGAAGATCCAGCCGGCCGAGATGCCGACGAGCGGGAAGAGCAGCGCGACCGCGGCGGCGAAGCCGACGGTGCGACTGGTGGGCGTGCGCTGCTTGCGGACCAGCCAGAGCGCCCAGATCGCGAAGAGGACGCCGAGCATGCCCAGGCCGATCATCGCGCGGAAGGCCCAGTAGACGAGCGGGACGTAGGGCGCGTACTCGCCCTCGCCGAACTTCGCCGAGAGCTCCTTGTTCAGGTTGTTGATGCCCTGGACGGTGCTCTCCGGACCGGTCCAGTTGCCGGTCGCCATGAAGGAGAGCAGGCCGGGGATCTCGAGGATCGGGGTGGCCTGCTGGCCGGAGATGTCGCCGATGGTGAGGATGCTGAACGGAGCGTTCTCCTGGGTCTCGTACAGCGCCTCGGCAGCGGCCATCTTCATCGGCTGCTGCTGCACCATGATCTTGGCCTGGGTGTCACCGGTCCACATCACGAGGAGGCCGGCGACGATCGCGACGACCGCGCCCAGCTTGAGCGTGCTGCGCATCGCCGCTGCGCTCTGGTTCTTCATGATGAGCCAGAGGCTCACGCCGGTGAGCATGACGCCGGAGACGAGGAACGACGACGCGATGACGTGGGCGAAGGTGGCCACGGTCGTGTTCTGGAAGAGCACCGCACCGAAGTCGGTGAGCTCGGCGCGCTTGGTCACCGGGTTGATGACGTAGCCGACCGGGTGCTGCATGAACGAGTTCGCGGCGAGGATGAAGTACGCCGAGATCATCGTGCCGATCGCCGCCGCCCAGATCGTGGCCAGGTGCAGGCCGCGCGAGAGGCGGTCCCAGCCGAAGATCCAGAGGCCGAGGAACGTGGACTCCAGGAAGAAGGAGGCCAGCGCCTCGACGGCCAGCGGGGCGCCGAAGATGTCGCCGACGAAGCGGGAGTAGTCGCTCCACGCCATGCCGAACTGGAACTCCTGCACGATGCCGGTGACGACACCCATGGCGAAGTTGATCAGGAACAGCTTGCCGAAGAACTTGGTGGCCTTGAGCCACTTCTCGTCACCGGTGCGGTACCAGGCCGTCTGCATGATCGCGACGAGCATGCCGGTGCCGATGGTGAGAGGTACGAACAGGAAGTGGTAGACGGTCGTGATGCCGAACTGCCACCGCGCCAGATCTAGCGCGTTCATCGACGGCTCCTCCATTGATCGAGCGGCCGCGCTCCCCAGGTGATCGCGGCCGTGCGATGGACACTTTGCTCCTCTCCAAACCCTCTTGGCACGCAGAAGTCTGTGAACTGTGTCGCCCAGCGCAGGCTTGCCTTCGCCCGAGTGGCGGCGACTGAGCACGTCGTCCGGTCGCGCAGGTGAGGTCAGCCTTCCTCGTCACGCAGCGCAGTGGACCGGTCGGCACACCCGGCGCCTCCGTGGTCGTGCGGGGGCGAACGGTGGGAGCGCGCCCGCCCAGCGGTCCTCGGACCTCTGCACCGGCTCTGGGCCGCGCGGGCGCGACGGGGTGGGCGGCGGGGTCCAGGATGTGCCGGTGACCACGGCCCAGCAGACCCGACCGACGGGTCCCCGGTACGGCAGCCCTACCCAGGTGTGGAGCGCGCTTGCCGTCGTCTACGTCGTCTGGGGCTCGACCTACCTCGGCATCGCGGTCACCGTCCGGACCCTGCCGCCGATGGTGTCGATGGGGCTGCGGTTCTTCGTGGCCGCCGCCGTCATCGCGACGTTCCTGGTCCTGCGCCGCGGGCGAGGAGCGCTGCGGGTCACGCGGGCCGAGCTGGGCGGCGCGGCGCTCGTCGGCGTCCTGCTCCTCGGCGTCGGCATGGGCATGGTCACGATGGCCGAGCAGTACGTGCCCAGCGGCGTCGCCGCCCTCATCGTCAGCATCATGCCGGTGTGGGTCGTGCTGCTGCGCACCGTCACCGGCGACCGGCCGCGACTGGTCACCTGGCTCGGCGTCGCCGTCGGCTTCGCGGGCATGGTCGTGCTGGTGCACCCGGGCGCCGACGTCGCCGCGGTCAACGGCGCCACCGACGGGCAGCGCGCGCTGTGGTCGATGCTCATGCCGATCGGCACGCTGTGCTGGGCCGTCGGCTCCTTCCTCCAGCCGCGCATCACGACGCCGCGCGACCCCCTGGTGCTCACGACGTACGAGATGCTCACCGGTGGCACGGTGCTCGCCCTCGTCGGGCTGCTGCGCGGCGAGGACCTGTCGAAGTTCGCGACCGCGGACCGCGCCTCGTGGGCCGCCTGGGCCTACCTCGTCACCGCCGGCTCGCTGTTCGCCTACCTGGCCTTCGTGTGGCTCGTCGACCACGCGCCGCTGTCGCTCATCTCGACGTACGCCTATGTCAACCCGGTCGTCGCGGTGCTGCTCGGCTGGCTGATCCTGCGCGAGCCGCTGTCGAGCGCGGTGCTCCTCGGCGGCGCGATCATCGTCAGCGGCGTCGTGCTCGTCGTGAGCGGCGAACGGATCGGACGCGGACCGCAGGTGTCGCACGAACCGGTGGAACCGCCGTCGGTGGTGTGACGGCTCGCCCTGGCCGGGACGCGTACGCCGTCAGCCGGAGGTCGGCGCGAAACCGGCGCTCACCTCGAGGAAGCGGTCGTTCGCCTCGGGCTCGCCGATCGTCACCCGGACGCCGTCGTCGGCGTAGCGGCGTACCGAGAGGTTGACCGCCTCGCACGCCTCGACGAACGCGGGGATGCGCTCGCCGAGCGGGAGCCAGACGAAGTTGGCCTGGCTGGCCGGGAGGTCGAAGCCCTGCGCGGCGAGCGCGGCCTCGACGCGGTCGCGCTCGACCACGATCGCCTCGACCCGCTCGAGCAGCGCCTCCTCCGCGTGCAGCGACGCGATGGCCGCCGCCTGCGCGAGGGTCGAGACGCCGAAGGGCACCGCCGTCTGGCGCAGGCCGAGGGCGACGCGCGGGTGGGCGATCGCGAAGCCGACGCGGAGGCCGGCGAGACCGTAGGCCTTGGAGAAGGTACGCAGCACTGCGACGTTCTCGCGCTCGCGGTAGGAGTCGATGCCGCGGACGGCGTCGGGATCGCGGACGAACTCGACGTAGGCCTCGTCGACGACGACGAGGATGTCGTCGGGCACGCGGTCGAGGAAGCGGTCGAGGTCGGCCTGGTGCACGACGGTGCCGGTCGGGTTGTTCGGCGTGCACACGAAGATGCAGCGGGTCCGCTCGGTGATGGCGTCGGCCATCGCGTCGAGGTCGTGGGTCTGGCCCGGACCGAGCGGCACCTGCACGGGCACGGCGCCGGCGATCGTCGTCATGATCGGGTAGGCCTCGAACGACCGCCATGCGTAGAGGACCTCGTCGCCGGCGTCCGCCGTGATCTGCACGATCTGCTGGAGCAGACCGACCGAGCCGGTGCCCAGCGCGAGATGGTCGGCGGGGACGCCGTGGCGCTCGGCGAGCTCGGCGACGAGCGCGGTCGACGCCGGGTCGGGGTAGCGGTTCATCGCGAGCGCGGCCTCGGTGATCGCGCCGAGGACGCCGGGCAACGGGTCGTGGTGGTTCTCGTTGCTCGACAGCTTGTAGGGCCGCAGGTCGGCGCTGCCGCTCGGCGGTCGGCCCGCGGCGTACGCCGGGAGCCGCCCGAGCATGCTGCGCAACCGCGGCGACACCTCACCCATAGCGCCCGACCCTACGGCCCCCCGCCGTGCACCCGGTGATCCTGGCTGAGGGTGCCCCAGGACGCCCAAGGCGCAGTCTGCGCTCCCCAGAGGAAGGCGGAACGCAGCGCAGCCTCCCCGTCGGCGCCCGGTGCCCTCGTCCACCAGGAGGTGGCATCCCGCCTGGGACCGACCCGGATGAGCCCCGCCTGCGACGTACTGGGGAGCCTGGGCTGCCTCTAGGGCGGCCTGGGGCACCCTCAACGCGGATCGAGGGCGGGTGGGGACGGGAGTCGGCCGCTAGCGTGCGGGGTGTGGTGGCGAGCGGTGGGACGAGCCTGCGGACACGCGTGGCGCTGCTCGTCGGCGTCGGCGCCGTGGCCCTCGCCCTCGTCGCAGCGCTCGTGTGGGCCACCTTCTCGAGCGCGCGCACGGTCGGCACCGACGTCACGACGTCGCTCTCGCCCGCCGCGGGTGCGGCCAGCGACCTCGTCGTGGCCTACGACCAGCTCGACCGCGAGTCGCGGGCCTACGTCGTCACCGGCACCGCGGCGTCGCGCGACCGCACCGAGGCCGCGCTGGCCCGGGCCCAGGCCGACCAGGCCGCGGTCGAGCGCGACCTCGTCGGGCACCCCGCCCTGCTCGCCCGGGCGGAGGACGTCTCGCGCGCGGCAGGCGCGTGGCTCAGCGACGTCGTCGACCCGGCGATCGCGCTGCGAGACCAGCGCCCGCTGACACCTGTCGAGATCGTCGCCTTCCTCGATCGCTCGGCGACGGAGTACGCCGACGTCGCCCAGGCCACCGACGCGCTCGACTCCGAGGTGAGCGCGGCGCGCGACGCCGCGACCGACGACCTCGGGACGCTCGTCCGCCGTCTGGCCGCCGCGCTGCTGGTCTCGGGCGTGCTGCTCGCGGTCCTGCTCCTCGGTGCGTACCTGCTGCTGCGCCGGTGGGTGCTCCGACCCCTGGACGATCTGCGCGGCCAGCTGCGCGACGTCGCGCAGGACGGCCACCGCGAGCGCGTCATCGAGCCCGCCGGACCGCCCGAGCTCTACGCCGTCGGCGTCGACGCCGAGGCGATGCGTCGCGCGCTGGTGCACGAGCAGGACGCCGCGCGCGCGGCCGACCAGGGCCTCGAGCAGGAGAGCCCCGTCGTCGCCGCGCTCCGCGCCGACCTCGCCACCGAGCCCGCGCCGAGCGCCGCCCGCCTCGACGTCTTCGGGCGCATCCGCCCGGCTCACGGCGTGCTGGCCGGCGACTGGTGGGGCGTGGTCGCGCTCGAGGGCGACCGCACGGCGCTGGTGCTCATCGACGTCTCGGGCCACGGCGAGCTCGCCGGGCTCGTGGCGCAGCGGCTGCGCTCGGTGCTGACGGTCGCCCTGCGGTCGGGCTTCGAGCCCGGCGTGGTGCTCGACCGCGGCGCCACCTCCTTCCTGGACGCCGCCGACGGCCGGTTCGCCACCGCCCTGGTCGCCGTCCTGGACCCTGCGGGCGGCTCGCTCACGTGGGCCAACGCCGGGCACGCCGGCGGATGGGTGCTGCGCGCGGACGGCGGGCGCACGACCCTCGAGCCGACCGGCCCGCTGCTGTCGACCCTCGGCGGCGCGTGGACCACGCGCTCGACCGCGCTCGACCGCGAGGACCTGCTGCTGACCTGGTCCGACGGGCTGGTCGAGGGCACCGAGTCCGAGGTGAGCGACGCCGGGCTCGCCGCCGTCCTCGACGACCTGGTCCGCGCCTGGCTGCCCGACCGCGCTGCCGGGCCGACCGCGCCGCCGGCCCGCGACGTGGTCGAAGGGCTGCTGGCCGCCCTGCGCGAGGACGCGCCGGAGTGGGGCCGCGACGACATCACCCTGGTCGCCGCCCGCCGAACGTCCTGACCGGTCCCGGTCGGCTCCTGCTCCCGCGCCGCGGTGCCCTACCGCGCCGCCGACGGACCTCCCTCGCCAGCCGCTGTCGCCGGGCCCCATCGCCGTCCGTCCCCCCTCGCGGCGCACGCTGCTCCGACCGGGCGACCCCGGCAGCACGCTCCCAGACCCGACGGCGCGCACGGTCGGCCGATCGTGGACGAGCGCTTCAGTTCCGCGGCCTTGAGGCCGACGAGAGGAATGGACGCCGGTGATGCCTCCGCCGACGGCCCTTCATTCGTCATTCGAGGTTGGGACAGGTCTATGAGTGCTGCGCCCGGGTGGTACGCCGACCCGACCGACGCCGCCTCCGTCCGCTACTGGGACGGGGCCGCGTGGACCACGCACACCCGACCGGCCCCCCGCGAGCTCGTCGGCGCCGGGGTCGGTGCCTCCGGCGTGGCCGGAGCCCACACCTCGCTCGCGTCGTCCTCGACCTCGTCCTCGACCTCGTCCTCGACCGCCGCCTCCGCCGCGACCGCTGCTCCCGCGCGCCCGGCCGCGCCGACCGTCCCGGCGACCCCTGCTGCCCCGGCCGTCGCGGCGGTCCCGACCGCGACCCCGGCCGCCACGACCGCGACCGCTCCGACGCCGACCCCGGCTCCCGCCAGCGCACCTGCTCCGGCTCCGGCTCCGGCTCCGGCTCCGGCTCCGGCTCCGGCTCCGGCTCCGGCTCCGGCTCCGGTCGTACTCGCGGCCGCGCCGGCCGTCGCCGCGGTGACGCCCGAGCCCGTCGCGGCAGCAGTCGTCGCTGAACCGGTCGTCGCCGCCCCCGTCGTCGCCACCCCCGTCGTCGCCACCCCCGTCGTCGCGGCCCCCGTCGTCGCGGAACCGGTGGCAGCACCGGTCGTCGCAGCGCCCGTCGTCGCAGCGCCCGTCGTCGCGGCACCGGTCGCGGAGCCCGCGCCGGTCGTCATCGCCCCGGTGCCCGAGGTCGCGATCCCGACGCTGGCACCCGCACCGGTCGTCGCGCTCGCGCCGGCCCCGGTCCCGGCCCCCGCGCCCGCCCCCGCTCCGGCTCCGACACCTGCACCGGTCGCCGTCGCCGCGACGGTCGCGGCCGCCGCGCCGGCTCCGTTCGTGCCCTCCTACGCCGACGCCCCGGCGCGGCCGGCCGGCCAGTTCGGCACCGGCGGCACCACCTTCGGCGCTCCCGCCTCGGGCTTCGGGACCTTCGGCGGCGACACCGGCGTCAGCCACCCGGTCGAGTTCCACCCGGACCGGCACTGGGGCCGTCGGATCGCGATCCTCACCGTGGTCCTCGTGCTGCTCGCGGTCGGCGGCTTCTTCGGGGTGCCGAAGTACCTCGACAGCAAGGCGGCCGCGGCCGCAGCCCTCGCCCCCGACATCGTCACGAGCACTGCGCCCGCCACGCTCGGCGGCCAGAGGAAGGTCGCGAGCTCCGCGGTGTCGTCGGCCAGCAGCCAGGCGTTCACCGCCGCCGGCTCGGAGTGGGCGTGGGTGGCGGCGTACGGATCGCGCAGCAACCCCACCATCTACGTCGCCTTCGACATGCCCCTCACCGACCGGCCCGCGGCCTACCGCTCGCTCACCGACCACGGCGCGGCGACGCAGTTCGTCACCAAGTTCACCGCCGACGCGACCGCCGGCGCCGCGGGCAACCTCGTCATCGGCGACGCCAAGGAGTACGCCAGCCCGGTCGGCGGACGCACCTGGTGCATGCCGATCACCGCGGCGGGCAACGGCGGCGGGATGTGCCTGTGGACCAACGGCAAGGAGGGCCTGGCGACGATGGTGCTGCCCGGCGTCGTCGAGTCGGCGGCCAAGAGCACGCTGACCGCGCTCGGGCAGATGGCCAAGCTCACGACGAAGGCCGCCACCTCCTCCTGACCCCGCAGACGACGAACGGCCGGTGCGACCCGCGAGGGTCGGCACCGGCCGTTCGGCGTGACGAGCTGACGTCAGCCCGCGAGGGCCTTCGCCTTCAGCGCGTCGAACTCCTCCTGGGAGATCGCGCCCTTGGTCAGCAGGTCGTGCGCCTTCTCGATCTGCGCGGCCGAGTCGGTCCCGCCGGAGGCGGTGGCGACGCTGCGGATGTAGTCCTGCTGCGCCTTCGCCGCCGCCTCGTACTGCGCCACGTCGCGCTGGGCCATCGCCTTGCCGTTCGCGATGACGTAGATCAGCATGCCGAGCAGCGGCAGGATGAAGATGAAGATCAGCCAGCCGGCCTTGACCCATCCGCTGCTCTCGTGGTTGCGGAAGATGTCGATGATGATGCGGAACAGCATCATGAAGAAGACCACCATGAAGAACACGATGATCAGCCACCAGATCCACTCGCCGAAGCTCATGGTCACGCCCTTTCGTCGTTCGAGCGGCCGCGCTGCTTGCGAGGTCCGTCAGCAGCCACGTTAGTCCTCCCAGCAGTGCTGCCGCGCGGGACAGCGCGGCGTCGCGGTCCCCGGTCCGGGTCAGTCCCGGGCCCGCGGCGGCAGCACGCGGTCGAGCGCCAGCAGGACGAGGGCGAGGACGACGGCGACGACGAGGATCACGCCGATGAACGCGAGCACCGAGACGAGGCCGTTCTTCGCGACGTCGAGGAACGGATACGGGTAGGCGCCGACGACCGCACCCCGCACGAGCGCCATCACGGCCCACACGATCGGCAGCACCAGCGAGGGCGCGATCGTGCGCGTGGTCAGCAGGCCGCGCGGACCGGCGAGCAGCCAGACGAGCGCCGTCAGCAGCGGGACCACCACGTGCAGCGCGGTGTCGCTCACGAGGTCGGCCCCGGACTTGTCGCCGGTGGCGAGGATCAGCCGGTAGACGATGCCGGTGATCACGATCATCAGCACGCTGTCCAGGCGCAGCGCGCGCCACACCGTGCCGACGACGTCGTCGCGCGAGAACAGCCCGGGACGCAGCCACAGGACCGTCAGGACCACGGCGACGGTGATGTTCGACCAGATCGTGAAGTACGTGATCCAGTCGAAGAGCCGCTCGTACCACTGGTCGTGCCCCGAGGCGAGGTTCCCCAGGATCGACAGCTTGGAGGGATCCTCCTTGCCGAGGTAGTAGCCGCTGACCGACAGGTACGCCGAGAACAGCACGGCGCACCAGGCGACGACGGTGTTGATCGCGAGCAGCGGTCGACCCCAGCCGGGGGTGCGCAGGTCGGTGGCCATGGCAGCGGACCCTACGCGCCGCCGGCACCGCCGCAACCCGGTCGCGCGCCGCGACACGATCGCCGACCCGCGTTTAGCGTGGACGACGACGAGCACGAGCGTGTCCCGGGGCGGCGACGGCGCTCTCGCCAGCGACGAGGAGCAGCGGTGCCCGACCCCGAGCGACCCGCCTGGACCGGCCTGGCCGCGTCCGCCCTCGACGGCTTCCCCGACGCGGTGATCCTGCTCGAGGCCGCGCGCGACGCCGACGGTGCCGTGGTCGACGCGCGCGTGCTCGACGTCAACGCCGCCTGCGCCACCGACCTCCGGACGACGCGCGACGCGCTGCTCGACCGACCCATCACGACGGTGGCGCCCTTCGCCGACCGGATGCTCGAGCACGTGGTGCTCGCGCTCGAGTCCGACGAGGCGCTCGTCGTCGACAACGTGATGGTCGAGAACGTCTACGACCACTTCCGGATGATGCTCGACGTCCGCGGGGTGCGCGTGGGCGACGACCGCGTGATGCTCACCTGGCGCGACGTCACCGCGTACGCCGATCTGCTCGATGCCGCGGTCATGGCCGAGCACCGGCAGCGCCTGCTCGCCGAGAACGCGTCCGACATCGTGCTGCTGCGCGGCGCCAGCGGCATCACGACGTGGGTCTCGCCCTCGGTGTCCGCACTGCTCGGCTGGACCGTCGACGACATCGAGGGCACCGACCTGCTCGACATCGTGCACCCCGACGACCGCGCCGGCGTCCTCGCGATGCGATCGCGTGTGCTGACCGGCGAGCGCCCGGGCAGCCTGCTGACCCGCTTCCTCTGCCGTGACGGCCACGACCGCTGGATGACGTGCGTGTCGGTCCCGATCGAGCAGGACGGTGTCGTCGTCGGCGCGACGGTAGGGCTGCGCGACGTCGACGAGCAGGTCCGCGCGCAGCAGAAGGCCGAGCTCTCCGAGCAGCGCTACCGGCTGCTCGCGGAGAACGCGTCGGACGTCGTCGCCCTGCGCGACCGGGTCGGTCGGGTGCAGTGGATCTCGCCGTCGGTCCAGAGCCTGCTCGGGTGGGACCAGGACGCCATCGTCGGCAGCGACCTCATGGACCTCGTCGCCCCCGAGGACCGGGCCACCGCATCGGAGGTCCGCGCGCTGGTGAACTCCGGCGAGGGCGAGCAGCGGTTCGTCGCGAGGTTCCGCCGCGACGACGGAACCTATCGCTGGATGGCGGTCGCGAGCCGGCCGCTCCTGGACGACGAGGGCGGCACCACCGGAGCGGTCGTGGGGCTGCGCGACGTGCACGACCTCGTCGTCGCGCAGCGCGCCGCGCAGGAGTCCGAGACGCGGTACCGGCTGCTGGCCGAGCACTCCAGCGACGTCATCTTCCTGTCCAACGAGAGGACCGACCTGGTGTGGGTGTCGCCGTCCGCCCGCGACACCCTGGGGTGGGACGCCGAGCAGCTGGTCGGTCGGCGGGCCGTCGAGTTCATCCACGCGGACGAGCTGGAGGGGCTGCGCGCCAACGTCACGCGCAGCACGCAGAGCGGCGAGACGATCCGCGTCCGCTACCGGTGGCTGCGGCCCGACGGCGGCTACCGCTGGATGGAGGCGCTGGGTCGACCCTTCGTCGACGAGAGCACCGGCGAGCAGCGCCGGGTCGTGCAGCTGCGCGACGTCCACGACCAGGTGCTCGCCGAAGCCGAGCTCAGCCGGCGCGCGCGGTACGACGAGCTCACGCACCTGCTCAGCCGCGGCGAGATCCTGCGCCGGCTGGGAGACCGGCTGGCCGACCGACGCAGCCGCAGCGGCAGCGTCGCGATCCTCTACTGCGACCTCGACGGCCTCAAGAGCGTCAACGACAACCTCGGCCACGCCGCGGGCGACCGGCTGATCCAGCAGTCGGCCGAGCGGATCCGCGGGTGCGTGCGCGCCGACGACCTCGTCGGGCATCGGCGCGGGGCCGACGAGGCGTCGGACGGCCCGGACGAGAAGGACCTCGTCGGCCGGCTCGGCGGTGACGAGATCCTCGTGCTGCTCGACGGGATCACCGACGTCGGCCACGTCGTCGCCATCGCCGACAAGCTCGTCGCTGCGGTGTCGCAGCCGATCGATCTGGTCGACGAGGACGGCGCCGTCGTGGGCAGCATGACGACGACGGTGAGCGTCGGCATCGCGGTCGCGGTCGACGGCGACGTCACCGACTCCCTCGTCGCGCGCGCCGACCAGGCGATGTTCGTGGCGAAGTCCGAGGGCGGCGGCCGCGTCGTCGTCGGCTGACGGACGGCGTCAGACGTCGTGACGCACGACCGCCCCGCACGCAGGTCGCGGCGGGGCGGTCGTCGGAGATGCTGTGCGGCTCAGCCGATCGTGACGGTGAACTGCCCCGAGCGGGCGAGCAGCGGCGTGCTCGGGTCGAAGGGGAAGGAGCCGAGGCTGTCGGGGGTGCCCGTCAGCTGCTGGGCCGGCACGACGAGCTCGAGGACGCCGGTCCGGCCGAGCTGGGCGAAGGTCTTCGCGACGCCCTGCTTGTTGAGGACCGAGCCGGTGCTCAGGACGCGCGGCGCGCCGTCGTTGAGCTTGACGATGTAGACCGGCTTGCCCGCGAGCGACGGGTTCGTCGTCCCGATGATCGAGATCTGCTGCATCACGGCGGCGGTCGTCGGCGAGTAGACGACGGTGATGCCCTCGATGCCCACGGCCGGCGAGGGCGAGACGGTGCTCGGGCTGCCGCTCGGGCTCGGCGTACCGGTCGGGCTCTGCGTGGGGCTGTCGGTCGGGCTCGGCGTCGGGCTGTCGGTGGGTCCGTCGGTCGGGCTGTCCGTGGGCGACGCCGTCGGGCTCGTCGTCGGGCTGGTGCCACCGCCGGAGGAGCAGGCCGTGAGCAGCAGCGGGAGGGCGAGGAGGGCGGCGGCGAGGGCGCGGCGGGAGGTCACGTGGGGCTCCGGTTCGTCGGACGGTGCGGACCGCCAGTCTGCGCCGCCCACCTCTGACCTCGCTCACGACCGCCTCACCCGAGACCGTCCGCTGTCGCCCGCCACCGCGGCCACGGGCGACCCGTCCCCCGGGACGCAGGCTCGGGACGTCGCCCCCGCGCGGCTAGCCTCGGGAGCATGAGGAGCATCCCGTTCTCGACGTCCGGCTCGATCCCCGCGCTCGGCCTCGGGACCTGGCCGATGGACGACGACGAGGCCGCGCGCGCGGTGCCGCAGGCGATCGAGCTCGGCTACCGGCTCGTCGACACGGCGTACGCATACGGCAACGAGACCGGCGTGGGCCGCGGCCTGGCCGCCAGCGGTGTCGCCCGCGACGAGCTGTTCGTGACGACGAAGTTCAACAAGGAGTGGCACTCCGTCGAGGGGGTCCGCGAGACCACCGAGCGCTCGCTCGAGCGGCTGGGTCTCGATCGGCTCGACCTGCTGCTCGTGCACTGGCCCAACCCCGCGCACGACCGCTACGTCGAGGCCTGGGCGGGCTGCATCGCGGTCCGCGAGGCGGGGCTCGTGACGCACATCGGCGTCTCGAACTTCCTGCCCGAGCACGTGGCGCGGATCGTCGACGCGACCGGCGTCGTGCCCGAGCTCGACCAGCTGCAGATCAACCCGCGCTGGACCCAGTCCGCCGCCCGCGCCTTCAACGCCGAGCACGGCATCGTCACGCAGGCCTGGCGGCCGCTCGGCATGGGCGGCGACCTCCTCGAGCTGCCGCTCGTGACGTCGCTCGCGGCGAAGCACGCGGCGACGCCGGCCCAGGTGCTGCTCGCGTGGTGCGTCGCCCTGGGCCTCTCGACGACGCCGAAGTCGAGCGACCCGGTGCGCCAGGCCGAGAACCTCGCCGCCGCCGATCTCGTGCTCGACCCCGCGGACGTCGACGCCCTCTCCGCCCTCGACGGCACCGAGCCCGACGTCACCTCCCCCCTCACCTTCGGCCACTGACCCCGGACGGTCGACGACCGGCCTGCTCACGTCCGGCGCAGGTGGCGCGCGTCGGGCGGTGCGGGCTGGGATCGTCGGGGGGTGCGCAGAGACGCCAAGGTGATCGGGCTCTTCCTTCTTGCCGTCGTCGGCATCGCCGTCGCCGTGCTCGTGGTGCGCGGTCTTGTCGGCCGGGTGGAGACCGACCAGCGCCAGGCGCAGCTCGCCGCGTTCTACACGCCGCCCGTGCCGCTGCCGCAGCAGCCCGGCACGCTCATCCGCAGCGAGCGCCTCGACGTCGCGGTGCCCGGGGGCACGGCGTACCGGATCCTCTACGTCTCGCAGCGGGCCGACGGCACGCCCGCCGTGTCGGGCGGCATGATCTTCGTACCCGTCGCACCCGCCCCGTCGGGTGGCCGTCCGGTCGTCGCGTGGGCGCACGGCACGCTCGGCCAGGGCGACGCGTGCGCACCGTCGCGGTCCGGGAACCCCTTGCAGGACACGGCGAACTGGCTCGACCAGATGCTGTCGTTCGGCTGGGTCGTCGTGTCGACCGACTACACCGGGCTCGGGACTCCGGGCCCGAACATGTACCTCGTCGCGCAGGACGAGGCGCGCGACGTCGTCAACTCCGTCCGCGCCGCGCGGGGCTTCGCCGGTGCCGACGCGGGCACGCGCTTCGCCGTGTGGGGGCACTCGCAGGGCGGGCACTCCTCACTGTGGACCGGCCACCTCGCGGCCTCCCTCGCCCCGGAGCTCACGCTCGTCGGCGTCGCGGCCGCGGCGCCGGCAGCCGAGCTGGCGCCGATCACGACGGCGCAGTGGTCGACCGTGGTCGGCTGGGTGATCGGCCCGGAGATCCTGGTGTCGTGGCCGCTGACCTACCCCGGGCTCCCGGTCGACGGCGTCGTGTCGCGCGACGGCCGCGGCAGCTTTGAGCGGCTCGCGGCGCAGTGCGTGCTGCCGACGGCGATCGAGGGCTACGCGCGCGAGGCCTTCCAGCAGACCTTCTTCACCGAGGACCCGTCGAAGGACCCGGCGTGGCGGCATGCGACGCAGGACCAGACGGTGCCGGTGATGCCGGCGTCGATGCCGGTGTTCCTCGCGCAGGGCACCGCCGACGCCGTGGTGCTGCCCGGCCCGAACGCGCTGCTGCAGCAGCAGTGGTGCGCGGCCGGCTCGACCCTCACGGCGCTGTGGATGGGCGGGGTGAACCACAACGACGCGGCGATCGACGCAGGGCCGTCGGCGGTCGCGTGGATCGCCGACCGGTTCGCCGGACGCCCGGCCGTTCGCACGTGCGACGTGCCGCCGCCGGTGCCGCCGTCGTCCGCGGGCTGAGCCCTGGGGGCTGGGCTCAGGCGCTGGGCTCAGGCGCTGGGCTCAGGGGCTGGGCTCAGGGGCGGCGGGCGAGGACGACGGCGTCCCAGGCGGTGCGCGGGCCGTCGTCGGTGGCGACCTCGCGCGCGGCCCGCTCGCTCACGACGGTCTCGAGGCCGGTGCCGGCGAGGTCGGCCTCGACGTCGACCTCGCTGTAGAGCCACCTCGCGTTCTGCGGACCGCCGTAGCCCTGCTCGAGGTTGTCGGTGTGGTGCGCCACGACGAGCAGGTGCCCGCCCGGGGCGACGGCGTCGGCCGCCGACCGCAGCGCCACGCGGCGCTGGAGCTCGGCCAGCTGCAGGTAGGCGACCACCACGAGGTCCTGGTCGCGGTCGCCGAGCGGCTCGGCGAGGACGTCGACCTGGCGTACGCCGAAGGCGCCCTGCTGCTCGGGCCGCTCGGCCCGGATGCGCAGCGCGCGGTCGAGCGCGACCTGGCTGAAGTCGGCGACCGTCGCGTCCCACCCGCGGTCAGCGAGCCAGAGCGCATTGCGGCCCTCGCCGCCGGCGACGTCGAGCGCGCGCCCGACCGGCAGGTCGGCGGCGTACTGCTCGACGAACATGTTGGGCCCGGCCGACCAGACGAGGTCGCGCTCGGCGTACTTGGCATCCCACTCCGCGGCTTCCACGCCGTCCTCCTCCTGCTGGCCACGATCGTGCCCGTCCCGGGCCCGCGGCGCACGCGCTCAGCGCGATGCGGTCTCCCGGTGGGCGGTACGGAACGGCAGGGCCACGTCGGTGCTGCGGTGCAGCCAGACGAGGTTCTCGGTGCTGCCGAGCAGCTCGAGCCGGCGCCACAGGGGGCTGCCGGGCACCGCCTGGCTCGCGTGCTCGTGGACGGCCTCGAGCTGGGCCGCCCGGTCGACGTCGACGACGAGCGGGATGGTGCGGTCGGGACGGCCGAGGAAGCCGGCGTGGCCGTCCTCGGTCATCGCGTCGACGACGGACTGCGGCAGGGTCCAGGCCAGGACGGGGACGTCGAGACGGCGGCCGACCAGCACGGCGGCCGAGGTGGCGGCGACGTGGTCGGGATGGCCGCTGATGCCGTCGCGGTCGAACACGAGCAGCACGTCGGGCGAGAACGCGCGGACCGCGGCTCCGACGTCCTCGACGAGGTCGGACGTCCGGCCGGCGAGGCCGCCGTCGGGGTGGTCGAGCAGACGGACCCAGCAGGCGCCGAGGCGCTCGGCGGCGGTGCGCAGCTCGCGCTCGCGCAGCGTCCGCAGGTCGCCGTCGACGCCGTGCAGCGTCGACGCCTCGCCGTGGGTGAGGCACAGGACGCCGACGCGCGATCCCGCGGCGGCGGCCTCCGAGAGCAGCGCGCCCAGGCCGAAGGACTCGTCGTCGGGGTGGGCGACGACGGCGAGGACGGCCGGGGCGCTCATGCTGCTCGTCCGTCCCGGGTCAGCGGCAGGTGCAGCGGCGGTCGGCAGGCACGGAGGCCATGACCTGCGCGACGTGCATGCCGCAGCCGGACCAGGTGACCTTGCCGCAGCGCTGGCAGAGGGCGGGAGAGCACATGAGCGACGTCCTTCGGGGTCTCGATCGGTGGTGAACGGATCTGAGCATATACCCCCGGGGGTATATGTCTCAAGCCGATCGGTCCCGCGCCACGGGCCACGCCAACCCTCCGCAGCCGCGTCCGTGCGACCCGCCCGCCCGTGCGTGCTGCTCGACCGATCGGGGTGCTCCGGCGGGTTTCACCCCGGAAGGTCGAGCACCACGCGGGGTGAGGTCCGGGCGGGCCGTTGCTGCGTCCGGGCGACCTGCCCTTGGGCGACGACGCCCACCTGACGATGACGCATCCATGGGGTGGGGCCGACCGTACGCGCGCGCCTGGAGCGCCGCTGCCGCCACGCTCGCGGCCGGGCTGCTCGCCGCCGGGCTCGCGACGGCCCCGACCGCGACGTCGGCAGCACCCACCGGCCAGACCTACGACACCGGCTGGTCGTCGACCTCGGTGACGGTGGCTCCGGTCTACAAGCGCGTGCCGATCCGCCGCTGCCTGTCCTTCCGCTACAACGCGACCACCCGCGTCACCACCTGCCTGCGCTACCGGCCGGGGATGGCCAACGTGCGCTTCCTCGGCGCCGTCGTGCAGCAGAAGAACGCCAGCGGCGTCTGGGTCCGCATCCCCTACAGCTGGTCGCGCCGCTACGGCGCCCTGGTCTACAACCGCTGGCTCGCCCTGCAGCTGGCCAAGCCCCCGGTCGTCGCACCGCGCGAGCCCTCGCCGAGCCCGACGACGTCGAGCCCCCCCGCGACGACCCCGCCGGCCTCCACCAGCCCGCCCGCGTCGACGCCGCCCGCCTCGACCTCGCCTCCGGCGTCCACCACGAGCCCGCCGGCGGCGCCGACAGAGACCGCGACGCCGGTGATCACGGCGAGCATCCTGCCGCTGCCCGCGGGTACCGGCCTCTCGCCCACGCCCACGTCGACCCTGGTGGGCGAGGGCGCGGCCAAGTCCACGCAGTACTCGTTCCTCAGCGGAGCGGCGACGCCGGCCACGGCGCCGCGCTGGGACAAGTGCCTGCCGATCACCTGGACCGTCGACCTCGCCAACGCGACCAGGGCCGGCACCACCGCGGCCGACGAGCTCGCGCGGTGGCAGTCCGCGGTCGACGTCGCCTCCCGCGTCACGGGCTTCACCTTCCAGTACGTGCCCGGCGGCACCGGGAAGGCGCCGATCGACCAGACGACGAACAAGGTCGTCGACAGCGCGTGGACCTCGACGGGCGCGAAGATCGTCATCACCTACGTCTCGCCGACCGACGCCGGCGCCTACCGCTCGACGGCCGTCAACGGCTCGACCATCGGCAACACCGCGGTGTCGTGGATGAGCTACGCGACCGACTACCAGCTGTTCTCGAAGGGCTCAGTGCAGCTCGAGTACGACTGGCTCGCGACGGCGTCGGAGACCGACCGCTACAACCTGATCCTCCACGAGTTCGGGCACGCGCTCGGCCTCGGCCACGTCGCCGACACCAGCCAGGTGATGAACCCGGCGATCTCGCACCAGGACCTGTTCCGCCTCGGCGACCGCACCGGTCTCTGGCAGCTCGCGCAGCAGCCCTGCCGCTAGCCCTCGCCGCCCGCCGACCCTGCCGCGAGGCGGTCTGAGCAACCCGTCAGATCGCGCGCGCCAGGCGGGCGGAGTCGAGCATCGCCGCGTGGACGCTGCGGCTCGACACCGCGTCGCCGACCCGGAAGAGCTGGAAGCGGCCGTCGGGGTTGGCCACCGACGTCTGCGGCCGCAGCTCCAGCAGCGCGTCGAGGTCGACGCGACCAGCGTTGGTGGAACCGGGGAGCAGCGCGTCGTAGAGGTCGGCGACCGGCGCGGTCCCGACGACACCGACGACGGCGTCGACCTCGCGCACCTCGGCGTACGCCGACCCGTCGACGCCGAGCTCAACGTGCAGCCGGCCGTCGGCGCGGCGGATCGAGCGCAGGCGCCGCAGCACGGTGATCGTGGCGCCTGCCTCGCCGAGCGCGGTGAGGTAGCCGCTCGACACGATCCCGCCGACGAGCGGCGCGACCATCCGCTCGGGCGAGACGAGCTCGACCGACTCGACGCCGGGCTGGCGGAGCACCGCCTCCGCGACGTCGAGCGGCGCGTTGTCGCCCTGATCGTCGTAGACGAGCACGCGGCCGGCGAGCCGCGCGCTGCCGGTCATGACGTCCCACCCGTCGACCGCGAGGTCGCCGCCGGGGACGGCGGGCTGCAGCGGCATGCCGCCGGTCGCGACCACGACGACGTCGTAGCCGTCGAGGTCGGCGGGCTCCACGAAGGTGTCGAGGCGGACTCCGACGCCGAGCCGCGCGAGCTCCTGCGAGCGCCAGTCGACGATGCCCTGCAGATCGCGCCGGCGCGGTGACAGCGCCGCGATCGCCAGCTGCCCGCCGACCTGCGAGCCGGCCTCGTACAGGGTGACGTCGTGTCCGCGCTCGCCGAGGACGCGCGCCGCCTCGAGCCCGCCCGGACCGCCGCCGACGACGGCCACCCGCTTCAGGACGTCTGCGCGCTGGATCTCGTGCGGCAGCTCGCGCTCGCGACCGGTCGAGGGGTTGTGGATGCAGTACGCCGCACCGATGTCGTAGATCCCGTCGATGCACATCGACGCCCCGACGCAGGGCCTGATCCTGTCCTCCTGGCCCGCGGCGACCTTGCGTGGCAGCGCCGGGTCGGCCATGAGGGCGCGCGTCATGCCGACGAGGTCGAGCAGCCCGGCCTCGATCGCGTAGCGCGCGGTGGCGACGTCGGCGATGCGCGCAGCGTGCATGACCGGCACGTCGAGCGCGGCCTTCACCTGGCCGGCGAGCGTGAGGTAGGGCGCGGACGGCGTGCCCATCGGCGGGATGACGTAGGCGATCGCGGCGTCGGACTCGATCGAGCCCTGCGTCGCGCTGACGAAGTCCAGGCCGCCGGCCACGAGGTCCTTCGCCGTCGTGAACGACTCGGCCTGGTCCTGGCCGCCGTCGCGACGCTCGTCGAACGACAGGCGCGCACCGACGAGGAAGTCGTCGGGCACCGCGGCCTTGATCGCCGCGAGCACCTGCAGCGGGAAGCGCATCCGGTTCTCGTAGCTGCCGCCGTACTCGTCGTCGCGGTGGTTCCAGTACGGCGTGATGAACGAGTCGAGGAAGTGGCCGTACATCATCAGCTCGATGCCGTCGAGGCCCGCGGCGACGCAGCGTTGCGCGGCGTCGACGAAGTCCTGCGTGATGTCGTCGAGCTCCCAGTGCTCCGCGGCCTTGGTGAACGCGCGGTGCGAGGGCTCGCGCACGTTGCTCGCCGAGATCGCGGGCAGCCCGTCGTGCGTCATGCTGCTCGAGCGGTGGCCCATGTGGGTCAGCTGGATCATCACGGCGGTGTCGAGCTCGTGGACGTCGTCGCTGAGCCGGCGCAGCCACGGCACGACCTCGTCCTTCCAGAGGAGCAGGTTGCCGAAGGCCGGTGCGCTCCCCCTGCTCACGATCGCGGAGCCGCCGATCATCGTGAGGCCGACGCCGCCGCGCGCCTTCTCGACGTGGTAGGCGCGGTACCGGTCGGTGGGCAGCCCGTCCACGCTGTACGCCGGCTCGTGCGACGTGCTGACGATGCGGTTGCGCAGCGTCAGGTTCTTCATCGTGAACGGCGTGAAGAGCGGATCCGTCGACATCGCTGCTCCCTGCGGTGCTCCGGCCTCGGGCGACGACGCCAGGGTGGCGGTGGCTGCGCTCACGGCGCGAGGGGGCGACGCGAAGTCGACCGGTGACGAGTCTCCGAGTCAGAATTCTCTGCGCGTAGGGTGCGCTCATGGCCGGGCCGGGCGAGGTGCGGGCGCTGCGGCGTCTCGCGTCGGCCGACGCCGACCCGGCGGTGGCACGCCGTGCCGCGCTGGTGCTCGCGTCGCTGCAGGACTCCGTGCCGAGCCGGTCCCGGCGCACGGCGCAGCTGTGGCGTGGGCGGTGGGAGGAGCTCGGCCGCGACGGGCTGCGGGACCGGCCGCGGGCCGGCCGGCCGCGCGGGACGGTCGTCGACCAGGTGCTGCTGGCGCCGCTGGGCCTGCGCTCCGAGCGCGTCTCGTCGCACCGGGTCGCCGACGCGTGCGGCGTCAGCCAGTCGACGGTCGCCCGGGTCTGGCGCGAGGCGTACGACGGCGACGCTCTCCCCGAGCTCGCCGGTCGTCGGTGGGCGCTCGTCGGTGCGGTGGTGGCAGGCGGGCGCAGCGCGCTCGTGCTGGTCGACCGCGGTGCGGGCGGGATCGCGGCGTCGCCCGCGTTCCTGCGCTCCCCGCGGCGTCCCGCGCTCCAGGTGCTGCTCGCCGGCGACCTCGTGGCCGCACCGGGCCGCGTCGAGGTCGCGCGTCTGGTCGCCGACGTGCGCGCGACGCACCGCGGCGGCCTGCTGGTGCTCGGTCGGCGCACAGCAGCCGGGGTCGACGTGGTGCTCGACGCCGACGCGTGGCAGCGGCTGCTCCCGTCCCTCGTCGCCACCGACACCGCCCACGACGCTCTCGCCGCGCTGCACCGACGGCTGCTCGCGTGGGACCGCAGCGCGCCGCTGGTGTGGGTCGCGCCGGCCACGCGGCCGCCCGAGCGGGCCGCCGCTCGCCGCGCCCCGAAGGCGCGCAGCACGGTGATCGCCGACGAGGTCCTCGCCGCCGTGCACCGCCGGCTCGCCGAGGGTCGGCTCGCCGCGGGCGACCGGATCACCGAGTCGTCGCTCGCCCGCGAGGTGCACGCCAGCCGCAGCCAGGTCCACGACGCGCTGCTGGCGCTCGGCGCGGCAAGCCTCGTCGATCTCGAGCCGCACCGCGGCGCGTGCGTCCCCACGCCGACGCCGAACGACGTCATCGAGACCTACGCAGTACGCCGTGCCCTCGGGACCCTGCTCGTGCGCCGGGCCGCGCAGGCCCCGCCCGGCGGTCTGGTCGACGCCGAGACCGCCCTGGCCGCGCTGGTCGACGTCGGCCGCACCGGCGACTCGCGCAGCGCCGGCGCGGCCGACCTCGCGTTCCAGGACGCGCTCGCGCGCAGCACCCGGATGCGGCGCATCCCCGCGATGTTCGAGACGCTGTCGGCGCAGATCTGGATGTTCTGCGCCGTGCTCGGCGTGCGCTATGCCTACGCCGTCGACGCGATGGTCTCCGACGACACCGCGCTCCTGCGGCACCTGCGCGCCCGCGACGAGCCCGCAGCCGTCAGCGCCTGGCACCGCAAGATGGACGACGCGCTCGCCTACATGCTCGAGCAGCTCGACCCGACGTGAGCGGATCCACCGGCGAGGCT
>WBZP01001931.1_pt1 | contig 24577 bp, 20 predicted proteins | sample 5204301 | NCBI WGS metagenome assembly WBZP01 (sample SAMN12412401, study PRJNA552823) | activated sludge metagenome | isolation source: activated sludge from nitrification reactor of wastewater treatment plant... | place: USA: Pennsylvania | collected 2017 | reverse complement strand
CCTCTTCAAATCGCATCTTCCGGATCTCCTGTAACAGTTTCGTTCGGTTCATCGGGTACCTCCTCGGCACCCACTACACCGGACAGATCACGTGCTACAACACCGGACAGTTTATTTGCTCCCTACAATCGCGCCGAACCCCCTCGCCAAATGCCGCCACGAGACTATGATTCAGATGTTGCTGCACCGAACTTCAGCACACCATGTCAAAAATGAGGTTGGGAATCCCGTCGGCGTCGCGTCCTTATCTTCAGCGTCATACCCCCACAAGCATCACTGGAGCCTGAATTCGGGGGGCGGGCCGGGTTGATTCCTAAGCGAGGAGGGGAGAGATGAACTGGTTGTTTGGCTTATCGCTACCGGCTGTCTTTTCGCGGAGGAATACCCGTTTCCACGGCACCGGGTGCGGCCCCGAGGCCAGGCTGGCGGTCGTGGAGCAGGTGGTGGACGCCACTGAGCCCAAGATCCGCATGCTCCGCGGCTATCGGGAGCGATTGGAAGGGGCGGTGGCCCAGGCCCTGGGGTATGTCGATGAGATGGTGTCGCGCATCCCCGGCGTGTTGGATATCAACCGCGCCAACTTCATGAATGACGCCCGGGTGCATGCCATCTTTTCCAGTGTGGACCAACTCGAGGATACCTTCCACCAGAGTGACCAACTCAGGGACTTCCTCGCCGAGGCCGGAAATCGGGAACTCAAGGAATGTTACGCCCTGGTCTGCATGCAGAAGACCGAACGCACGATCTTCGGCATGGGGCTCGATGGTCAGGGTCAGATTCTGCGGCGGGATGTCCGTCAGACCACGGTGAGTTTTTCCGATCACCAGATCCTGACCCCGGGACGCTCCGAGGGGGATGCCCGCCAGGCGTTGCGGGATTGCATGTTCCAAAGCCTGCTGACGACGGCCGGCGAACGCATGCAGGCCTGCCGTGCCAGGGTCGAGGCCTTTCGCACCGAATTGAGGCGGCTACAGAGTCGCCTGAGCGCCCAGAGTTGCCAGCGACGCAGCGAAGTCACCGATCTCGCCGATCAGGGTTCGATCGAGACCCAGATAGCGGCGATCAACGCCAAACTCGAGCAAAGTGGCTGCACTACCGCCGAGGCCTGGATCGGCCAGATCCTCGAGGTCTTGACCCATCCGGAATCCGCCTTGCGCCTGCAACAGGTCCATACCCGCCTCAATCGGCTGGGGATCAAGATCGAGGGGGAGCTTGGGGAGGAAGGCGAGGATATCGAACTGGCCGAGGTCGAATTGGGTGAACAGAGTCCACGGGTAGTGGTGCTGGCCAAGTTTCCCCGCCTGGAGGCCGTCGCCCCTCCCGATTTCGTCCGGGAGGCGAGCCGCTACCTCAATGTCTGATGGGGTTCTTCGGTTCGGACATTTGTTCTCTTGAGGAGAACAACATAGGTGCATTGTTCTTGAAATAAGAACGAAAAAGGCCATTTCCGGCCTTGGCCCGGAATTTCCCAGGCCGTGCATCGCACACCCTTCTCATTGGTGCGCTACCGGACACCAAGCCCCATCCAGCTTGCCGCCTATCAGTTTGTTTCCCCCCTGATAAGGGGGGATTGAGGGGGGTTCACAGCGGCGAAATCCCTGACAAAGCCATCCTGGCCGCGGGGCTTCAGGCCAGAAAATCCCCCTTCTCCATCCTTTTCCAACGAGGAAAAGGCTGAGGAACCCTTTCTCGCCAAAACTGATAGGTGGTGAGCCCCATCCAGGGAGAAATGTTCAGTGCCAGTGAAAAGGAAGATAATCACAGGACTCGAAGGTCCCTGCGATGAAACCTCCCTATGTACATTGTCGATGATCCGATGCTGGCGCTGATCGCGCGTTTTGTCGTGGATATGGAAGGCGTGGAGGTCTCGGACGAAGGCTTTTTGCTCAAGCAGGTGGAATGTCTGCGGCAATATGTCGAGCGCTTTCCGCCGGAGGAGCGTGAACAGCGGGCACTGGAATGGATCGAGACCCACTCCAAGGCCTATCGGCGGGATTGGCAAAAGAAGGTGGTCTCGGAACAAATGGCCGACAGACGCTGCCCGGATTGCCCTCTGGTCGCCACCGATGACCGCTGCCATTGCGAGATCCATAGCCGCTGGCTGGCCTTATTGAAAGGCTATACCAGCGGCGAGTTGACCTCCCGCCGCTATGTGGAGAAGGCGCTCCGTCTCCTCCACCAGAACAAGGACAGGCTCAGAATCACGGCCCGGGGCTTGCGCGCCCACCACTGAGAGGTTGAGAAAAATCGTCGCCCAATCATTCGCTTGCCTCTCCATCCAGGCTGCTGATGAGCAAGTTATACCATTTCCTATTAGTTTATCCGCCTGAAAGCCATGGGGTAGGCTGGCGATGAACGAAGCGAATCCCAGCTACTGAGAAGCTGGGTTTCAGCGCTTCGCGCCTCAACACCAGCCTACGAATATCGATAATACCTATCGAGAAATGGTATTACCTCAGCCAACCCGGCATGCCGGGCACGGCTGCCCGATCTACCGGCTCAGGTGAGCGCAACGATCAGCCATCAACCCTCCTGCCGGGCATAGAGCGCCGCGTAGAAGCCGTCCTGGCGGATGAGTTGTTCATGGCAGCCCTCCTCGACGATCCGTCCGCCCTCGAACACCAGGGCGCGATCCGCCTGTTTCACCGCGCTGAGCCGGTGGGCGATGATCAGCGTGGTGCGACCCTGGAGGAAGCCCCGCAGGGCCTGGTGCAGGCGGCTTTCAGTGTTGATGTCGAGGGCCGAGGTGGCCTCGTCGAGGATGACCACCTTGGGGTCGGTCAAGAGCATGCGGGCCACGGCCAGGCGTTGGCGCTGCCCGCCGGAGAGGCGCACACCGTCCCGCCCGATCCGGGTATCCAAGCCTCGATCCAGTTCGGCTATCCGCTCCTTCAACTGAGCGATCGCCAGCGCCTCCCAGAGCCGCTCGTCCGGGATCTCCCGGCCCAGGGTGAGGTTCAGGCGCACCGTGTCGTTGAGCAGGGCCGGATGTTGCAAGACGCTGGAGACATGATCCCGCACCACATCCATGCCGATCTCCTCCACCGGCACGCCGTCGAAGCAGATGCGTCCCGATTTGGGCGGATAGAGCCCGAGGATGATCTGCACCAGGGTGGTCTTGCCGCCGCCGCTGGCCCCCACCAGGGCCACCTTTTCCCCAGCCCGCACCTGTAACGACACCCGATCCAGCACCAGGGGTCCCTCGCCATAGGCGAAGCAGATGTCGGACAGGGTCATGGCGACCCCGGTCTTACCGGTGAAGGGATCCTGCTTGTGGGGGTACCCGGGCTCCAGCTCCATGGCGATGAGGCCATTGAGACGATTCAGCGCCGCCCGTGCCCCCTGATAGGAATACTGTATCCCCAGCACCTCCTGCACCGGCGCCATCATCGCCCAGAGATAGGAGAATACCGCCAGCATCTCGCCGATGGTCAGGTCGGAATAGAGCACCATGAACATGCTCAGGGCGCGGAAGATATCGAAGCCGAAGAGAAAGACGACAAAGGAGAGTCTCCCGGCGGCATCGCTCTTCCAGGTGAAGGCGGTGGAGTGGTCGCGGATGCCCCGGGCCTTGTCGATGATGTGACTGATGTAGTGACGTTCGCGGTTGCTGGCGCGGATCTGTTGGATCGCCTCCAGGGTCTCGGTGAGGGACTCCTGGAACAGTTGATAGGCGCTATTCTCCCGTCGCTTGAGTTCCTTGACCTTGCGTCCGAACAGGGTGGTGACGTAGATCACCGCCGGATTCAAGAGCAGGATGAAGAGCGCGAGTTGCCAGTGCATCCAGAGCAGCACTGCGGCGGTACCCACCAGGGTCAAGACCGCCACCAGCAGCTTACTGGTGGCGACGCCGATGAACTCGTCCACCGAATCCACATCCGTGACCAGATGGGCCGAGACCGTGCCGCTGCCCAGGGTCTCGTACTCGGCCATGGAGACCCGCTCCAGACGCGCCAACAACTGCCGCCGGATACGATAGGTGACGTCCTTGGAGATACGGGTGAACTGGCGCATCTGCCAGACCCCGAGCCCCAGCCCGGTGAGCCGCAACACCAGGGTGAGCAGCAGGATGGCCAGGATGTAAAGCGTCGCTCCCTGCCAGGCGGCGGGGAAGAGCTGATGCATGATGGCGGTCACCGCGCCGGGTTGGTGCAGCAGCACCTCATCCACCAGCAGGGGGATGAGGAGCGGCACGGGTACGTTCACCAGGGTCGCGAACAGGGCGATGCCGTTGGCCAGCACCAATTCGCGACGATGGGCGAACACCATGGATGTCAGTTCCTGCCAGCAAAAGGGGGTCTGGCGCAGACTGGTGGGAAGGAATGCCGTCATGGAACAACCGATGAAGCCAGGGATGGGTCGAGCGGCTACACTAAAACCGGAAGTGGCGGCTTACAAGCCGTCGGGGAAGACAAGGCGGGCTCGCCTGACGACTCGGCGATGCTCGACCGAGACCGATCCATGACCTGGGCCGGGGTGTCCTACCCGAGCAGCAGGTTCGCGGAAAGATTGGCGCCAGTCCATCGCCCAGAAATCACGGAATGCCTAACAGGAATTCGTATTATGGTTTGACGACAGCCAGGGAAAAGGTTTCCACTTGGGTCTTCAGCCAGGGCTGTCGAATCCCGGCAGTCGCTCCATTCCGAGGATTGCGCCAACCGATGTGCGGACGTTTTGCCCAGTACTCTTCATCCAAGGCCTATGCCGAACTCTTCGGTGCCGAGACCAGTCTCGACCTCGCTCCGAGATACAACCTCGCCCCAACCCAGCCGATCGCTGTCGTGCGGGCGCTGGATGGGAAGCGACGGGAACTGGTGCCGATGCGCTGGGGGCTGATCCCTTCCTGGTCAAAGGGACCCGATACCGGCTACCGCCTGATCAATGCCCGGGCGGAAACGGTAGCCGAGAAACCCTCGTTTCGCGGTGCCTGGCAACAGCGACGCGGCCTGATCCCCAGCGAAGGCTTTTACGAATGGCAATCTCTGGCTGGAGGCAAACAACCCTACTTGATCCGCCTGCGGGATCGACAACCCTTCGCCATGGCGGGCCTCTGGGAGACATGGCTGAACCCAGTGGGAGAACGGATCGAATCCTGCGCCATCATCGTCACCAACGCCAATGCCCTGGTGGCCCAGATCCATGAGCGGATGCCGGTCATCCTGCCACAATCCGACTGGGAGGCCTGGTTCGATCACCGCCAGCGGGAGGCCAGGTCGCTCTTGTCTCTGTTGCGGCCCTGCGAGCCGAGCCGGATGGAACTTTTCCGGGTCTCCAGGCGGGTGAACGATCCCCGACAGGAAGGGGCCGACCTCATCGCCCCCTGGGAGTCGGAATAGCCTCTCGTTACCGCTTCCGCGTCTCGGGGCCGAGGTCTGTTCCTGCCTAAATTGTTCTCATATAGAGAACAATTTAGGCTTTATTTCTTTATTTATTGCTAATAAGAGAACGAAAATCGGGCCTTTTTGCTCGATGCCCGGGGCCTTCAAGCTCGAAGCCGGGAGGCGAGGGTTTCCATAGAGTTTTTCAGCGGAGGCTTCCAGATGACCGAAGACACCGAGTCCACCCTGTCCGAACCGAACGGCCTTGCCCGGGAGTCCTTCGCCCTGGTGCGGATCGGTCGGCGGGAAGCCAAACGCTTTCCGGAGTCCTGCGTTACCCTGACCCCGACCGCCGAGGAAGCCCGCTGTCAGGCCGATGCCTCGCGTCGACTGCGTGCCGCCCAGGTCTACGGACCCAGCCCTTCATCTGAGGGGGTGCGGGTCTTCTACCTGCTTCGCTGGCTCTGAAGGCTTGGCCTGCAACCTTCTGCTGGAGAAACGTCCCTTGAATTCGACGACCTCCTTGGGGTGCGCCTTGGCATATTGGATCGACTGCTGCACCACACCGATCTTCAGCGCCGCCAGGGTGACCGCCGTGATGCTGAGAGGCAGATTGTCCTGATCGAACCAGATCGCCTCGGAGTGTTCCTCATTGAGCCTGGGGCGGAGCAGGCGATCCGTCATGAGGAGATAGAAGATCATGGTCTTTCTTTTTTCGTCCCACTCTCCGCAACGCTTTCTGGTCTGGCAAAGCTTGACCAGATCCCGTTCCGTGATCTCGATCCCGGCCTCTTCCCGTAATTCCCGCACGGCGGCCGCCCGCGGCGACTCTCCAGGATCGACACGGCCACCCAGTAGATTCCAGAAGTAAGGGTTGTTGGTCAATTTGGCCCGTTTGGCAAACAACAGGGATCGCTTACGGGGGCAGTAAACGACGATCCAGGTGCCGACATTGGACAATTGGGCTTGGGCTGGAGCCTCGGCGATGAGATTAGGAGGCAAAATCATCTTGGTATTCATGCATTCCGACTGGGGAGGAGGGAAACCCTTGTACTCGGATGAAAAGGACTGACGACCAGTCTCAGGACCAGGTATCGACAGGGTCCCACCTTACCCGCTGGTGGTTGGGCTACAAAACCATTGCTGGGGACAAGCGCGGCTTGCTCGAAAGACCAGCTCTGGGTGCGACCACCAGCTTCAGTCTTTCGATTGGCGGGTACAGCGGGCTCATCACGACAGGCAATGTCCAGTCATCTCAATTTTTTATTACAGAATCGCAATATTAAGCGGGTTCTTGTCAATCTGCCACACGAGATACGAGGTCCCGGCCTCGGGTGGCTGCCTCGCCCTGACGCCTGACGCCGGCTTCGCCGGACAGCATCGATACCGCTTGGAAGCGGGAGACTTTTCTCCCTTGTAGCTGTCGAAAGTTTGTTATCTTTCGGGAGCAGTATCGAACGCCGGTTCCCTTGGCGATTTCGCTCATGGATATCCATCGGGAGGGGAACGGTGGGTTGGCCGGGGTTACGCCAGAGAGAACGGACTTTTGACCGGCTCTTTGTTACTCTCTCCTTGCGAGACCATCGGGGAACGACCCGGGCTCCGGCGCCGGATCCCGGCCTTGCGAACACAGACTCATTGGGATACACGATGATGCATCATGCCCAGGACAAGATCGTCGTCGCCACCGTCCTCCTGCTGGATATGGTGGCCTATTCCAAGGCCTCCGTGGACATCCAGGTGGCGGCCAAGGACTGGCTCAACCACGCCATCACCGCCGCCCTGGATGATCTCGAAGGCCTGGACAGGATCGTCAGCGATACCGGTGACGGGGCCGCCATATCCTTGCTCAGCAACCCGGAAGAAGCCTTGCACATCGCCCAGCGCCTGCTGGACGCCGCCATGAATCCGGCCGAACCGGCCCCCTTGGAAGTACGTCTCGGGATCAGCATCGGGCCGTTGCGGATCGTCAAGGATATCAACAGCCAACCCAATGTCCTTGGCGACGCCATCAACAACGCCCACCGGATCATGAGTTTCGCCCATCCGGGCGAGGTCTTGGTCTCGGGCGATTATTTCAACCTGCTGAAAAGGATTTCCAACCTCTACGAACTCCATTTCCTGCGCCGGGGCTGGCGTCGCGACAAGCATGGCCTGCGCCACGAACTCTATGTGCTGCGTCAAGGACCGGAAAAATGCGAAGAACCTCTATGGACGCCGAACCGGATGAGCGCGCTGAAACGCCGAAGTCTGGCCCTGATGCTGGTGCTGATGTGTCTTGGCTTCGCCGAGATCCTGATCAATCTCGGGGAACGGCTGCCGCCGATCGAGCTCGCCTTCCCTGTACTCGACGAGCGATCCCTGGATGAGGCCCCCAACGAGCCGCCGCTGATTTCCACAGCGGCGATCGAACCCATGGATCGGGTTCAACCACCCTTGCTCGCTACCCAGCCACCGGCGCCGCCAAGGCTGGAGCCACCCGAACCAGCCACCAACGGACAAGTGTTTTTGGCCGTGAGTCCCTGGGGAGAGGTGTTTGTCGACGGCGAGAAAAAGGTGTTGGTCCCGCCGGTGAACACCATGTCCCTGGTGCCGGGGACCTACGATATCGAGATCAGGAACAAGGCCCAAAGCTATAAAACCCGACTGGAGGTGAGAGCCGGGACAACCCAGAAGATCAGGTATCAATTCAATTGAGGCCGCAAGCGCTATGTCTTGGCGATTGATCATCTCAGTCCTTGTCAGTTGTTCGCTGGCCGGTTGCGGCACTCAGCCGGTCGAGGAACCGGCTCCGACACCACCCCAAGCGGCCAAGGAACCTCCACCGCCACCTCCCCCTCCACCGCCAAGATATAGCGGCATAAAAAGTCTTGAGCGGGGGGTATCCCGCTATAACGCCGGCGATTACGATGTCGCCTATCGCCTGCTCAGGCAGGCCGTCGGCGATGGCCTGAAAAACGGGGAAGAACGTGCCCGCGCTTACAAATATCTGGCCTTCATCGATTGCAGCCGGGGCAACAACGGCGAGTGTCGGGATTCTTTCCGTAAGGCGATGAAGGCGGATCCGAATTTCAAACTGAGGAAATCGGAGCTCGGTCATCCTCTCTGGGGGCCGGTCTATGAAGATGTCATCGCCGAAAGAAAGCCTTGAAGATCGAAAACCGCTCCAACGAGGTCAGATGAAACCCATGGTGTCTTCCTTGGACATTCAGCACCCCGCCCGGATCACTTGGCCTCTGGTCGTCCTGCTCGGCCTCCTGGTTTCTCGGACGCCTCTCGCCGCCGAATCCCTGACCAATTCCCTGGGCATGAGCTTCACGCGCATCCCCGCGGGCGAATTCACCATGGGTCTGGAAGATGTGGACGAGGCGGCCTTCGAACTCCCGGACGGCGATGTGGGAAACATCCAGGATGAACGTCCGCCCCATCCTGTCCGCATTACCCGGGACTTCTACCTCGGCACCACTGAAGTCACCCAGGCGGACTGGTTCGCCTTGATGGATAGCCGACCCGGCCCCGAATCCCACTGGAAGCGCCCCGACTGGGCCAAGCTCCCGGTGGTCTCGGTATCCTGGCAAGATACCCAGGACTTCATCGCCAGATTGAACGCCAAGGAACCCGGGACCAGATACCGGTTACCGACCGAGGCCGAATGGGAGTACGCCGCCCGCGCCTCGAGCCAGGGGTTGCGGCCATTCCCGCTCACTGAGCTGGACAACCAGGCTTGGTACTTGAAAAACTCGGGCGATGAGCCCCAACCGGTCGCCAGTCGGCAAGCCAACGCTTGGGGGCTGTACGACATGCTCGGCAATGCCTGGGAGTGGGTGGCGGATCGCTATGGCGCTGATTATTACCGCCGCTCAGCGACCGCGGACCCCATGGGGCCGGAAACCGGCGGGAAGCGGGTTCGACGGGGTGGTTCCTACCATTGTCAGCCCCATCTGGTTCGCCCCGGCTATCGGGCCGCCGACCTGCCGGAAACCAGATATTCCGTGCTCGGCTTCAGGATCGTCCGGGATTCTTTACCCTGAGGACGCGGGGTCATCCCCCGCGGTAGGACAGAGGCTGTCCTTCACCGAAGCATCGCCATCAGAGGAGTTATCCGATGAATTCCCTTGAGATGGACAACATCCGTCAACAAGTCCGCGAGGACTACGGTAGTGTGGCCAAGAACGAAACCAGCGGCTGTAACTCGGCAAGCTGCTGCGGCAGCCCCGCCGGTACCCTGGTTTCCCTCTCCTTGTCCCTGGGATACTCGAAGGAGGAGATCGGCGTCGTCCCGGAAGGGGCCAACATGGGGCTTGGCTGCGGCAACCCCCAGGCCATCGCCGCGCTGAAAGACGGCGAATGGGTGCTGGATCTCGGCAGCGGCGGCGGTTTCGATTGCTTTCTGGCCGCGCGACAGGTCGGGGAAACAGGCCGGGTCATAGGTGTGGATATGACCCCGGAGATGATCAGCAAGGCACGGGCCAATGCCGTCCAGGGGAGCTACACCAATACCGAGTTCCGTCTCGGTGAGATCGAGTATCTGCCCATCGCCGATAACACTGTGGATGTCGTCATCTCCAATTGCGTCATCAATCTTTCGCCGGACAAGGCCCAGGTCTTCGCCGAGACCTACCGGGCGCTGAAACCCGGTGGCCGTCTGGCCATCTCCGACATCGTGGCCACCGCCGAACTGCCCGCGGCGATCCGCCAGGATAGGAAGCTCTACACGGGTTGCATGGCCGGGGCCAGCCATATCGATGAGATTCAGGCCATGCTCGCCAAGGTGGGCTTTCAGGACATCAGAATTACGCCGAAGGACGCCAGCAAGGCCTTTATCCGCGACTGGGCCCCGGGCACGGATATCACCGACTATGTGGTCTCGGCCAACATCGAGGCCGTCAAACCGAGCCCCTGATCACACCCATTCCGAATATATTCAATGCTACGACCGATCGGGCCCGGGCGCTTGTTGGTTCCGGGCACCGATTGGAAATGGCCGGTTTTTGTTCTAAATCCAAGAACAATAGATCAATATTGTTCTCCATTGGAGAACGAAAAGCAGGCGGAAGCGCCCAGGCCCGAGTCGTCGTAGGCTGGTGTTGAGGCGCGGAGCGCTGAAACCCAGCTTCTTGGCGAAAACACTGGCTGGGATTCCTTCGCTCATCGCCAGCCCACTCCATCCCGTTTGATGGACAACCTAATAAGAACTTATATTACTACCCTCGGGCACGGCGGGAGAACATCCAGAACAGCGATAACCCGAGCGCCAACCCGCTGATCACCACCCAGTTGCCCCAGCGGGCGTAGGGGGTCAGGCCCTGCATCGGCGGTACCTCGGCCCGGAGCACATGGACCTGAAACGAGGGCGAGCGCCCTACCACGCGGCCAAACTGGTCGATGACCGCCGAGATACCGGTATTGGTGGCCCGCAGCATCCAACGTCCGCTTTCCAAGGCCCGCATGCGAGCCATCTGTAGATGCTGGTGGGGCGCGAGGGAATCGCCGAACCAGCCGTCATTGCTGGCGTTCACCAGAAAATCCGCCTCCGGCAGGGCCTGGATGACCTCCTCCCCGAAGGCGTCCTCGTAACAGATGGACACCCCCAGCCGCCACCGACCCGCCTGTAATAAGGGTCGTGCCGCCTCCCCGCGGGAGAAGTCGGACATGGGGATCTGGATCCAGTCGAGCAGCGGGCCAAACAAGGGTTTGAAGGGGAGAAACTCGCCGAAGGGTACCAGATGGCGCTTGAAGTAGAGATCCCGTGGTTCACCCAAGGCCAGATAGGCGTTATAGAAGCTGTCCTCGACCTGGTCATAGTGGGGGATACCGAGCAGAACCCGACTCCCCTCGGCCAGGGCCTCCCGCTCCAGGGGTTCGAGAAAACTCTTGTCAACTTGGGAATAGAGGGCGGGGATGGCGGTCTCCGGCCAGATGATGAAATCGCTCCCCCAAACCCGCCGGGTGAGGGCCAGATAGAGTTCCTCGGTTGGACGCAGTTGCGCCTTGTTCCATTTCAGGGTCTGGGGCACATTGCCTTGAACGATGGCGATCTTCAGGGATTCACCGGCAGGCTGGGTCCAGGGATGATCGAGCAGAAGAGCGCCGCCGCCCCAGAGCGCCATCAGAAGAGCCAAGGCGGAGCGCCGCTCTCGCTGTACCAGCAGGCTCGCCAGGGCGCCGGCGGTGAGCGCCACCGCCAGAGATGCCCCATAGACTCCCAGCACCGGGGCATAGGCCGCCAAAGGCCAGCCCATTTGGGAATAGCCCAGCGCCAGCCAGGGGAAGCCTGTGAATAACCAGCCCCGGGTCCACTCCAGCAACACCCAGAGGGCCGGATACCAGAACATCAGCCGCAGAACGCCGGACCGAGGCGTGAACCCTTCCCCCAACCAGCCGGCGAGCCCGTAGTAGAGCGCCATCGCCAGGATGAACAAGAGGGTGATGAAAAGGGCGAAGACCAGCCCGACATTACCGAATTGATTGATGCTGATGTGCAACCAGCTCACGCCCGTGCCGAGCAGCCCGAGGCCATAGAGCCAACCGATGAGCAAGGCGGCGCGGGGACCGACCCCATACCAGAGCAAAAAGAGTCCAGCCGTCGCCAACCAAGCCAGGGGGCTAAGATGAAAGGGGGCGAAGGCCAGGGTGGTGATGGCGCCGAACAGGAAGGCCAGCCAACAACGGGTCTTGAGCCCGAGTCCGGGCAACCAGCCCAGGAGCCGTGTCCCCCAGGCCCCGGCCTCCGGCGCCTGGGGCTCGGGAATCGAACCCGAAGCGTTCAGCCTGGTATTTCCGAAGCGTCCCGGTAGGGATCCGGGATATGGCAGGAGGCGAGGATGCGCCGTTCCAGGGACTCCATGCGTTCGGCCTCGGTCTCGTCCTGGTGATCGTAGCCCAACAGATGCAGCACACCGTGGACCAGCATGTGGGCCCAGTGATCCGCTTCCGGTTTTCCCTGCTCCATAGCCTCCCTTCGCACCACTTGGGCGCAGATCACCAGATCGCCGAGATGGGAGTCCCGTACCCCGGGCGGGGGCTCGAAGGGAAAGGAGAGCACATTGGTGGGCCCGGCCTTGTGGCGATAGTTCAGATTGAGAGCGGCGCTTTCCTGCTCATCGACGAGGCGCACCACCAACTGAAAAATCTGCTGCGCGTCCCGATGGCGACGTTGCGCGGTGCTCGCTCCTTCGCCTATCTTCTTGATATGTCTCGGTCGCTTCGCTCCGGGCGCCTGGCCTTCGGACCGCTCGCAACGATTTTTCGCAGCACCCCCGGTTGTGGAGCGTCGACCGATTTTGAAGGCCGCTCTGGCCCAGCGCTTGAACTCTTTGCGGCTCGGCAGACCGGAAGCCTCGGCCAATGCCCGCTGCAAGATCAGCCAGGGCATCAGGGCCGCGGCTCCGTGCCCAGCTCGTAGCTCTCGTAGGCGTTGACGATCCGCTGCACCAGAGGGTGACGGACCACATCCCGGGCATTGAAAAAGGTGAAGCTGATGCCGTCCACCTTGCCCAGCACCTCGATCACCTGGCGCAGTCCCGAGGTCTGACCCCGGGGGAGATCGACCTGGGTGACATCGCCGGTGACCACGGCGGTGGAACCGAAACCGATGCGGGTGAGGAACATCTTCATCTGCTCGGGGGTGGTGTTCTGCGCTTCGTCGAGGATGATGAAGGATTCGTTCAGGGTGCGACCACGCATGTAGGCCAGGGGCGCCACCTCGATCACATTGCGTTCGATGAACTTGGCGACCCGCTCAAAGCCCAGCATCTCATAGAGGGCGTCATAGAGCGGACGCAGATAGGGGTCGATCTTCTGGATCAGATCACCAGGCAGAAATCCCAACCTTTCCCCCGCCTCCACCGCCGGTCGCACCAGGACGATACGGCGTACCCCATCGCGCTCCAGCGCCTCCACCGCGCAGGCCACCGCCAGATAGGTCTTGCCGGTACCCGCTGGGCCGATGCCGAAGTTGAGGTCATGGGTAAAGATCTTGCGCAGATACTCGCGTTGGTTCGGACCCCGGGGTCGCACCGCCCCGCGTTTGGTCTTGATGGTGAGTTCCGGGGTCTCCCCGGCCACCTCGCCGAGCATCAATTCGATCCCGGATTCCTGTAGGGACAGATGCACCCGCTGGGGGGTGATGGGTTCATTGACCGCGCCGGCATAGAGCTCTTCCAGGATCTGCTTGCCGGCGGTGATGGAGCGCGGCTCGCCGATCAAACGGAATCGATGGCCGCGGTTGTTGATCTCGATCCCCAGTCGACGTTCCACCTGGCGCAGGTTCTCGTCGAGCTGACCACAGAGGTTGGCCAGGCGGTGGTTGTCCTCGGGGGACAAGAGGAGGTCGATGAATTCCGGTGTGTCCGCCGTATGGGGCTCGGCGAGGGTGTCGCCGAGCGGAGACTGTTCGCTCGCGGTCACGCCTGTTGCCGTTCCCGGGCCGCTACCAGTTCGCCACGGAGAGAATTGGGCAATGCCTCGGTGATGCGCAGCTCCACGAACTGACCAATCAACCCCGGATCCCCGGTGAAATTCACCACCCGGTTGTTCTCGGTACGCCCGGCAAGCTGGTTGGGGTTTTTACGCGAGGGTCGTTCCACCAGCACGGATTGGCGGCTGCCCACCATGCGGCGACTGATGGCCATGGCCAGCTCCTCGATCCGGGCCTGAAGTCGCGCCAGCCTGGCCTGCTTCACCTCCAGGGGGACGTCGTCCGCATAGTCCGCCGCCGGCGTCCCCGGTCTGGGGCTGAAGATGAAACTGAAGGAATGATCGAAACCCAGTTCCTCGATCAGCCGCATGGTGGCGGCAAAATCGGTCTCGGTCTCGCCCGGAAACCCGACAATGAAATCCGAGGAAATACTGATGCCGGGGCGGACGGCGCGCAGCCGGCGGATCCTGGACTTGTATTCCAGCGCCGTGTGGCCTCGTTTCATCAGCGCCAGGATGCGATCCGAACCACTCTGCACCGGGAGATGCAGATGGCTCACCAATTGCGGCACCTCGGCATAGACCCCGATCAGGCGGTCGGAAAATTCCAGCGGGTGGGAGGTGGTGAAACGGATGCGATCGATCCCCTCGATGGCGGCCACATACTGGATGAGGAGCGCCAGATCGGCAATCCCACCGTCGTGCATCAGCCCCCGGTAGGCATTGACGTTCTGCCCCAGCAGGTTGACCTCACGCACCCCCTGGGCGGCGAGTTGGGCCACCTCGGCGATGACATCGTCGAAGGGGCGGCTGATTTCCTCGCCCCGGGTGTATGGCACCACGCAATAGGTGCAGTATTTGCTGCACCCCTCCATGACCGAAACGAAGGCGGTCGGGCCATCCGCCCGCGGCTGCGGCAGGCAGTCGAACTTTTCGATCTCGGGAAAAGACACATCGATCACCGGCGCCTGGCGTCGGCGGGCTTCGTCGAGCATCTGGGGCAGGCGATGGAGCGTTTGTGGACCAAAGACAAGATCCACATAACCGGCCCGGTTCCGGATCGCCTCCCCTTCCTGGCTGGCCACGCAGCCGCCGACACCGATCACCAGATCGGGATTGCGTCGCTTCCAGGGTCGCCAGCGGCCCAACTGGGAAAACACCTTTTCCTGGGCCTTCTCGCGGATGGAACAGGTATTGAGCAGCAGGACATCGGCCTCTTCCGGGCTCTGGGTGAGTTCGAGTCCATGGGACTCCCGCAGCAGATCCGCCATCTTGGCGGAGTCGTACTCGTTCATCTGGCAGCCGAAGGTCTTGATGAATAACTTTCCGGGCATGGAGGCGGGAAATCCGGTCTGATCTAGGGGTGGGCGGTAGTGTATTGAATCTTGCGGAGACAATCACCCTGAGCCTGGGTCAACTCGAATAAGTCCGGTGAAAGTCGCGTAACCCTTCCACACTGGGTCCCTTCTCGGTCTGAACTTCCAGATTGCGCCGCCGCCGATCCCGCTGCCGCCGATCATCCTGCCCCTCCGACTGTTGTCCTTCCTCGGTGCGGCGGCGATCCCGCTGGTAGGCCCGGACCTTGTATTCCCTGACCTCGACCAGTTTCCCGTTGATGCGGGTGTGATTGAGGCGCTTGATCACCTTCAAGGCCGCCTCATCCGGACGGATGGTCACCAAGCCATGGCGCTCCATCGCGCCCGTTTCCTTTTCCCGGATACGGATGATCTCGCATTTGACGACCTCCCCCTTTACTCCGAAGGGCAACCAGGCGAACCTCGGGGTAATGACCTCGGCCACAAGCGCCTCCAATTCCCGCCGGGTCAAATCTGCTGGTATCCTACGCACGAATACAATCATGAGTCTTTCTCCAAGAATGACAGTCACATGAAGGATCTGGTCGCGACGAATCACTATTCCATTGTGCCTATTGTAGCCTCGATTCATTCCCAAACCCGATCCCCTACCCATCCCTGTCCTACTCTGGGCGATTTCCCCTAGCATGTCTCAACCACGCAAGCGTTTCGGCCAACATTTTCTCACCGATTCCCGTGTCATCGAGCAGATCCTCGACGCGAGCGCCCTCCAAGCGGGGGAAATGGTGCTCGAGATCGGACCTGGAGAAGGCGCCATCACCCGACCTTTGTTGCGACGCTTGGGGAACCTGCAGGCGATCGAACTGGATCGCGACCTCATACCCAGACTGGAGGCGGCTTGTCGGGGTCTGGGCGAACTCCGGATCCATGCCGGGGATGCACTGAAATTCGACTTTTGTGCCCTGGTCCCTGAAGGGCCCACCCGCCTGCGCCTCATCGGTAACCTGCCCTATAACATTTCCACCCCCCTGATCTTCCATTTGATCGCCCAGCGCCGCTGTATCCATGACATGCACTTCATGCTGCAAAAAGAGGTGGTGGAACGCATGGCCGCCCCCCCGGGCGGGAAGGACTATGGCCGGCTCTCGGTGATGGTGCAGTTACATTGTCGAGTCGAGCCGCTGTTCGACATCGGGCCGGAGGCCTTTCGACCGCCGCCGAAGGTGGTCTCCAGCTTCGTCCGCTTACAACCCTATCCCACGCCCCCTTGGCCGGTACAGGATCACAAGCTCCTGGCTGGTTTGGTGACAGCGGCTTTTTCCGCTCGGCGCAAAACCCTCCGCAACGCCTTGCATCAGTGGATCAGCATCGAATCCATGCAGCAACTCGGAATTTCCCCCCAGCGTCGGCCGGAGACCCTGGACATCGCCGAATTCGTCGCCCTCGCGGAGGCCGTCCACAACCAACGCGCGACGGCCACCGTCCCCAATCACATTCTCACATGAGGAGAGGGAACCATGGTCGACATCATTGAAGACCCGGAGGATCCGGCGGCCGAAGACGCCGCCTCAAAGACCACCTTGGCGCGGGCCACCGAGGTCCTGCCCACGCTCATCCATCTGCTCCCGGTCACCAGCCGCCCCTTCTTCCCCGGTCAGGTGGTGCCCTTGTTGATGGATGCCAAACCCTGGATACCCACCTTCAAGGCGGTGGACGCCAGCCAACATAAGATCATCGGCATCCTGCTGGCCAAGACCGAGTATTCCGAAGAGGCCAGACCGGGGGATTTCTATAACCTGGGCACCGCCGGTCGGGTCCACCGGGTACAGACCATGGACGGCAAGATGCAGGTCCTGGTGGAATGCCTGCAACGCTTCCGTGTCGATACCTTCATCAGCCAGGAGGCGCCCTTCACCGCCCAGGTGCAGTATTTTCCCGAGTCCGCCCAGGAAACGACCAGGGAGGTCAAGGCCTATGCCATGGCCATTATCAACACCATCAAGGAGTTGCTGCCCCTCAACCCGCTCTATGTCGAAGAACTGCGGATGTTCCTCGACCGCTTCGGGCCGGATGATCCTTCCCATCTCGCCGACTTCGCCGCCAGTCTGACCACCTCGGACAAGCACCAGTTGCAGGGCATTCTGGAAAGCGTCATGTTGCTGCCACGGATGGAAAAGGTGCTCGAACTGCTCAACAGCGAATTGGAATTGGGGCGGGCCCAGGAGGAGATCCGCAAGATCGTCGAGCACAAGATGCAGGCGCATCAGCGGGAATTCTTCCTGCGCGAACAGCTCAAGGTGATTCAGAAGGAACTCGGTATCTCCAAGGACGACCGCACCGCCGACATCGAACGCTTCACCCAACGCATCGCCGACCTCAAGCTCAGCGAGCCGGCCCAGCAACGCTTCAACGACGAGATCAACAAGCTCTCCATCCTGGAGACCGGTTCCCCGGAATACGCCGTCACCCGCAACTATCTGGACTGGGTGAGCCTGCTGCCCTGGGGCAAATATTCCGCCGACCAGTTGGACCTGAGGCGGGCACGAAAGGTGTTGGATCGCGACCATTTCGGTCTTGAGGACGTCAAGAAACGCATCCTGGAATTCCTTGCCGTCGGCATCATGAAGGGCGAGGTGCACGGCTCCATCATCCTGTTGGTCGGTCCCCCGGGGGTAGGCAAGACCTCCCTCGGCAAGGCCATGGCCGATACCCTGGGGCGCCGCTTCTTTCGCTTTTCCCTCGGCGGCATCCGCGACGAGGCGGAGATCAAGGGTCATAGGCGCACCTACATCGGCGCCATGCCGGGCAAATTCATCCAGGCCATGAAGGAGGCGGAAACCGCCAACCCGCTGATCATGCTCGATGAGATCGACAAGATCGGCGCCTCCTACCAGGGTGACCCGGCCTCGGCCCTGCTCGAGGTGCTGGACCCGGAGCAGAACAACGATTTTCTCGATCACTACCTGGATCTCAGATTCGATCTCTCCAAGGTGCTCTTCGTCTGTACCGCCAACCAGCTCGACACCATCCCCGCCCCCCTGCTCGACCGCATGGAGGTGATCCAACTCTCCGGCTACATCGCCAGCGAGAAACTCCAGATCGCCCGCAAATATCTGCTGCCGCGTCAGATCGAGCGCGCCGGGCTCACTGCCGGGCAACTCAAGCTCGGCGCCGCCACGCTACGGGCGGTGATCGACGGCTATGCCCGGGATGCCGGGGTGCGTCGCCTCGACAAAAATCTCGGCGCCATCGCCCGCAAGGCGGTGGTGAAGATCCTCGATGGGACCACCACCCCGATCCGGGTCGGCCAAGGGGATCTCAAGGAATATCTGGGCCACCCGGTGTTCCGGGACGAGCGCCACCTGGCCGGTATCGGCGTCATCACCGGTCTGGCTTGGACCGCCATGGGCGGCGCCATCCTCAGCGTCGAGGCGGTCAAGGCCCATGAGTTCGGTCGGGGGTTCAAGCTCACCGGGCAACTCGGGGAGGTCATGCGGGAATCCGCCGAGATCGCCTATGACCATATCCAGGAACGGGCTACCGAGCTGGGGGCGGATCCGGGCTTTTTCCGCGAGGCCTTCATCCATCTCCATGTCCCCGCCGGAGCCACCCCCAAGGACGGCCCCAGCGCCGGCATCACCATGGCCGCCGCCCTGCTCTCGCTCGCCCGCCACCAGGCCCCCAGAACCGGGGTGGCCATGACCGGCGAACTCACCCTCACCGGACGGGTCTTTCCGGTAGGCGGCATCCGGGAGAAGGTCACCGCCGCCCGCCGCGCCGGCCTCAAGGAACTCATCCTGCCCGCCGACAACAAAGGGGAGTTCGAGGAGTTGCCCGAGCATATCCGGGAAGGTATCAGGGTCCATTTCGTCGCGGTCTTTGCCGAGGTTATCGAGAGGATCTTCGGGTCTTGACCAAACGAACGCGGCGGTGCCGGAAAACCGGATGCTTGGATAAGAAGCTGTTTGAAAAGTCTCGTTACAGCCTCCGCGCCTCGGGGCCAAGGTCTGTGCCTGCGATTTCTGTTCTTACCAAGAGAACAATCTAGGATTTATTTCTTTATTTATTGCTAATAAGAGAACGATAATCGGGCCTTTCCGCTCAATGCCCGGGAGGCGAGGGATTCCAAACAGCTTCTAAGCCCAGGGCGACCCGAGAGCGGCGAAGCCGTGGAGCACAGCACGGGGCTGACCGCCAGCCTGGGGCTGGTCAGGGGTCTCCTCACCGCCTTCCGACCGCAGCCAGGAGGCGGGCCTTGACCATCCTGTTGCCCGATTTCGCCAAGCCGCTGATTTCTTTTGGCCGTCACTTCTTCACCATTTCTTGACAAAACCTTGACCGAGCCTTCACCCACGGCTTGCTAGTCTGACCTGGCGATTCATAGGGGATCGTCTCGCTTCCAAACCCAGAGCGTCGGAGGTCATAGAGTCGATGGGTCAGATGTCAAGCCTATCCGGGAACCAGGGGACCTTCCCGATCATGCGCGTCGGTCAAGCTCTTCACTGGCTGCTGCGTTTATTTCCTTTCCTGCGTTGGTGGCCGCAGGTCAATCCCGGCTCCCTGAAGGCCGACTTCCTCGCCGGGCTCACTGGCGCCGTGGTGGTGCTGCCCCAGGGCGTCGCCTTCGCCACCATCGCCGGCATGCCGCCGGAGTATGGACTCTATGCCGGTATCGTACCGGCCATAGTGGCGGCCCTCTGGGGTTCTTCTCGGCACCTGGTTTCCGGTCCCACTACCGCCGCCTCCATCGTGGTGTTCTCCAGCCTCAGCGTCTTCGCCGAGCCAGGCAGCGCCGACTATGTGCATCTAGCCATCACCCTCACCTTCATGGTCGGGGTGCTGGAGTTGGCCATGGGGGCGGCCCGGCTGGGAAGTCTGGTCAACTTCATCTCCCACTCGGTGGTGATCGGCTTTACGGCCGGAGCGGCCATACTCATCGCGGCGAACCAGCTCAAGCACTTCTTCGGCCTGGATATGGCGCGGGGGCTGCATTTTCATGAAATGCTCGCCTACCTGGCGCTCCATCTGCCGGAGGTGAATCCCTACGCGACCGGGGTCGGCGTCTTTACCCTGGTGGTCGGGTTGCTGGTCAAACGCTGGCTGCCGCGGGTGCCCTATATGATCCTCGCCATGCTGGCCGGCGGATTGGCCACGTTGGTTTTGGAGCGTTGGATCGGCCAGGGGACAAGCTTGATCCGTACTCTGGGCGCCCTGCCCGCGGGGTTGCCGCCCCTGTCCGCGCCAGATCTGCACCTGGATACCCTGAGCCAGTTGGCCCCCGCCGCCCTGGCCGCCACCCTGTTTGCCCTTACCGAGGCGGTATCCATCGCCCGTTCGCTGGCCAGCCGCGCCCATCAGCGTCTCGACGGCAACCAGGAGTTCATCGGCCAGGGGTTGTCCAACATCGCCGGCAGCTTCTTCTCCGGCTATGTGGCCACCGGCTCCTTCAACCGGAGCGGCCTCAACTTCCAGGCCGGGGCCCGCACCCCGCTGGCGGCGGTCTTCGCCGGTGCGCTACTGGCGATCGTCATCCTGCTGGTGGCCCCGCTGGCCGCTTACCTGCCCCACGCCGCCATGGCCGCCATCCTCTTTCTGGTCGCCTGGGGACTGATCGATTTCCATCATATCCGCCAGATCATCAAGACCAGTAAGCAGGAGACCCTGGTGCTGGCGGTCACCTTCTTCGCCACCCTGTTCCTGGAACTGGAGTTCGCCATCCTGTCTGGTGTGCTGCTGTCTCTTGGGCTCTATCTCAACCGCACCTCCCGCCCCCATCTGGTGAGCCGGGTGCCCAATCCGCACACAAACAAGCGCGAGTTCATCACCGATCCCGGTCTGCCGGAATGTCCCCAGCTCAAGCTGGTCCGCCTTGACGGTTCTCTGTTCTTCGGCGCGGTGCCGCATGTCGCCGAGTCCTTGGCCCGCTTTGCCGAGACGGAGCCGGGGCAGCGTCACCTGGCCATTTCCGCCACCGGGATCAACTTCATCGACGTCGCCGGTGCCGAGATGCTCGCCGAGGAGGCGCAACGTCGCCGGGAGCTGGGCGGCGGGCTCTATCTCATCCGCGCCAAACCGGCCGTGCTGCAAACGCTGGAGCGGGGCGGCTACCTGGAGTCCATTGGCCGGGAGCGGGTTTTTCCCGGCAAGACCGACGCCCTTGCGTCCGTCATCGGCCAACTGGATGCGGACCGCTGTCGGCAATGCTCCCGTCGCATCTTCCGTGAATGCGCCGATCGTCCCGGGGCGCCGCCCGAAGCCATCGCCGCCTAGTCATCCATCATCATCGCCCAGGAACCAACCATGCCCAGCTGTACCAACCTTATCGCCGCCGTAGATCTCAACCACCGTGCCGCGGGGATCGTCCGCCGTGCCGCCAGGCTCGCGGCGCTCTGCCACGGGCGCTTGATACTGCTCCATGTGGTGGAGTTTGACGCCGGTTATGAATCCGATTACGTCCCTCTGCTCACCCCGGATCAAGTCCGCGGCGACATGGAACGACAGGCCCGCGCCTGGCTGCTCGGTCTGGCGTGTCACCTGAATTTGACCGGGGTGGAGATCATCGTCCGTTCCGGTCGGCTGCATGATGTGGTGACCGATCTCGCCCTGGAGCGGCAGGCCAGGTATATCCTCACGGGATCCCCGAGGTGGGGGTTCTTCAGCCGACTGGGAAGCTTGGCGAGAGAGCGGAGACTGCTGGCCCTCGGTTGCGACCTTGTCGGCATGGCGGATGAATGGCGATCCGGGCGAGGGGAAGTTATCCCGGTTTGAGGGCGCCAGCCCCCAACTCGTAGCAACACGGCCGGATCGGCGGCTTAGGCCAGGCTACAGCCTGCCTGTCCGGCTTTGCGGCATTCCGGGCCTGGGCCTTTTGGATCGAATTTTTGTTCTCTAAAGAAGAACAATGCCTCAAAATGCTGGGCATTTGTTCTCTTAAGAAGAACGGAAGCCGGCCATTTTTAGTCGATGCCCGGACGTGGAAAGGGGCGGAACCTACCGCTCAAGCGGCCTTCCCTGGCAACTCAGCGGATTCCCGTGTTGCCCCTACAAGCAGAGGTATGGATGCAAGCCATGGAGCTGGCGGTTTGGCAAATTCGCTCACTTGGCCGAAGCACCCTCGATCCTCTTGACGATCAACCATTGCTGGATAATCGACAATAAGTTATTGACAAACCAATACAAGACCAGACCGGACGGGAAGAAGGCGAAAAACACCGTAAACACGAAGGGCAGGGACATCATCACCTTGGCCTGTACCGGATCTATGGGTGTCGGGTTGAGTTTTTGCTGGATGAACATGGTGATGCCCATCAGCAGCGGCAACACGTAGTAGGCATCGGGGACGGATAGATTATCGATCCATAAAACGAAGGGCGCATTGCGCATTTCGACACTTTCCAGCAATACCCAATACAAGGCGATGAAGACCGGGATCTGTACCACGATTGGCAAACAACCGCCAAGCGGGTTGATTTTCTCTTTCTTGTACAGCTCCATCATGGCTTGATTGAGTTTCTGGCGATCCTCTCCATATCTATCCTTCAATGCCTGGATGCGCGGCATCACCTGGCGCATATGCGCCATGGATTTATAGCTGGCTTCGGACAGCTTGTAAAAGATGATCTTGATGATGATCGTCAACAAGATGATGGCGACCCCCCAGTTGCTGACCAGGACATAGAGCTTGGATAACAACCAAAACAGCGGCTGGGCAAAAACCGTAAGCAGACCATAATCGACGGTCAGCTCCAATCCCTGGGTGATATTGCCGATCACTTCCTGTAATTTCGGCCCAAAGTAGATTTTGCTGGGCAACACCTGGGTGTGATCCGGCAGTACCGTTTTGACCGGCGACCACATGCCGATGATATATCTATTGTGCGACGAGGCGCCGGTATAAAAATTATAAGTTTCTTGCCGCTCGGGTATCCAGGCGGCCATGAAATAATGCTGGAGCATGGCCACCCAACCGTCGCTCACCTCCCTGGAGAGGCTTTCTTTTTGTATCTTGTCGAACGCGATTTTCTCGTATTTGGTTTGCGGGCTGTACAGCGCCGGTCCGGTATAGGTATAGACAAACGAGGATTCCTCCTCCTTCAGCGGCGGGGTTCTCACGAATTGCGCATAGAAGCGGGCGGCAATGGATTCCTTGCCGGAGTTTATGATCTCATGATAGACATCGACCAGATAGGCGCCACGCTTGAACACGAAGATCTTGTTGACCTTGACCGGGTTGCTCTCCCAGGTCAATGTCACCCGGATCTCGTTCTGCCCTTCCTGCAAGCTGTAGGAATCGGCCTGACTGGTGAAAAGGGCCTGATGATCGGGCAGCCCACCACTGTTGCCGATCAGCCCGGATTGGGCGATAAATATATGATTCGGAGAGTCTTTGAACAATTGGAAGCCATCGTTGCTTACCCCCTTGTCCGCCGGATACTGTCGCAAATGGGAACTTACAAGGCTACCGCCCTGCAATGATATCCGCACATCCAGTACGTCGGTTATGACGCGCACATACCGATAGTCATGAAGCGAATCCTGTTTATCGACAGGATGCGCCTCGTTGGCCACCTTGGGTTCCGCGGTTTGGGGAAGCGGGGCGGCAGGAACCGGGGTCGTGTCGGTAGTATTCTGGACAACGGCCGGGCTTTCTTTCGCCGCGTAATCCTTTTGCCAAGCTTGGTATAATAGCGCCAACACCAGGGAAAACGAGACTAGCAGCAGTAACCGAATATTATACATATAAATTCCAGCGCTCTTTGATGTATGTCTGTTACCATTATAAAAACATGAATCGGCGATTTCTAAGGTACCAGCCCCGGATGCTCAATAACGGCACAGTGTCGATAAATTATACGGCAATCAAGTCTGCGGCGGCATGAGTCGCGGCATGGGGCGTTGGTCATCGAAAGCAGGCGGCGGGAGGAAGACCTCGGGTCGGAAGGAAGCCGGAGCGGAGAAGCGGCTTGGTCTCGAATCCTGTCTTGTCGTCAAGAATTGTCGGCCGTTTCAGCGAGCGGCGATCTTTCCCGCCCCCGTGCCTCCGAACCCTGGCCTTAGTCGCGGCAGGAATATGAAGCGCACCGAGAGCGAAGGCGGAGAATACATCTCTGACTGCTTCGGAGTGGTATGACAAGGAAACCCTACCCGCCAACATCGCCAAGGGGCATTCAAGATCTTCCAGCCCTTTGCCGACCTTCTCCAAGACCTTGAGTCGCGCCGGGACAAGGGTTCGACCTCGGCGATCAGGATAGTCGCGCCGCCGGAGTGAGGCTTGGGCATGAAACACCGCGGCCAAGCCTCGCACGGACCTGAGCTTCCTTTCGGACGAGGGCCAAAACCAGGTTGGCTACAATACTCGCTGGCGTGGAAGAAGTCGACCGGCTGCCGTTGGGGACTTGCCACCTATCAGTTTGTTTCCCCCCTTGATAAGGGGGGATTGAGGGGGGTTCACAGCGGCGAAATCTCTGACGAAGCCATCCTGGCCGCAGGGCTTCAGGCCAGAAAATGCCCCTTCTCCATCCTTTT
>WBZP01001930.1_pt1 | contig 24578 bp, 27 predicted proteins | sample 5204301 | NCBI WGS metagenome assembly WBZP01 (sample SAMN12412401, study PRJNA552823) | activated sludge metagenome | isolation source: activated sludge from nitrification reactor of wastewater treatment plant... | place: USA: Pennsylvania | collected 2017 | reverse complement strand
ACTTCTCGGCCAGAAGCGGTCATTCATGATTACGCCACAAATGCAAAACCTCCGAATCCCTTCTGATCTGAGCGGCATCAATGCCGCGACCTTCGACCCGAATAGATCGGACAAGGATTTAGTCGCGGCACTTGGCCCAGCCTGCAACAAGATCCGAACCGCGATGAAGGCGCCCAATGAGCGGCCACTGGAACCGGAGCTTCGCTTACCAGTCCTGCTCAGAAATGACACGCTTACGCCAAACATGCTCCGCCTCCTGATGTACATTGAGAATCATGGGCCGTGCACACGTGACCAGATTGACGCAGCGTTCCCTGAATATAGCAGTAAAGAACTCTATTACCGGCTCGAGGTGTTGAGGCTCCTGTCCCTGATCTCGATTACGCTCGAGGCCGAACGTTCTGGGGCAGCTATCATCGGTGTCCATCCCGATTACAAAGCTGCCCGTATGGGCCAACATCTTACACAGCCGAGAAGTACCGGGACCTTTACTCGTCCCATGAAGCCGAACAGCGAACTCGCTGATGCTCTTCATGCGCAAGAAACGGACAAGGTACGGTGATCCCCTTGAATTGGAGGCCACCTACGGCCACGCGGTCGTCCTCGGGCTGTGAAAATAGAGTAGCATGTCCCCTTTTATCTTTTCGGAGCCTTCGTGGGTAACATTTGGTATCGGGGTGAAGGCAAGGGCGTGACTCCCAGCAGTCCAGGAGGAGCTCCACACGATCTCGGTGATGGGCTCTATCTGACCGACACCGAAGATGTCGCCTGGATTTATGCCAGGACCAGGGCACAAGGCGACCTCAAAAACTATCGGATCTGGCAGGTCAAGCTGAATTCGTCGAGGCTTGGCCGAGTACTCGATCTGACTACCGATTCCCGCTGGACTAAGTTCATGACGACCAAGAATGATCCCTCACTCTTGGGCAAAAGTCGCCTATTCTATTTGCAGGCTCAGAACGAATTGTACGGCCAATTCTTCAAAGAATTTCTCAAAGTCCACAAGATCAACATCGAGTCCTACAACGCCGTCATCGGACACGAATACGTCAGGGGCGGGAAACAGTTGTGCATTCTTTCCAATAAGGGAAGGATTCCCACCAGGCAGCAGGCACGGGTCCGTGCGCTGTTACGCCCGGAACCGTGGGCCGTGCGTCTGACAAAGACCCAGCCCTCCAGCGCGTCTACGAGTGTGAAAGGTGGTGGAGGCGGCAGCACGCCTGCTGCGACCATGAAGGGTTTCGCAACAACCATGAAGAATGTCGCAAAGATAGCCGGGTCATTGGTGGTGATGGCCGGAGTGGGAATGATTGTCGATTTTCTGAACCAAAGGCAGATAGACAAACGCAATGAAAAGAAATTCATGCAGCGTATGAAAGAGCTCGAACCGGAGATTCAAAAATTCGTTTCCGCGAGGAAACGGATGATTTTGCATTCGTTGTTGGAGGGGGGCTCGGCCTATGTAGTGGCGACCGTGCTCAGTGAATATGTGGCAGGTTGGGTGGAAGACGAAACCGGAGGAATGCAGTCGGGCTATGGCGCGAATATACTGACCAACGTCCTAATTGACGCGTTGCTAATCAGTACCAGGAAGTTTGATGACTCAGGAACGCTAAAATTGACAGAATATCGCGGCTTCCTCAACAGTGCGCGTATCGAATACTATTCAATGACGTTCTCATCGCAGGTCACGCTCCCGCAACCAATCGTTGATGAGTATCGGGACGCCATGCAGCAAGACCAATGGTACAACATCAAGAAGAGTGACACGAACCTGCTCAGCGAGGATCACGAAGAGCTAACCACTGAACAGCGCGCGCTGTGGGATTATCTCGACGAGACATTTGGCAAAATGGATACTTTTCGTCCTGACCAAAAACTGTGGACCTCGGATGGATATGCGCGGATCACCGGCGGGAAACCATAGCCGAGTTCCCAGGGCGCTCATTTAGTCTGAGCAAACTCGCCAGGAAGCGATCATTCAACGTGTGCAATTGGGGCAGTGCTGTTGGCGCCATGCATAGCAGGAAGTACCGAAGAGTGGACGGATCGGGTACGTGTGCAGCCCCGTGAGGTACTGGAACACCCTGTTCTGTCGCAGTTAATGGGTTGCCTCGATGCGTTCGAGGCCGAGGATCATCGGATAGAGCAAAGCCAACAGCATGTGGCCAATGCTGTAGTGTTTGTTCCGCTGAAACACTCGGAGCTGTCGGGCTATCACATCCTTGAAGTGAATTCTCAACAAGAACTAATGTAGGATATAGACGCCGCCATAATGAGTGAGTGTCGTCGTACCAAACTTGACGGTGACTTTCCTACGTCCCCGAGGCATGGGGGTGAAAGCTACAGAAAAAGCATCTTTCGTTCATGACCCATGTGCTCAGCTCTTGCAGACTAAACTGTGGTGCACGAAGAGGCATGATCATCGATTGGTCCAGGGTTTGGGTGCAACCGATATCGACAACGTGCACGGATCCCTATCTTATGATTACGCTATTTACGTGGTTGGGCTGCTTGCCAATGAAGGCCAAGACGTCGCTTATCAGTTTCCGCTGGAACTTCAGGAGTTTCTGAACCCATAGTTTGGCATATTTGAATCGACTAAGAAGATGCATCCGTTGGTGGCCTTCTGTTTGTCTGTGCCTCCAATAGAGCCCTATAGACTGGACTCTTCATCAGTATAGGCGAAATGTCGACCTTCCTGGCCTTCTCCGTCGCCTTCAAGCCCACCTGTTTCCGGTCGAAGGGCGAGTTGAGGAGAGGGGCAGCATTCAGCGCGACGCTCGTCGGAACATCGAGCCCAATTGGACCCGGCTTAGTCGCTCGTGACCGGCACGTTGTATCTTCGTCTATCCAGTTGTCATCAACCCGTGTAAGACCGAGCGGTTGCGGATTTCGTTCTCCCATTACTCTTCTTCCTCCTGGCTCCCTGTGGCGCAGGCATGATACGTTCTTGGTTCTTGCTACCTTATTTTGCGCTGCCCCTTATCGTAGAAGCAAGGCCGAGCGTAGATGACAGTAAGTGCGTTCTCCGGCACGATGGGGCTTGTTCTAAACGAAAGTTAGGGTCAAGTCTTACGATCAAACACGGTGCCGTAAGGATACACTGTGGGGTTTTCGGCGAAGCGGGATTGAAGAACCGTCATCGAACCCGTTGCGATTACGCGGCGACGTGGCGTTTGAGTTTTCGGAGTTCCTGCTCGAGTCGATCTCATCTCGACTGCGTGGACTCTTGTTGCCGGGCACTCGTGGTGAGGAGCGTATAGACGAGTTATTGGTAGGGGATTCTAGCTTTCGTGGAGCGGTTCTTTTCTCTTCGAAGGTCTGCCGGGCTGACGTTGACGCTGATGGTCACCTGATGTTTCTTCCGGGGCACCCCGCGAATGTTCTTCGTACCGATTCGATCAATCTTGAGATGACGAAGACTTGGTTGTTTCATTATAAAGCCTCCGAAACTTTCTCCACTCCGCGGCACCAATGATGCGGATGGTCTTTCCGCGTCTGGTAAACCGAGTGGTCACGATGCGACCCGGCTATCACGCTGCAATGCCCGAATAGCCTCTGTGTAGGAGAGGCTCGGAACTTTGCTCATACCGCGAGTTCAATCTGCTCGGCATTTGGACTGAGTGCCAGGTCGTCTTCGACCGGTTCCAAATACAACTCGATGGCCTCGCGAATATTCCTCAGGGCTTCTTCCTTACTTCCCCCTTCACTGATACAGCCCGGAAGTGTGGGAACAAAGACCGTGAAGCCGCGATCCTCGCTGGGTTCGAGTACAATGCGGAGCTTCATACGCACCCCATGGGTGAAAGACTTCCTGAACTAGAGAAAATAACTGGAGGGATCGGTTCATTATGGAGTCGTAAGCTTTCGAGGTAGCCTGCCATGGCATCCTTGATATTACTCAAGGCTTCTTCGCTTGTCGCCCCTTGGCTCACGCAACCAGGAAGGGATGGACATTCGGCGACATAGATGCGGTCTTCGTCTTGTTCGAGCACGACGCGGTATCGCATATGACCAGTCCTCCTCTTATCAGGGGCATTGTAGTACAACGCAGAGGAAACTGTCAGTATTCATTCACCAATCAGAAGGTTGAGCGACAACGGAAATTTAAATCAAGCCGTACGGTCTAATCAAGCGGAGATCCCCGTCTGTGAGGACGGCGGTGAGAGCAAGGTCCTGCGGAGCAGGACGAGTGGACCGGCTGCATCAGAGTGTGAATCGAGGCGTGGGTCAGATGTAATAGGGGCTGGCATGACTATGGGCTTATTGTGGGGTGACTGAGGATCGAAAAAGATCTGGGTTCGGATCTTGTATCGTGTCATCGCTCAGCAGCGGTGTCATGATGACAGCACGATATCGGCAGTTACTTGTATGCGGGTTAGAGTTACTGCGTTTGCAATGAGGAAAACAAGGATGTCGTCGGGTCAGCCGTTTATGAACTCGTCTGGTGTCACTCCCGCTTGCTTGAGAATGGCGCGCAGGGTGCCCTCAGGCATGTCACCAGGATGGTTGGGGATGGTGGTGTATCGATGGGAGGACGGGTTCACCCAAATCTCATGACTCCCTGCGGCCTGACGGTCGAACTGAAACCCGAAGGCTTTGAGTCGTTGGACGATCTGGCGGTAGCGGAACCCAGATAGCCGTCCCATTAGGCATTGACGATGAGGGGATAATCGAATTCGTCACGGGCGGCTGGCAGAGCAGGTTCTCCTTCGCGTTCTTGCTTGGCCTCGACGAGCTTCTTGGCGACATCGCGGGCGATCTCGATGGTCTCTTGGATGGTCCGTCCTTGCACCACAAGTCCTTGGATCGCGTCTGAGGTGGCCAGGTAGACGCCCTCTGGGAGTTTTTCAATGTGTAGGTTGACGATACGTTCCATGTGAACCTCTTTTATAATTACGATAGATCCTCTAGAACGAATGCATTTAATCATACGTGAGGGCACAGACCTAAGTCGAGTGAACCTATGATTCTCACCGAAATCGTCTCCCAACATGTCGAAGAGGCTGCCTTTCTATGGCTGCTTCGGTCGAACGCCATCTGCCAGCCGCACTATGCACTGAAAGATCTGGCCAAGCTGGATGACCGCGTCGAGGCGCATCTGGATGGCTTGCGGGTAGCTGGAGAGCCAGGATGGGAACTCTGTAAGGCCGCGCTGGGGAATGAAGAGTCTGGAGAAGTCTTTGTTGCCTCGGTGATGGCATTCGAATCCGGCATCGAGGCGCGCGTTCAGGCGGTTCTGGATGTCGTGACGGCCAAACCGGAACTGATTGATGGCATCGTTTCCGCACTTGGATGGCTTCCGTTTGAGCAAGCGTCTCCGCATCTGTATCGCTTTCTCTGCTCGCCAATCCATCTTCATCGCCGGCTAGTCTTAGTAAACGGGGTCATGCATGAGTAGTGACTTATGGCTGGCCCACCCGCTAGGTTCGCCCGCATGGCGCGTAAACCCCGGCTCAACGTTCCTGGCGGCGTGTATCATGTGCTTGCTCGAGGCAATCGCCTGGCGACGATCTTTCATGACGATGCGGACTATCGCGCCTATTTTGAGCGTCTCGAACGCTATCGCCAACGGGATGGCGTGAACGTCCATGCCTACGTCGTGATGTCCAACCACGTCCACCTGCTGCTGGAAACCGGCAACCGGCCATTGGCGCGGACGATGCATACCCTCCAGTTCACCTTTAGCCAATACTATAACCGCCGCTATCAGAAGAGCGGCCATGTATTTCAGGGACGGTACCACGCCATTTTGTGCGATCGGGCGGCATATCTGTTGGAATTAGTGCGCTACCTTCATCTGAATCCAGCTCGTCGCCGTACCCCGCTGAGTCCCTGGACCTATCCCTGGAGTAGTCATGCTGCCTATCTTGGACGCCTCAGCCCGGTGGTCGTCACTACATCATCGGTATTGGAATCCTTACATTGCCAGGTGGGACAAGATCGGCAGGCGTATCGACGGTTTTTGATGGACGGCTTGTCGCAAGGCCATCAGGAACGTTTTTATGAAGCGGTGGACCAACAAGTGTTGGGCGATGAGCGGTTTATTGAGCCCGTCACCCGGCAGATCGCTCCAAGGCACGCGCTCTCAGCCCGTCCGCCTCGCGTGGCATTTGGCCCGCTGGTGCGGGCTGTGGCCACGGTCCACCACATGACGCCTCGTGCGATTCTTGCCCCTGGACGCCACCGGGCTCCAGTCTCAGCACGCGCGATGTTGGTCTGTTTAGCTCGGGAATGGGGAGCTCTGAGCACTGGCGAGCTTGGCCGTCGACTCCGGCGTGATCCTTCGATGGTCAGCCGCCTTGCGACGACGTATGCAGCACAGCGCAACTCTGCGGTTGAAGCCCGGGTGCGCCAGATTCTTGACCCGATGACGTCTCAACAACTCAATACGCATGCCTGACCCCATCTTGTCATTCCATTGACGGATCCATGGACATCTCATACCAATGTCATTCTGTTGCATCTTATCATCATGATGCGTACACTGTGATGCATGCGCACCACTGTGACACTTGACCGAGATGTTGCTGCACGTCTCAAGGGATTACGGAAACAGCGCGAGCAAAGTTTTAAAGATCTCGTCAATACGGCCTTACGTGCCGGGCTGGACCGGCTGGAGTCTCCGATGAAGCAGTCGTCTAAACCGTATACCCTCCGTCCCCGTTCTCTTGGAGCCCGCTTACCTAACCTCGATAATATCGCCAATGTGCTGGCTGCCATCGAAGATGAACAGGCCAAGTGATCCTGATTGATGCCAATCTGTTACTCTATGCAACGGTTAAAGACTATCCATATCATCAGCAGGCACGTCGTTGGTTGGAAGATCAGCTGAATAGCGGGAAGCGAGTCGGATTGCCTTGGCCCACCCTCCTGGCCTTTATTCGCATCGGGACTAATCCAAAAGCTTTTGATCGCTTGCTCAGCATCCGAAATGCCTGGTCTCAAGTACAGGAATGGCTTGCACTGCCTTCTGTGTGGATTCCCTTGCCGACCGATCGCCATGCCGACATTTTAGGCGAGCTACTCCAAGATGTTGAGGCGGCTGCGAATCTCGTTCCAGATGCCCATCTTGCCGCGCTTGCTATTGAACATGGGCTGACGCTCCAGAGCACCGATGGAGATTTTGCTCGATTTCCGAAGTTGCAGTGGCGGAACCCGCTCCATACGAAGCGACAACACTGATGGAGGCACAGCGGTTTGTAGTTCTAAGTACACCGGGTCGAAGAAAACAATGGGGAGTCATTATTTCTCAGAGACATTGTGCATTCAACGGTGGAGTGCCCCCCCTCACCCGACAACTTGGCCACAGATTTCCGCTGGAGTTTGATCTCAAAATATTTTGGCCGTTTTGTTGATGGACTCTACGCATCTCTGATCTCCCGCCAATTTCGCGATGACCGATAGACTACACGTTGTCTGACTCTGACCGCTACTATTTCTCCTGTATCCAATTAGATTCTCCTGAATCCAATTAGATTCAGCCCCTATGTTGTGCTCTTGGCATTCGCTGTGTTTGCTGGGGCGATCAGGGACTTCCTGATGGCCCACAATTTGCTTATTCATGAGGATAAAGGGGCATACTACTTAGCTAGTGAATCTGCGGATGGGGTGCGGTACTGTGGGGCCATGCCATGTACAGCACGAGCGTCGGTTGGGGGCCGCTGCTATCACATGATCAATCGCACGGCTGCATCACCGTGTGAATCAGGAACCACCATGTGGCAACGACGCCTGGGTGCGGCGGATGACGGAGCGGTTGGAACTGGAGACCAGTCTATGGTCACGTGGCCGTCCATGGGGCTCGAGCATAAAGTTGGATGTCCCATTTTTACAGCCTGAGGAGACGCTTTCATGAAACCACGTGTGTTTATCGGGTCATCGACCGAAGGCTTGGATATTGCGAACGCGGTGCAGTCTAATCTCGAATCGGCGGCAGAGGTCACGATTTGGAGCGAAGACGTTTTCCTTCCAGGCTCACATGTCCTCGAATCCCTCTTGCGTCAGACTGAGCGATCGGACTTCGCCGTCTTTGTGTTCTCCACCGACGACATTGTGTCCATCCGGGGCTCGGAGCAACTCACTGTCCGAGATAATGTGGTCTTTGAGCTCGGACTCTGCATCGGACTTCTCGGCCCGAAGCGATCATTCATGATTACGCCACAAATGCAAAACCTCCGAATCCCTTCTGATCTGAGCGGCATCAATGCCGCGACCTTCGACCTAAATAGATCGGACAAGGATTTAGTCGCGGCACTTGGCCATGCTCCGCCTCCTGATGTACATTGAGAATCATGGGCCGTGCACACGTGACCAGATCGACGCAGCGTTCCCTGAATATAGCAGTAAAGAACTCTATTACCGGCTCGAGGTGTTGAGGCTCCTGTCCCTGATCTCGATTACGCTCGAGGCCGAACGTTCTGGGGCAGCTATCATCGATGTCCATCCCGACTACAAAGCTGCTCGTCTAGGGGAACAGCTTATGGCGCCGAGAAGTACTGGAACCTTTACTCGTCCCATGAGGCCAAAAAGCGAACTGGCTGACGATCTTCCTGCGCATGAGACGCACAAGGTGCCGTGATGGCGATGACCGGAACGTCATTCGTGTCGCCAGGCCGGTCCCGACCGATGGTTTTTGGGGTTGAAGTGTGGGATTGAATCTTCAATCATGCATCAATGGTCTTACGAGAATTCTCGCTGGTGACTGAAGAACAACTGACTTGTCTGGACGGATGCGTGGCTATTGATTAACGCACAACACCTGGAAGAACAGTCGGCAACAGCAAGTTCGGTGGTGATTTTGCCATGCTCCAACGTGGCACCCGCTTCTGACAGGTCCTTTTGAAATAATAGGTTGGGGCAAGCAAGCCAAGGGGACGTTGAGTGGTGTACGGTGTACGGTCTACGGTCTTGGGATACCTACTAACTTGCAGTTGAATTAAGCGTCTTTTGAGAAGGCAGAAGCTATGGAGCCAAAACAAGTCGATATACTCGTGACAAATACGGTCGTGGATAGTTACGAAGCCCGGTCTTATCCTGATGAACAAAAAGATACACAAGGGTACTATAATCTTTACCGGGTGCCTGTCTACAAGATTCTCGTGACAGGAAGTGACGGGGGAAATATTAAGAAGTCCGTTGAGTTCACTGCCCCCCGATTTATGCCGTTTTTCAACAATCCGACCCGGCCTGATCCCCACTACTTGACGAAGGGTTGGCAAAATGCAGGGCTTTCGTCACCAAGAGTCGTCACGGTGTCTCAATATAAACAAGATTACGCTGTTCGAAATCGTTTTTCGCCCGGCCGGGGTGCGATTGTCGTTAAGGATGCATTCTATATTCACGCCGGCCCCGCCTCACTGCACGATGTGGGATTTGGCTCTGCAGGGTGCATTGAAATTATCGGCGATTACAACGAGTTCAAACAAACGATCGCAAATTTGGCTGGTCTTTCCTCTCTGCCAGTCGACACGGCTATACGCCAACTGGTCAACGCCAGGAAACTGCGCGTGACGATTCAGACCGCAGTCGCTCCAGATATCAAGAAACATGTGACCCGAAAGGTTCGTTACTGACGATCCAGCCATGAAAACTCGTTTTATTGTTTTGACACTAATCTTTACCGTGGTGTTTTCCTTCCCTGCGGAGGGGCAGGTGTCCAAATGCACTGATCGGGTGCGTGTGATTCAAGATAGTTCCCTTCAGCGTGCTCTCGAACAGCTTCAAGAGAAATATCCAAATATCAGTTTTCAGGAGGACGATCAACCGTGCCGGCAAGCTCAAGATACTGTGCGAGCATTGACTCGGACGTTTGGGAACAATCATCTGAGACGCTTCGATGGGTATGAGTTCGCTAAAGTCATTAATGGTGAGGAGTATTTCACGGTGGAGCGTTTTCAGATTGCAGATGCCAACCGCCGAAGCGCTTTAGCGACGGCGTTGAAAAACCATTGGTCTCGAAAGCTTAAAATTGAAGCCAACACGAGCTATGAATACTTTGCGTCAGGAGACAGCGTCGTGATCATGATTTCTTCTGCTACTGGCCGTGAAGAAAACTCAAGGTTGTTTCAGAAGGTGCAGGAATTTATGTCTTCTCTGATCATAAAGGAAGATAAATAGGAGTAGAGACGGTGTCAGATAATCTAGAGGGTTTGGATTCAACTTTTTGCGAAATCGGCTTTCATGAAATTTGGTTTCTACGTGATGGATAGACTTATGGACACTTTCTCAAATTTTCAGGACCACCAAGGACACATCTACGATCTTCGTGCTAGAAGATTTCTGCCAAGTTCTTGTTTCGTGTGAGGAGGACCATTGCCATGGCTCAAGCCAGACTCCCTGGATCTCTCGGCCTCGACGGTTTGCTTTTTGAGAATGGACTGCATCATCAGACCGATATAAGAGGTCTTGATCTTCCGGCTTCTAAGGGTGGGGCACTCCCTGGAGGGCTCGAGCACACCCTCTGGCAAAAGCAATCCGACGTACCGCTGTCTACTCCCGCAGTAAAGCCCTCGACACCAAATGCCCTCATCGTCATTGGCACTGGTCACGATCACATAAAAAAAGGAGTGCGTTTAAAATCTGACGACTACTTCGACAGGGCTGCCCAAACGACGTTTGCGCCCTATCTCACCGGCACGAAGGTGACCATCAAACATGTAAACAGTGCCAAGGAAATGTGGCAGGTGATCGCGGGTGGTACTTGGGATGTAGTTATTTACTTTGGCCATGGCGTTGAGAACGCGAGAGCGCTGGCGCCGAATGAGACGGGCGCCCATCTGAAGGAAGAAGAGCTGATGGCTGCTCTCAAGGCCGCCAAGACCAAACAGGTTGTGCTCGCGGGGTGCAAGTCCGCCGAGACAGGCCTGGCGAGGGCCCTGTCAAAGCAACTCCCCGGAACGAATGTGTACGGCAATTTCGAAGGTCTCGATGCAGACTGGGTACAGAAAGGTGATTCGAATGGCAACCTAACCACTAACAAGTTTCAATTTAAACAACCATTTGCTCGTTACAAAGACGGATTCCAAGTGGATGTCAAGACCGGAGCAAAACTGGTGCGGCGCCTTGCGGAAAGGGGAGACTCTATCGTGGATGATCCGACGGCCTCTCCTCTAGATGATCCCACGGTTCTCCAGTAGCTTTATAGCGAGACCTCGAGGGCGTCCAGTGCAGCACAAAAAGCTAAGGAGCCGACGTCATTTATTGGTGAGGTGGCCGAGACTTGATAATCGTGTCATCCGATGCAACGCCTAATGGTTCGAGGTTGATGGATTCGTCGTCATTCACGGATCAAAGGAGGTCTTAGATGCCTGATGTCTTTATGACGCAGTGCCCGTCGGTGGGTACTTCCCTGCCTTTGTCGGTCATTTTGCGAAAGGCACGCTTTACGAGAGTCAGTCAGCGTGCTATCATGAGCGATATCATTATGAGGGCATCATGGGACAAGTGATTGTGCGAAACTTGGACGATCATGTCATTGCGGCGCTCAAGGCAAAGGCAGAGCTGCACGGACAGTCATTGGAACAAGAGCTACGCGCGATTCTTTCTAAGGCAGCGGTGCCCAATACGCAGGAACGGGTGACGCTGGCTGGCCGGATTCGCAGGCTGACGCCCACACGTCGTCAGACGGATTCCACCAAGTTGATTCGAGAGGACAGGGATCGGTGACGTTCGTGGTCGATGCGAGTGTGGCGGTCAAGTGGTTTGTGGATGAACCGGGATCTCCCGCTGCGTGTGCGATGCTCACCAGTGGAGAGATTTTCTTGGCGCCGGATTTGCTGCTCGTCGAGGCTGGTAACACTGCATGGAAGAAGGTCAAGCGGAGAGAGATGACACCGGAGCAGGGCGAGGCGATGGTGCGTGCGCTGCCGCTCTACTTTGATCGACTTGTGCACACGGATGTGCTCATCGCGCGCGCCTATGCGTTGGCTCATCGCCTGGATCATCCGGTCTATGATTGTCTGTATCTTGCGTTAGCGGAACTGAAAGCGGTTCAATTAGTGACGGACGATCAGCGACTGGTCAGGGCAGTGTCCCGTACAGACTTCCGTAAATTCGTACGTCCTCTGGCTGGTTAGGATTGCAGGTTCAAGTTGACGCCATGAGTCAATCATGATTATCACCGACATTGTTTCCCAGCATGTTGAAGAAGCCGCCTTTTTGTGGTTACTCCGGTCGAATGCGATTCGACAACCACATTATTCGCTCAAAGATTTGGCCAAGCTCGATGATCGGGTCGAGGCGCATCTCGACGGCCTCCGTGTGGCGGGCGAGCCGGGCTGGGAATTGTGCAAGGCGGCGCTCGGGAATGAAGAGGCTGGAGAAGTCTTTGCTGCGTCAGTGATGGCGTTCGAATCCGGGGTTGAGGCCCGTATTCAGACGGTGCTGGATGTCGTGACGGCCAAGCCTGAACTCATCACTGGAATCGTCTCTGCACTTGGATGGCTTCCGTTTGAGCAAGCGTCTCCTCACCTCCAGCGCCTCCTCGGCATACCAGTCCATCTCCACCGTCAGATCGGTCTGGCTGGTTGTGCAGTCCACCGAATCGATCCCGGGCCAGCCCTGACTCAAGCCGTCACATCTCGCAACCTCCCCCTGCGGGCACGAGCACTACAAGCGGTTGGTGAACTAGGACGCCGCGATTTAGTCGGAGTAGTACGGGAGAATCTCACGGCTGAAGATAACAGCGTTCGCTATTGGGCTGCTTGGTCTGGTGCGTTGCTGGATGAACCAAAAGCAATTCCAGTGCTACAGGAATTCGCTGAACGTGTGTCCCTCAGGTTTGAAGCAGCCTGTGCGATGGCGTTGAGACGGATGTCTCTGTCGCAAGGGCAGGCATGGTTCACGACACTAGCCAGTACGCCTGCGACGCTTCGTGTGGCGGTGCAAGCAACCGGCGTGATGGGCGATCCTGCCAACATACCCTGGCTGATGCAACAGATGGCTGATCCACTTGTCGCGCGCGTTGCCGGAGAATCGTTCAGTTTCATCACCGGTATTGATCTCGGCTATGACGATCTGGATATGGATAAGCCGGAAGGCTTTGAATCTGGCCCCACAGAGAATCCGGAAGACGAGAACGTCGAGATGGATTCCGATGAAGACCTGCCCTGGCCCAATCCGCAGTTGATCGAGAAGCGGTGGTCATCGCATCGACACGAATTCACGAATGGTACGCGATACTTACTCGGAAATCCCATAACAATCGACTCGCTCAAAGCGGCACTAACAAACGGGAAACAACGCCAACGACGCGCCGCGGCGATTGAATCGGCCATGCGCCAACCTGGTAACGCGCTCTTTAACTGCGCCGGGCCGGGCTTCCGACAACAGAAACGGCTGCTGTGAGCGTTTGATGGGAGAATTGCCATGCCGCTGACCTCGCCTCGTTTTACCTCCAGCCACAGGCTCAACCGGGTGCTTGCCAATGCCACGAATTTTGACATTTTGCGTCCACGGGGCGGGCGGTGCACCTGGTTCAGATGGTCTTAATAGATCTTGGCTATGCATTTCCGTTGTCGACCGGGAATCCCAACTACAGCCCCGATGGAATTTATGGCGACGAAACAGCGAGCCTGGTCAAACAGTTTCAGAAGCATAGCCGTCCGCTCCCCCAGGATGGGGTGGTAGGAAGGCATACGATGGAGGAGCTGGATCGACGATTCGTTGCTCCGCCGCATCCGGTGCGGCTGCATTTTCGATCACTGGCCCTGGCGAACGCATCCTTTGATCAAAGTCTGCGCAATGCCGTGCCCGTGTTCGGGCAATATGGCATCAAGGTCATATTCGCATCTGGCGAGTCTCTCCGGCTCACTCCTGCACAGACCAAGGTCTTCGAGAAAATCGAGCAGTCCTGCGATTGGACAATAACGGATGGCGAATTGCATGCTCTTCACGGCGTAGGTTCTCGTGCTCCTTCGACGGACATTCTCGTCTACTACCTCAGGGGCTTTTCTTCTGATGGTCAAACGGGCTGTGGTGGGCATGCGATCGATCGTCCGGCCTGTACGGTTGCGGCTCATGAGCTGTGCCATGTCCTTCTTGGATCAAGCTTCTCCCCGGTACACGCTGAGGATACGCGTAATCTCATGTTTCGCTACTCCCGCCGGGAGTCCAGTGTGCCCACCTTGACAGACCGCCAGGTGGCACAAATCAGACGGAGTGTTTGCTGCTCTCGCATCTGACGTGATGGATCATCACCCGCTGGGCCTTCCGCACTTCAGGATTGCATTGAGAATCGTACATGACCTCCGCTACATGCTGTCACTGCCAACTTCGTTGTCTTCTCCCCCTCTACTGCGATCTCGGGTCACCTGGTTTCTGTGTACTGTCGACGTTCAGCTGTCTCATGTTGGTTGGTTACGAGACTGTATCGAATTCGATTCACCTAGCATCTAAAAAGATTCAGTTAAGTCTCTTCGCGCCTGGAACCGCCCCAATTGTTGAAGGCATATTCTAGGTTCGTTGTGGCTCAATCTTTGCTAGCCGTACTACGTGATACCACAATACGTGCTACCACAAAGAACGCGTGGGGATCATGAACCAACCCCATGATCTCCTCATTAGAATGAGAACGTGGGATTGCCTAGGCAATCATTCACTGTTAGAATCCGTGCCCCATTGTCGAGCCGCGATGCAAATCGACGAGGCTTGTGTTCTTCTCCGAGTGCGTTCGTGGGGGAAAGGCGTGGCTGATGCCGAGCACTGATTTCACAGTCGGAACTCCCTCTCCGGTATTTGTGCGACTCCAACAGGGCAACACCTGGACCGATGAGCGCTCATTCACGCGCTCTTTTACGATCGGGCGGGGGCCTGAGTGTGATGTGGTGATTACGGAACCAGCCATCAGCCGATGCCATGCGGAAGTGCGCTGGCAGGATGGTGTCTGGCAGTTAGTCGATCGAGGAAGTCGCAACGGGACCTACCTTGATGGTGAAAAGGTTCAGGAGGTTCGATTGCCGGTACTGTGTCGCGTGACGCTCGGCCAGAATCATGCCGTGCTACAACTCAGCATCGGCCACCCAGTCGAGGCGCTACAAGATGCCTCAGATCGAACGATGATCTGTCAGGAACCGGAGTCCGTGACTAAAATCGTGCAGCGACTTGAACAGCATGGGCAAACGGCCGACGTGGGGCCGCAGACCAGGCACTATCAAGAAGCCGTTATACGGATCAAGGAACAGCAGTCACGCCGCCACTACCTACTGGTGAGTCTGATCGGAGCGGCGCTCATTCTGGTCGGTGGCACCGCCTTTCTACAGTGGAAGAAGATCACGGCTCAGGGCGAGCAAATTGCCACACTCAATAAGACGGCCGAGGAAATATTTTATACGATGAAGCAGGTTGAGCTGCAGGTGGCTCAGCTCGATGAGCTTGTCTCGAAGACGGCTCAGGCGAAAGAACTCCAGGAGATCCAGCTCAAACAGCAAGAAATCAAAACGCTCCAGGTCAAATACGATCGCTTCATCAAAGAATTAGGCCTCTATGCCACCATGAGCGAGCAAGATCGGGCGGTCTTTCGGATCGCTCGTCTCTTCGGTGAGTGTGATGCGACGATGCCAAAAGAGTTTCTCGCCGAGGTGAATAAGTACATTCAAAAATGGAAAACCTCTGAACGGCTGCAGGCAAGCATGCGGCGTGCGTTGGCTGCCGGCTACACCGGTACGATTTCCAATGCGATGTTCACCAACAACTTAGCCCCCCACTTCTTTTATGTCGCACTGCAAGAAAGTGGATTCGATCATAAGGCCATCGGTCCCAAGACGCGAGTGGGCTATGCCAAGGGCATGTGGCAGTTTGTTCCGGATACCGCGAAGGAATTTGGGCTGAAACCAGGCCCGCTCCACCTGGAACCGCGCTTCGATCCGGATGACGACCGCTTCAATGCCAAGCTGGCCACCGATGCGGCGGCCAAATACATCAAGCGACTCTATCTGACCGATGCCCAAGCGTCTGGATTGCTGGTCATTGCGTCCTATAACTGGGGAGAAGGAAATGTCCTCAAGATGATCCGGCAGTTACCGAAAAACCCCAAAGAGCGCAACTTTTGGCAACTCTTGAAGAAGTTTAAGATTCCACAAGAAACCTATGACTATGTCTTTTACATCATCTCCGCCGCGGTGATCGGGGAGAATCCGCAACTCTTCGGCTTTAACTTTCCTCCACCGTTTCCCAACCCCACCGGCACCAAAGCGCTCTAACCGCAGCACTCATGACCACGTCAGAAGCCACCATCAACTGTTCCGCAATCCGCACAAGCGTTCAAACATAGTGCGGGCTCGCCACGGTGGCCTCTGCTGAACCCTCGACCTACCACACGATCTTGTCCCAGCCATCTCCCTGACGAGTAATATACAGTTTAATCTTCTTGGCGATGGGAGTGAGATCGACCGACTCCCCGGTCGTTGTGATGGCGGTCTCGATGAGGAGCACGGCAGAGGCCCCGCTGTCTTCTTGCTTGACGGTGGCACGGGACAGCCTCAAGGTTTTGTAGGTTCGGAACATTTCTTCGATATTGCGCTGGCGTTCCTCGGTCATGCGGGAGATGGCAAGCAGTTCCCCGAGATCTTGGCGTTCATAGGCTTGTTGAAACCGGTCGAGCAACGACTGCAATGGTTTATCGGGAAATGTTGGAGCGGGGTGAATCGCAGACGTAGCCGGCTCGTTCTTCTCTGGAAGCTGCACGGTTTGCGGGGGAGGAGTTGGATGAAGCAGTTCGGACTTACCTCCTTCTGTTCGGACCGGAGGAGCCGTTGGTTTTGTTCCAGTCGCCATCGGGTGCGGCTTCGGTCTCTCACAGGTAAGATCGAGTACGGACGGGCGAATGGCTATCTCCGGCTCTTCACCCAGTTCTTGACGAAGCGCGTTAACGTCACGCGTCGCATGCTCATACTTGTCATAGGTTTCGGTGAGTAAGGTCTTGAGAGACGGACAATCGGCTTTGGTGAGTCCCGCTTCCAGCTGCGCCGACACATCGCGAAGCATTCCTTCGAGTTTGGCTCGATGTTCTTCACGCAGGGGAAGGAGGTCGCGCGCGCGGTCGTTCGATTGTCGAGTCGTGGTCGGTGAGTCCTCAGGCTTGAGTCGAGCAGAAGGGCTCTCCGGTTGTGACGGGAAGTACGAGATGAATCCGATACCCATCAACCCCATGAGAACAATGCTGACGGCAATGATCACCCCCCATGAGCGGCTAGGAGGAGGGGTAAGAACTTCCGGCTGAGACGGCCTGATGGGTTCCGGTCTGGTGGCGGGTTTGGGTCGCGTTGGTTCCGGGGTGGGGAGCGCGATGGTGTGGTCGTCAGTGAAGGGTGCCTGTGGGTTGCTAGGAGGGGGAAATCGATACGATGGTGGGCTCTGTGGTGGCGGCGGTGTGATGACCGGATCCATGTTCCCTGAGATCGGACGGGTATACCCACCAGTGTATGCGCGTGGCGAAGCCGAAAGCTGTGTCGGTTCGGATTCATCTGACACCGAGGTCGCGGGGCTCTGCGGTAAGGTATACAGCAGCTCGTGCAGCTGGCTGGCCAGTGTGTCCGCATCAGCAATCCGTTCGTCGGGATTACGTCTCAGGAGATCCCGTATCACTCCCTGGATCAGCGACGGCAACTGGCTTGGAAATTGGAGATTCAGTTCTTCACGGTCGTAGGCTAACTTCGCAAGAATGGAGGTTCCCGAGGATTCGGCGTAAGGAGTCCGTCCCGTCAACATCTCATACATGACGATGCCGAGGGAATAGAGATCAGACCGTCCATCGAGCTTCCCCCCGCGCGCCTGTTCCGGTGACATATATTCTGGGGTGCCGATCACCTGTCCGGCCGACGTCAGTGCGGCCTCATCCAGTGCTGCGGCAATGCCAAAATCGGTGAGTTTCGCCGTGCCCTTTTGGTCAACCAACACATTCGCCGGCTTGATGTCACGATGGATCACGCCTTGAGTATGGGCATAGGCCAATGCCGATGCGAGTTGCTGAGCAAGACTCAGGGCATCGCGAGCGGGAAGAGTAGTTTGTTTGCGGATAATCTCCCGGAGGTTCTTTCCCTGACAGAACTCCATGACGAGAAATTGAGTGCCGCGCTCTTCCTCGACCGCATAAATAGTGACGATGTTCTTATGCTGCAGCCGCCCCATGGCGCGCGCTTCGCGGAGAAACCGTTGCGCAAAGGACGGATCCCCACTGAGGTGCGCGTGCACGAGTTTAATGGCCACGACGCGATCGATCGTGCGGTCCAGCGCCTTGTAAATGACACCCATTCCTCCACGGGCGATCTCTTCTTGAACGACGTATTTGCCGGCAAAGACTTGTGGTGCCATGGGTCGTATCAGTCTTGAGATACAGCGAATCAGGACGCAGTCGCGATTATACCCAAGTGTCAGAGGCAAGGCTATGTCGATTCAGGCTCTTGCTCCGCGTCAGTCCTTGACAGTGAAGGGTCCGGCTACATTGTCTCATCTGATCCATCGGGTCGACGGTCTGCCAACTGAATCTATTTAGATTCACCCCTGTATCCTTTTCGTGTCAGTCCTGACGCTGGGGCTCATCCTTGAGTCTCACTCAGCTTCCTATACTGTTGAATACATGTCAGTTAGCGATAAACACGCAGTACGTATTATAACTCGGCAAGACTTTTGCTTACTGCCCACACCAAGTTTCCGTGTGCTTCCGCTCGCTCAGTGAGCGCTGACACAGCGCCATGAACGACATATTACCCCTGCCGTGGGGGGAGGCTTGAGACTCCTGTTTTGAGGTAATGCATACGAGGTTTAATTACCACGAAATACTACTTGCAGAGTCCGTTTGGCATCATTATAGTGGCGCCGCACGGATGTATCCGAATGGCTGGTCTCCCGCGACCAGCCCTACCGGCGAAGAGGAGGATGACGAGTCAATGCGATCAATGTGGAATGAGACTTTGAGGATCCCCTGCCTGACTGGTCTGCTTGCAATGGCCTCTGTCTGTACGCTGGCAGGAGGCTGCGCCGCCGCGACTGAGTCGGCGAAGTCCGTGGCGAGTGGGGGGGCTCCAACGTCGGTGACGCTCGGTGTCGTCAATCCACAGGTGGTACTGGAACAGTCAAACGCCGGGCGCGCTGCGATCGACCAACTCAAGCAGTTTGTAGAAGAGAGACGGAAGGTTCTGGCGACGGAGGAAGCAGACATTCGAGCGCTCGATCAAAAGTTGAAAGATCAGGACAAGACCTTTAGCGAGGCGCAGCGTCAGGAACGGCAGCGTCAGCTGGCGGGGCGGGTGCAGCAGTACCAGCAGAAGACGCAGCAGCTGAATCAGGACATCGCGGCCAAACAAAAAGCGCTGACGAGCGACTCGATGCAGAAAATTCAGGCCGCGATCCAAACGGTCGCTAAAGCGGCGGGTGTGACCGTCGTGCTCCATGAAGGAACGGAATCCAATCTCTTGGTCGTGCTGTATCACGAGCCTCGAGTCGATCTGACCGAGCGTGTGCTCCAGGAGCTCAATCGACAGAATCCATAAAGGAGCGGTCATTGCCCCTATTCGCGAAGTCGGGGAGAAAGAATGATGAGGTTCCAAGAAGCGGGGATTCACGACCTACAACAGGTAGACCATACTGAACACCATTTTCCATCTAGAACTAGGTGTTGTGTCGGATGCCCCGGCATTACAGGAAGCGGTCAGTAACTGATGAGAGTCAATCAGAGAGGTCAGGAGATGAAGATGCCTAGACGAGCGTGTCAGTTCACCGGTTCAGGACAGATTCGGCTCCTTGTCATGACACTCTATTTTCTCATGGTGTTCTCGCCGGCCATTATCGCGAGTCAGGCGCAGATTGCTCCCTCGGTCACTCCTGGCGGGGATCTGGGTACGAAGGCGCCGCAGTCTCATCCGATATCAGTGAATATTCAAGGTCATCACTACGACACTCGGTACGACATTAGTGGGGGGACCCCAAAGGGAGAGAATCTATTCCATAGCTTTGAATTTTTTTCGGTACCCGAATCAGCCATCGCGATTTTCCTCAATAGTCATCAAGGCCAACAATTTCAGAATATTATCAGTCGTGTGATCGGTGATGGGACAAATCCCATTACTGCCTCACAGCTACTGGGTCGAATTGACACGGCTACCAATTTCTCTAGCGCTAATTTCTGGCTGATCAATCCAGCTGGGATTGTGATCGGCCCCAACGCCGTCTTTAATATTGCGGGAACCATCAATCTCGCCTCGGCCAATTATCTGCAATTGGGCAGAGAACGATTCAACGCTGCTAATGAATCGATTAGTGGTGCCGTATTGAAGGCGAATCCGACAGCCTGGGGATTTCTTGGCGCTACTCCGACATCAGGGGCGACGATCCAGTTGAATGGAGGACAGTTTAACAACGGACAGACTCTGACTGTCGTGGGGAGAGATTCTCAGGCTGGTGCGAATGGGATCGAGGTCGGTGGGTCGATTACCATCCCAGGTGGCACAGTGAAACTCGGAAGCGTTGGTAAACTAGCGAGTGGGGTCACGAGCGGGGAAATGACTGTCGACAGCCTGACAGCCACAGGATTTGAGCATCTGGGATCTGTTCGGATGACGAGTGGGGCAGGGATTGATGTGAGTGCCGATACGGGCGGGGCTATCTTTATAAGGGCAAATCACTTGGTGATGGAGGCTAGCTCTAACTTAGTCAATAGGACGAATAGTGGAAAGAGTGATGGCGTTACAATCGATCTGACAGGAGACTTCACTCTGGATGATCACAGCTATGTCTATTCTCCAAGCTTTGGAACAGGTGCTGGTGGCACGATCGATGTGACGGCCGATCGTGTTTCCCTCAAAAATGGAAGTTTCTTCTATGCGCCAACCTTTGTTGGCACGGGTGCCGGGGGATCTCTTAATCTCAAGGTGGATAAACTTCAAGCAACCGACAGTTTTCTCTATACCGGAGGCTTTCGTTTCGACTTTGATGATCCTAATCAAAACATACCCGATGTTATGGGAGTAGGGAAAGCCGGTCCCATTGCTATTGAAGGGAAACATGGTGGAGTCGCCTCGTTGGTCGACCTCAAAAACACTACTGTCAATTCTGTGGGCATTGGAACATTCGGCGGTGATGTCACGATCACTGCCAAAGACGTCCATCTGACTAACGGCACAAGTATCCGAGCGGCTACGAAGGGGGCAGGAACGGCTGGCAATATCATGGTGCGAGCTGAGCGGCTCCTTGAAATGGCCAACACGACGATAACGACTGAAGCGGAAGGAACCGGTGCGGGGGGGGGCATCACCATTCAGTCCATGGGAGACATGACTTTGACCGAGACAGTGTTGTCGGCGAACGTCAACAATGTACCTGGTAACAGCCAAGGCGCACCGACCGGCAATATTCTCGTGACCACCCCGAAACAGCTGTCTATGACTGGGGGCTGGATCACCGCGCAGACGACCGGCTCACGCCATGCAGGCAATATCGAGTTGAAGGCGGGAAGCCTGATAACCGCGAAGGGGAAAGGGCCTGACTTTTTCCCGCATCGCTCGTTTGAACCGGATCGCGTTGTGATCAGCAGCAGCAGCACGGGAAGAGATTTTGACAAAACGAATGAAATATTTAAGTCTCCGGCCACCGGCAATGCCGGCACAATTACCATTCGTGGTATGGACGGTGATGCGATGCCAGGCACCATCTCGCTGAGTGACACGAATATCAGTACGGGAGCAAAAGGAACCGGCGCCGGTGGACAGATTACAATCACGGCGAGTTCCATGGCCATGACCCAGAGCACGTTGTCGGCCAGCGTCAACAAGGCAGGGAGTGATGCGAATGGGGCGAACATTGAGCTGACGACTCCTAGTTTGACTATGACTGGGGGAGGAATCATCGCTCAGACAGCCGGCAGTCGGAATGCCGGCAATATCACCTTGAGCGTGGGCAGCCTCACCACCGTGAAGGGAAGTGCTGAGAAGATGGACACGCATCCGTCGCTGACGAATCGCGTCGTGATCAGCAGCAGCAGCACGGGATTCGATGCCAACAATAATGGGTCCGTACTCGATAAGGGTAAGGGTGATGTTCTTGCCACCGGCAATGCTGGCAGTATCACCATTCGCGGTCAAAATGGTGTGGGCCCAGTCCCAGGCACCATCTCGCTCTCGGACACCGATGTTGTCTCGAGGGCCATCCACACTGGCGAGGGTGGGACCATTTCCATGAAGTCGAATCAGGCCATCACGTTGAAGGACGTCTTTATTTCCACAGGTGTCAACAACCTTGCGTCTCACGCCAAAAACGATCCCAACAACTTACCGACGATCACGCTCATCACCCCAGACCTCAGAATCTCTGGACGTGATGTGAATAGGAGGGATGATGAGAAGCCCAACGAGCTAAATAATGACCAGCTTGGGGGACGGATTCTGGCAGAGACTACTGGGTCGAGAGACGCCGGCAACATTATCCTGAATGTCGATCAACTGACCATTGATCGGCACCCGGTCACAAAACACGGAGTGATCATTAGCAGCAGTAGCACGGGAAATGATTTTCAAGAAAATACTGGCACATTTAAGACTCCGGCCACCGGCAATGCTGGAACGATCACCATTCGTGATCAGGATGGTAAAGTCCCAGGTACCATCTCGCTCAAAGGCGCGACGATGACGACTGAGGCCCTCGGCACCGGCAAGGGCGGGCCAATTACCATTCAGTCCCTGGGAGACATTGCGTTGACAGATACGGTGTTGTCGGCGAACGTCAAAGATGGAATCAACGACAGCTCCGGCGTACCGACCAGTACTATTCTCGTGACCACCCCGAAACAGCTGTCTATGACTGGGGGCTGGATCACCGCGCAGACCACCGGCAGTCGGAATGCAGGCAACATCGCACTCTCTGTCGGAAGCCTGACAACCGCGAAAGGAAGTCGCTGGCGAGAGCCCGATGGGTTTCAAAATGATCGCGTCGAGATTAGTAGCAGCAGCACGGGATTCGAAACCACGGGGAACGCAGGACGGGTCTGGATCGGTGGAATCGACAGCACGGACACGATCCTGACGGCGGTCCCCGGCCATATCTCGCTGAATGACACGAAAATCACGACTGAAGCGAAAGGAACCGGCGTCGCCGGAGAGATTAAGATTGGGTCGGCGAGTTCCATGGCCTTAACCCACAGCCTGTTGCAGGCCACCGTCGCTGACGCTCCGAGTAATAAGAACGGAGCAAACATCGAGCTGACGACTCCCAGTTTGACCATGACGGGAACAAGACTCATGGCTCAGACCCATGGCACTGGGAACGCTGGCGACATCACGTTGAAGGTGGACAGCCTGACAACTGCGAAAGGAAGTGATGCGTTCAAGCTTGATCAATCACAGACGAATCGCGCCACGATTAGCAGCAGCAGCACGAGTCGCGATAAAAATGAGACTGAGTTGAAGTCTCGTGCCACCGGCAATGCCGGTACGATCACCATTCGCGGTGTCAGCGGTGATAAGGTGCTCGGCCCCATCTCACTTTCGGACACCAATGTTGCCTCGCGGGCCCTCGGCACCGGCGAAGGGGGAACAATCTCTATCGCGTCGAAGCAAGCCATCACGTTGAAGGATGTCTTTCTTACCACAGTTGTCAATGACCTTCCGGCTGGTGCCCTTAACGATCCCGCCAAATTGCCGACGATTACGCTCACCACCCCAGACCTCAGAATCTCTGGACGTGACGTGAATTTTAGGCTGGATGGAAACTTCGACCAGTCCGGGGGGCAGATCCTGGCAGAGACCTTTGGGACGAGACATGCGGGGAACATTATCTTTAATGTCGGACAGTTGGCGATTGATCGGCATCCGGTCACAAAAAATGGCGTAACCATCAGCAGCAGCAGCACGGGAAATGATTTTCAAGAAAATACTGGCACATTTAAGACTCCGGCCACCGGCAATGCCGGTACGATCACCATTCGCGGTGTCAACGGTGATAAGGTGCTCGGCCCCATCTCGCTCAGGGGCGCTCGGATAACGACTGAAGCCCAAGGAACCGGGGCGGGAGGGCCTATCACCATTCGATCCGCGGGAGACATGACTTTAACCGAGACGGTGTTGTCGGCAAACGTCAACGGTGGAATCGAGAGCTCCCTTGTACCGACCGGTACTATTCTCGTGACTACCCCGAAACAGCTATCCATCACTGGGGGCGGGATCACCGCGCAGACCACCGGCTCACGGCACGCGGGCAATATCACGCTCTCTGTGGGAAGCCTGACTACTTCGAAAGGAAATGCCCCGATCGAAATTGTGAAGGGCCAGCCCAAGACGGATCGAGTTGTGATCTCCAGCAGCAGCACGGGACACGATACCGATGGTGATGGATTTTTAAATACGTTTGCCACGGGGAACGCGGGGCAGGTCCGAATCGACGGTAGATTCGACAGTATCGGTACTCAGCTCACGGACGTCCCCGGTGTGGTGTTGCTCGGGGACACGGACATTAGTACCGCGGCGGAGGGGACGGGCCTTGGTGGTCCGATTACGATTCTGGCCTCCAGTCCGATGACCCTGACGCACAGCACCTTGTCGGCCAACGTGCACAACACGGCGACCAGCGATCCAAGCGGAGCCAACATCCTT
>WBZP01001929.1_pt1 | contig 24580 bp, 19 predicted proteins | sample 5204301 | NCBI WGS metagenome assembly WBZP01 (sample SAMN12412401, study PRJNA552823) | activated sludge metagenome | isolation source: activated sludge from nitrification reactor of wastewater treatment plant... | place: USA: Pennsylvania | collected 2017 | reverse complement strand
CGGGGGCGAGTGGGCGAGGATGACGCTGTGACGCACGAGGACCAGCCCGAGGGCGCGGCCGCCGGCTCCGCGCTGCCGGCGCCGGACCCGGTCCAGGCCGCCGACGTCCCGCCGTACGCCGAGCCCGTCGACCTGCCCGGAGCACCGCCGAGCCGCGGGTGGCGTTGGCTGCACGCGACGTCGGGCCGCGCTCTCGCGCAGCCGGTCCCGGCCGCGGACGGCTGGGTGGGGTCCGCTCCCGACCGCGCCACGCTCAAGGCCGAGATGTGGCTCGTGCTCTTCGTGTCGATCGCGGCGAGCGCCCTGAAGTCGCTGATCTCCCTCGTCGACAGCCTCACCAAGGGGCAGACGCTCGCCTCCCAGTCGCAGTCGCTGGTGAGCAACTTCGTCGTCGACCGCCCGTGGCTCGACGTGCTCTACCAGCTGACGTACACGCTGCTTCCGCTGGTCCCCGTGCTCCTTGTGGTGCACCTGCTGCGCCGCAGCGGAGAGGGGCGGCGCGCCATCGGTCTCGACATGCGGCAGTGGCCGATGGACGTCCTCAAGGGCGCGCTGATCGCGCTCGTCGTCGGCGGGGTCGGCCTGGTGTTCTACGTCTTCGCGTACAACATGGGCTGGAACGTCCGGCTCGCGGCGGTCACCGCCCAGAAGGACTGGTGGACGCCGTTCATCCTGCTGATGTCGGCGGCGTACAACGCCATCCTCGAAGAGGTCATCGTCCTCGCGTACTTCGTGCACCGCACCGCGCAGCTGGGCTGGAAGCCGTGGCAGCAGGTGGGATCGAGCGCCTTCATGCGCGCGGCGTACCACCTGTACCAGGGCTTCGGCGGCTTCCTCGGCAACCTCGCGATGGGCACGCTCTTCGCCGTGCTGTTCCGCCGCTGGGGCCGGGTGATGCCCTTCCTCTGGGCCCACTTCTTCATCGACGCGGTGGCCTTCGTCGGCTACTACTTCCTCGCCGGCCACCTCCCGTTCCTGCCCTAGCCCGCACCCCCCCGTCTTCTGGATGAGGGTGCCCCAGGACGCCTAAGAGGCAGTCGAACGTCCCCACTCGCGCATCGCGCCTCCGGAATTCGGGGTTGCGCGAGGCCGGAGACGACGTACCGTCGTCCTACACGGGAAGGGAGGTGGTCCGTTTTGCCTACGCATCGGACGCGTGAGGTGGCTCGCCGCTAAGCCACGGACAGCCCGCTGACCGCGAGGTCGCGCCGTCCCTGGCGCGGCAATCCACGGCAGCCACCGGACCCCCGGGTGTCGGCACGTCCAGCCGATCGCCGTCGACGTCCTCGAGACGTCCGACGGTGCCAGCCCGGGGGTCTTCCCTGCCCAGGGGCCGCTCGACCCGGACCGGGCAGCATCCACCGGAGCACCAGGATCGATCCGACCGGAAGCGGGGTGCGATGCGCGCCGAGACCACGTCCGGCATCGCCGTCGAGTACGAGACGTTCGGCCACCCGCCCGACCCCGCCGTCCTCCTCGTCATGGGATTCGGGACCCAGCTGCTCGGCTGGGACGCGGAGTTCTGCCGCCAGCTGGCCGCACGCGGCCGCTACGTCATCCGCTACGACAACCGCGACTGCGGTCTGTCGACCAGGATCGACGACCACCCCCTCGACCTCGGCGACTTCCTCGTGGCCGTGACGTCGGGCGACGTCGAGCGTGCGTCCGCCATGGCGGCCTACTCCCTGCTGGACATGGCGCGCGATGGGGTCGGACTGCTCGACGCGCTCGGCATCGACCGCGCCCATGTGGTCGGCTCCTCGATGGGCGGCATGATCGCCCAGACGATGGCGACCGACGTCCCCGGGCGTGTGCTGTCGCTGACGTCGATGATGTCGTCCACCGGCGAGCAGGAGTACGGCCAGTCGACTCCCGAGGCTCGCCAGGTCCTCTTGGCCGGTCGCCCGGCGGACCGCGAGGGCCACATCGCCGCGGCCGAGCGCGAGCTTGTCTGGGCGTCGCGTCGCTACGGGGACGCCGCGCAGCTGCGAGCCCTGGCGGCGGCGAGCTACGACCGCGCGTACTACCCCGCCGGGGTGCCCCGCCAGCTCGCCGCGATGATCCTCGACGGTTCCCGCGCCGAGTCGCTCAGGCTGCTCGACGTACCCACGCTCGTCGTCCACGGTCTCGACGACACCCTCATCGACCCCAGCGGCGGGCGCCGGACGGCGGAGCTGGTGCCCGGCAGCCGGTTGCTCCTGCTCGAGGACATGGGTCACGACCGTCCGCCGGCGTTGTGGCCGGCGCTCCTCGACGCCATCGCCGACCACACGGACCGGGGCTGACCGGCCGCCCCGCTGGCGCCGCTCGACCGGGCCTGAGCCGTCGACGTCCCCGAGACGTCCGACGGTGCCGGCCCGCGGGTCCTCCCTGCCCGGGCATCGGACGCCGCGCAGGTCGTTGGGGAACCTGGACTGCGTCTTAGGCGGCCTGGGGCACCTTCATCCGAAAGGGTGGGTCAGGGGGCGGTGTCGCCGGGCGGGGTGCGGAGGACGTCGATGATCGTCGTGAGGGCGTGGTCGAGGTCGGCCTCGGAGACCGTCAGCGGCGGCGCGAAGCGGATCGTCCAGGTGTGGGTGTCCTTGGCGAGGATGCCGCGGCCGAGGAGCTCCAGGCTGACCTCGCGGCCGGTGCGGCCGGTGCCGTCGAGCTCGACCGCCCACCACAGGCCCGACCCGCGGATCTCCTTGATGCCGGCGAGGTTCGCGCCCCGCAGGGTCGCGAGCACGTGCTCACCGAGACGCCGCGACCGGTCGGCCAGACCGCTGGTCTCCATGAGCTCGACGACCTTGATGCCGACGGCGGCCGCGAGCGGGTTCCCGCCGAACGTGCTGCCGTGCTGCCCGGGGGCTATGACGCCGAGGACGTCCCAGTCGGCCGTGACCGCCGACACCGGAAGCAGGCCGCCGCCGAGCGCCTTGCCGAGGATGCGGACGTCGGGCTGGACGTCGACGAGGTCGCACGCGAAGACCGCCCCCGCGCGGCCCATCCCGGACTGGATCTCGTCGGCGATCATGAGGATGCCGCGCTCGGTGCACAGCTCCCGGACCACCTGCAGGTACCCGGTGGGCGGGAGGACGACGCCGGCCTCGCCCTGGATCGGCTCGACGAGGAACGCGACGGTGCGGTCGGTGATCGCGGCGGCGAGCGCGTCGACGTCGCCGTACGGCACCGTGACAAAGCCGGGCGTGTAGGGGCCGTAGTGGTCACGCGCCTCGGGGTCGTCGGAGAAGCTCACGATCGTCGTCGTACGGCCGTGGAAGTTGCCGGCGCACACGATGATCTCGGCGGTGCCGTCCGGCACGCCCTTCTTCTCGTAGCCCCACTTGCGCGCGAGCTTGAGCGCGGTCTCCACGCCCTCGGCGCCGGAGTTCATCGGCAGCACGGCCTCGTGGCGGGCCAGGCGCGCGAGGTCGGAGCAGAACCGGCCGAGCTGGTCGTTGTGGAACGCGCGGCTGGTGAGCGTGACCCGGCCGAGCTGCGCGGTGAGCGCCTCGATGAGCTCCGGGTGGCGGTGGCCGAAGTTCAGCGCGGAGTACGCCGACAGCATGTCGAGGTAGCGGCGACCCTCGACGTCGGTGACCCAGGCCCCCTCGGCCTCGCTGATCACCACCGGGAGCGGGTGGTAGTTGTGCGCGCAGTGCTCGTGCTCGAACTCGATCGCCGCGTCGGTGCTCACGCAAGCCTCCCGGTCCCGGACGGCCGCCATGGACGCCCTCGAGGACACGCTGCCACCGGCCACGCCTGTTACGGAAGTCGGCGCCCCCGGCGCGCCGCGGGAGGGCTCCGGACAGCCGGTGCTGAGGCGCCGCTGAGGCGGGTCACCCGAACGGGTGCGGGGGTGTCGGACCTCACCCGCAACTGGTTCGCAGCACCCTGCGCCATGGCTTACCATGGACACGTTACTGACTCATGAGTCAGTAGCGGAACAGGATGCGTCATCCCGAGCCGCCCGAGCATGTGGGGCGGCTCTCGTGCGCTCCTGACGACCTCGACCCAGGCCCGGACGGGCCGCAGAGACCCACCGGCCCTACGGGCCACCGAGATGCCGGAGGAGGCGTCCATGGACCACACCCTGCTCACCCTCGTGACCGGACTGGCTACCGCCGGCCTCGCCTTCGCCTTCGGCTTCCCGCAGTTCTTCCGGGTGCGGCGTACCGGCTCGGCCGAGGGCGTCTCGCTCGCGAGCGTCACCAACTCGCTCGTGTCGACGACCGCCTGGCTGCTGTACGGGTTCTCCCTGCAGGACGTCTGGGTCATCACGACCTCGCTCGTCGGCCTGCCCGCGATCATCGCGACGATCCACGTCGTACGCCGGGCCAAGGACGACCACGCGGGCATGTGGATGCCGGTCGTCTACACCGCGCTGCTCGCGGCGACGGCACTTCTGATCCCGGTCGCGCCGTGGCTGTTCCCCGCGGTGCTCGGCTGCTCGATCCTGTGGTTCGTCACCCCGGCGGCGCTCACCGCCTGGCGCAGCGCCGACATCTCGGGCCTGGCCACCGGCACCTGGTGGCTGCTCGTCGTCGACGGCCTCGTGGCCGGCGCCTACGGCATGCTCGCGAACGTCGGTGCCTACCTCGTGTACGCCGCGATCGCGCTCGTCGGCTCGCTCGTGGTGCTCGCCCGGCTGCACTGGCCGTGGGAACCGGCGTGCGGCGAGTGCGCCCCGGTGCCCGGCTGCACCTGCCCGGCCTGATCCTCGACCGTCGACGCCGTCCCCGCTCCGGGGGCGGCGTCGACGCGGTTCAGCCGCGGATCTGCGACGCCAGCGACACGGCGTCGGGCAGGCTGACCAGCCCGCTGATCACGAACACGCCGTTGGTCACCGGGGTCTGCACGAGCGGCGCGCCGTAGAGGAAGCCGCCGGACATGATCCCGAGCAGGCCCTCGGGCGGGCCCAGCGGCGCCATCGTCGTGGTCGCCTCGGCCAGCGCCTTCGTGCCGGCGGCGTCGAGCGTGACCGTCACCTGCGGCCCGTTCTCGGTCTGCTCCGCGACCGCCGACGCCACCATGGCGCCGGTGACGAACGCCGGGCCGAGCTCGTAGCCGGTGCCCGCGCGGTCGCAGCGGTAGGTCGGCGTTCCCGGCGCCACCGGACCGCTCGCGCAGGGCTGCTTCGGGGGCTTCTGCGCGCTCTTCGCCTGGCGGAGCTGCAGGTCGCCCCTGCCCGCCGGGATCGGCGACGCCGACGTCGGGCTCGCGCTCGGGCTGGTCGAACCGGACCCGCCGTCGGCCGTCCCGCACGCGGCGAGCGTCGCCACGGCCAGGACGGTTGCGGCGATCACGGCGTACGGCGCGGTGCGGGTCCCCCTCATGGCGACATCCTCTCCCGAGCCGCGGCAGATCCCTACGCCGGGCGGCTACTCGCCCGTCTCGCCGTCGACCGCCTCGCGGAGCAGGTCGGCGTGGCCGTTGTGGCGGGCGTACTCCTCGACCATGTGCACGAGCACCCAGCGCAGCGTGACGCTGCCGTGGCCGTCCCAGGCGGGGTAGCGGACGTCGAGGGCTGCACCGCCCTCGGCGAGGCGGCTGTCGACCACCGCGCGCGACCGCAGGATCGCGGCGTCCCACTCCGCCCGCAGCTGGTCGCCGGTGGACTCGACGTGGTCGTCCCACTCGGCCGCCCACGCGAGGGTGTCCCACGGCGGCAGGGAGGTCTCGCGCCGACCGAGGACCTCGGAGAACCAGTAGTCCTCGACACGGGTCAGGTGGCGCAGCATCCCGCCCAGCGACAGCGCCGAGGTCGGCAGGCGCTGCGCGAGCTGCGCGTCGTCGAGGCGCGACGCCTTCCACTCCAGCGTCATCCGCTGGGAGTCGAGGAAGGCGATCAGGGTGGCGGCCTCGCCCTCGGCGAGATCCGTGCGCGGGCGCGGGTCGTCCATCTCCTCGGTCATGGGCCGACGCTACGGCGAACCGCCGACGCCCGGGGCGCCGACGCGGGTGCGGACGCGCGGTGCGGCTGCGTGCGTGGAAGGAATGGTGCGCTCAGCATTCGGCGTCGAGGTGGGGTTCAGGGCGCATCGTGTCCCCCTCCGCAGGTAGCCTGAGGGAAAGGCCGCCGGAGGAGGTGCCCCGTGGTGCGCTCCGGCGTTGCGCCCCAAGCGGTTCCGCGGTTCTGCGGCCGTCGGGGCCACGGCGACAGCGTCGTGCGTCCCCGAGGCTCCCGGGTGCGTGCCGACGGGACGCTGATGCTGCGGTTCCACTGCACGCCGACCAACGGTGATGGCCCGCACTGGTTCGAGGTGGACGCCACCGCGGACGCGACGACCTACGCGTTGCCGCAGAGGTGCCCGGACCACCCCGGGAGCAAGGTGTGGCGAGACGGCACGTACTCGCGCAACGGGCACCCGCGTCAGCGGTACCGGTGCTTCCCGGCGGACGGCAGCCGGTCGCACGTGTTCGCGTCGGTGGTCCCTCGTCATCTCGTGGAGCACGGGGAGCACTGCCCGGCGTGCTCCGAGGAGCGCAGCGTGCACGGCGGCGAGGCCGTGGTGGGCCGGGGCCACCACTACAGCGCCCGGCAGGTGGCCGACGGGCTCATCGCGCTGTCGCGTGGTGCGTCCTACGCGAGCGTCGCTGTCGAGGCGCGGCTGGCCCGCGCGGCCGAAGGTCAGGCGCGGCGAGACGACCTGAACCGCCTGCGGCGCGAGAAGGCGGAGCGGGCTCGGAAGCGGGCCGCCGACGACAACGACGTCGAGAACGGCCGGGTCCCCGGCCGGGCTGGCCGGTCGAAGACCGCGGTCGCGCCCAGCCCCAGCTACACGCCGCTGCCTCCGCTCGGGGTGCAGCCGAAGGGCAAGGACGCGTGGCGGCTCGCAGCGTCCTGGGTCGAGACCTTCACGCCGGTGCTGTGGGAGCCGTGGGACGCCGCGTGTCGCCGCGAGGCGGAGGAGCGCCGGCTCGAGCGGGACACGCTGCGTGTCGTCGCCGTGGACGACAAGCCCTACGCCGGTGGCCCGCTGACGCTCAAGGGCTACCGGCCGCAGCTGTTCGCGGTCCTCGTGCTCACCGAGATCCAGCTGGACGCGTCGGGCCAGTTCCGGTCCAACCGGCTGCGCCTCATCCGGGCGTACCCGCACCACCGGGCCGAGGCGTACCTGCTGCTGTTCCGCGAGCTCGGCTACGTCCCCGACATCGTCCTGTCCGACGGGGGCACCTCCATCACCAGCGCGCTCAAGTCGCTCGCGCCGGCCGGGGAGCCGCCACCGGACCGGCTGATGTCCTCGCACCACATCGTCAACCAGGTCAACCGCAACCTGGCCACGATGGCAGCGAACAAGGCGACACCGTTCGCGGCACCCCTGCACCTGGTGGAGCGCCTCAACTCGCTCGAGCCGGTCACGGGACGGGCGCAGTGGGACGCCTGGTGGTCCGACCTCGAGGCCGCGTGGAACGCGCAGGGCATCCCCGAGCGTGCCCGGATGACGCAGTGGCGGCGCGACTACCTGCCCGCCGTCCTGGCCAGCCTCGACCTCCAGGCGCAGTACCCCGGCCTGCCGCTCTCGACCGGCAGCATCGAGAGCCAGATGCGCAGGGCTCTCGACCCCGTGATGAGCGACCGCGCCGACCGGTTCGGCTCGTTGGCGCGCCTGAACCAGTTGCTGAACCTCGTCACCCTCGCGGCCAACCGGCAGCTCCTCGACCCGGCCCTCGTCGCCGACAAGCTGCGCCGCGACGCCCGCGCCCACGGCGGCTACGCACCCCCGACCCGGACGCTGCACGACCCCGGCACCTACCGGTCCCTGCACGACGACGAGCTGCCCGCCCTCCTGCTCAGCCAGGAGCCCTGATGACCGCGGCACCCGAGACACGCATCCTCACGGCACGCGAGGCCGCCCGGCTGCTCGCGCAGCTCAAGGAGCCGTACCACTTCGTCGCCATCGACTGCGAGACGACCGGCAAGCGGCACACCGACCGCGTCATCGCACTGGCCCTGCTGACCTGGAACGCCGGCAAGGTGTGGAGCGGCTGGAGCACCCTGGTCAACCCCGGTCTCACCCGCATCGGTGCGACCCACGTGCACCATCTCGAGGCCAGCGACCTGCGTGGCGCACCGAGCTTCGCCGGCATCATCGACGATGTCCTCCGGCACCTAACGCCGCCCCCGGGCAAGACCACGGTGCTGGTCGGGCACGTCGTCGCCTTCGACATCGGACGGCTGCGCTACGAGCTCGGGCTCGAGGACACGACCCTGCCCGACGGCCTCCTGACCCTGGACACCGCGGCCCTGGCCCGAGCCGCGGGCGTCGCCCCGAAGGGACGCCGTCTCGAGCACCTGCTCGACGCCCTCAAGCTCGCGAACCCCGCCCCCCACCAGGCCACCGGCGACGCCCTCGCCGCCGGACAGGCCGCCGCAGCTCTGCTCGAGCAGCTCGCGCAGGACGGCCGGGACACCATCGCCGACCTCCTCGTCCCCGCCTCGGCGGTCCGCGTCACGCAGGGCAGCGACACTCCGGTCGTCGAGCTCGACCCCGAGCACCAGGCCGTCCACGACCAAGCGCTCGTCGGCAGCTCCGCCGCGCGCATCACGAGCCTGCGCTACTGCCTGGACCACGACTGCCCCCGCTTCCCCGAGCGGGTCGAGGACGCGATCACCGGCCAGGCGCGCGCCCGCGACCTGGCCGACTGGTGCGCTGACCTGCTGGCCGACACCACCCTGAGCCGGCAGCAGGCGGGTCTCGCCGCCGGCGGCCTCGGCCGTGCCCTGCGCCGGCTCCACGTGAGCCCCGCCCAGGCCGAGGCCCGCTACCGGGCCGCACGACCGGCCATCACGAGCTGGGGGCCGTGCAGCGACCCCGACGACCGGTGCGACCGGTGCGCCGCCGAGCGGACCTGCCGGTTCGTCCGGGTCCAGCAGCGGTTCGTCAACGCCGCGCTCTACTCCGACAAGGACCGCATCACCCTCGAGCGAGCCGCCGCGTTCCTGCCCGTGCCCGCACCACCGTCAGGCCGACGCAAGGACAAGGCCATCGGCCCGGCCCGCTCCGGCCCCAAGCCCCGCGGCTGGTACGGGCGGCTGCGCAAGCAGGGTGACCACGCGGCGGCAGCGCACGGCGCCGTGCTCGCCGCCCGACGCCGACGCGACGGCCTGCGTCTCGAGTGGAGCCTCGCCACGCTCAGGTGCGCCTGGGACGACGGGCTGCGCACCCCCTCGCTGGCCTACACGTACTCCACCGTCCTCGAGCAGACCTACCGCCGGGACGTCGATGCGCACCTCGTCGAGCTCTACGACATCTGCGACGCCGTCGTCGCAGCCGGCCCGGGAGCCGACCGGTACGGCTGGCGTCGGCTCGTCGCCCGGCACACCCGCCTCAAGCAGCGCATCGACGCCACGACCGCCCCGTCGCGCACCACCGGCAAGGTCTCGGCCAACTGCCACGACAACCAGCCCCTCGGCCCCCGCAACCGTCGCGAGGCGCGACCCAACCCGTTCGCGGTCATCAGGACGTAGGAGCCGTCCGCAGGACTGACGGCGGTCAGCGTGCAGGCGCTACCTCTCGCCGCGCCGCACGACCGACCGGCGAAGGCGGTACGCGTACCCCGCGCCCACCAGGGCAACCACCCCGACGCCCGCGACCCACAGCGCCTCGATGAGGGCGTCCCGGGTGCCGGCCACTGCTGCGTCCGTGACACGAGACGGGTCGCGAGCGTCGAACACGACGGCGACCTGGTCGCCGACGTGCGGCCACCCGAGCCACTCCTGGGCCGTGCTGGTGATGGTCGCGCCATCAGCGAGGTAGCGCACCGTCACGTCCGCGCTCTTGTACCCCGACACGGCTGTGACGGTGCCCGTCGCGTCCACGCCGAAGTGCGCGAACGCGAAGTAGTTGCTCAACAGCCAGCCGGCGAAGACGAGAGCGCCGATGCCCGCCACGACGCAGCCGATGACCAGCCCGGTCAGCCGAGGGTCCGACTCGTTCGTGCGCCCCGGACCAACGGGCTTCGCCCCTCGCGGGTGCTGCGGCTCCCGCGGGCCGTCGTAGTCCTGGCGGCGCTTGTCGAGCTCGGCCACGGCATCGACGATCCCGTCGTACCCCAGTCCCTGCGCCCCGGAGTTCAGTCCCCACGCCCGAACGGAGCCACCCGACCGCAACCGGAACCGGGCCAGGCCGTCACCGGGTGCGGTCGGGTCGAGCTCGACCTTCGCCACCTGCCCCCACGAGAGCCGATGGGTGTGGAGGTAGTTCACGATGCGCACTTGCTGCGCGTCGGCGACCACCCTGACCCGCCACGCGACGAGAGACAGCACAGCCCAGCCTGCCAGCAGACCGAGCGCGAGGGGCACAGACCTGGCGACCATCCCGATGACGAGCATCGCCCCGGCCCCGCCGACCAACACCCGCCACAGACCGGGGTTCCGGTAGGTCCGTGGCGGCGTCTCCCCCTCAAGCACGGGACCTACAGTGCCCTGCCTCTCGACCGGAGCACTGACCACCCCCGAACGACGCGCGGCGTGTCGGTCCCGCGCAGCGACGGAATGCCGTGGTGCAGTTGATGAAGTCCTCTACGGGGTCGTGCTGCCTGAGACCCAACCGGCCGGATTCGGCTGAGCATCGCGCTCAGACACGGGCCGATGTGCACAGACCCCACCTCGACGCCGAATGCTGGTGCGCTCTCAGCAACGAAGGGCACCTTCGGTGAAAACTCGGGGGCCGTCCGGGAGTGCGGCGCTGGCGATCTAGGCTGCGCTGGCACCCCCGAAGCGATGGCGCTCCGCAGGCGTCGTCCGGCACCTGGAGCCCGCATGGCGCAGCGCCCGTTGACCGTCCTGTTCATGCCCGAGTCGGCGTACGGGCCGACCAACCAGTGCGTCGGGATCGGCGACGTGCTGCGCACGCGGGGGCACCGCGTGGTGTTCGCCGCGGAGGCGTCGTGGAAGGGCCGGCTCGCTCCGCTCGGGTTCGAGGAGGACCTCGTCGACCTGGCGCCGCCGGCCGAGCCGGTCGAGGGCGAGGAGCTCGATGCGGGCGCGTTCTGGAAGGAGTTCATCCGCGACACCGCGCCGGAGTTCCGCAAGCCGACGGTGCAGCAGCTCGAGACCTTCATGGCACCGACGTGGGGCGCGCTCGTCGACGGCGCGAAGTACTGCGAGCCGCAGCTGCGGGAGATCATCGCGCGCGTGCAGCCCGACGTCATCGTCGAGGACAACGTCGTGGCGTTCCCCGCGCTCGTCACCGCCGACGCGCCCTACGTCCGCATCGTGTCGTGCAACCCGCTCGAGGTTCCGGGCGCGGACCTGCCGCCGGCGTACTCCGGGCTGCCCGTCGCCGACCGCAGCGAGTGGGCGTCGTTCCGCGCCGAGTACGACCGCACCCACCGCGAGCTGTGGAGCTCCTTCAACGACTGGGTGCAGGAGCAGGGCGCGCCGTCCCTCCCCGACCTCGAGTTCGTGCACACCAGCGACGTCGCCAACCTCTACGTGTTCCCGGAGGAGGCCGACTACATCGACGTCCGCCCGCTCGATGCGACGTGGCACCGGATGGACTCCAGCGTGCGCGGCACCGACGAGCAGTACGTGCTCCCGGCGGAGGTCACCGACCGTCCCGACGGGAGCGCGCTGGTCTACCTGTCGCTCGGGTCGCTCGGCAGCGCCGACGTCGACCTCATGAAGCGGCTCGTCGACGTGCTCGGCCGCACCCCGCACCGCTACATCGTGAGCAAGGGCCCGCAGTCCGACCTCTACGAGCTCGCCGACAACATGGTCGGCGCGGAGTTCCTGCCGCAGACCACGATCATCCCGCAGGTCGACGCCGTCATCACCCACGGTGGCAACAACACCACCACGGAGTCGCTGCACTTCGGCAAGCCGATGATCCTGCTGCCGCTGTTCTGGGACCAGTACGACAACGCGCAGCGGATGGACGAGCTGGGCTTCGGCGTGCGGCTCGCGACGTACGCGTTCACCGACGAGGAGATGGACGCCGCGCTCGCGCACGTCCTGTCCCCCGAGGTGCGCGCCGCGGCAGCCGCTCGCGGCGAGGCGATCCGGGCCCGCGAGGGTCTGGTGCACGGCGCCGACGTCATCGAGGCGGTCGGCCGCGCCTACGCCGACCGCGCGTGAGCCGACGCCCGTGAACCTCGGCCGACCCAGCCGCGTCGCTCGGGCCCGAGCGACGGCGCGACGACGCGCATGACCGACCTCGCGGCGCTCGTCGCGGCCGCACCCGGCTCGCTGGTGCTGCCCGCGGGTGAGCGCCGCGCGCAGGTCGACGTCCCGGAACCGTTGCGGTTGCTGGACTCTTGCGACCTCGGCTCAGGCCGTCACGTCGCCGTGATCGAGGACGGTCACGGCGGCCGCTGGACGGTCCCGCTCGTGGCCGAGGGCGCCGCCGTACGCCGCGCGCTGCCGGGCGACGGCATCGCCGAGGCGGTCGTCGCGGCCATGATCCTGGGCCTGCGGCGGTTCCGCGCGGCGGTGAAGGAGGTCGAGGCCACGGGCGGCTCGCAGACCTGGTCGATCACCGGTGAGGCACCCGGGCCGTCCGGCCTCGAGGCGTTCGAGCCGCCGTCGATGTTCCACGTCGAGGGGTGGCACGACGAAGAGCTCCCTATCGGCGAACGCAGCCTCACCGTCGACCAGACCAACGAGTCGGTCGTGGTCGGTGACCGTGCGATGGTGAAGTGGGCCGTGCACCTGCCGCCGGCCGGCGTACGCGGGGCGCAGCCCGCGATGGCCCGGCTCAGCGCGCTCGCCGAGGCCGGCTTCATCGAGACGCCGACGCCCTGGGGCCTGCTGCACTGGTGGGACCAGGAGCACGAGGTGCCGGATCGCTCGAGCAAGGTCCTGCTCGCGAGCGTGACGTCGTACCTCGAGGGGGCCGAGGACGGCTGGGACTGGGCCGTCGCCGACGTGAACGCCGCCACCACCCGATCTGGAGGTCTGAGCGGTAGCCATAGCGCACGCTCGGACCTCCAGCTCGGGATGGACCGGGCGCTCGAGGGGCCGCGGCGGATCGGCGCGATGACCGCGCGCATGCACGTCGCGCTCGCCGCGCGCGGCGTCGAGCGCGCGACAGCGGACGACGTCGCCGCGTGGGAGGCCGACGCGCGGGCCGAGCTCGCGGAGGCGGTCCGACTCGTCGACGGCGAGGAGGGCGAGCGGCTGCGCGCACGGGCAGACCGCATCGCTGCGGCGTACGACGCCTTCGCGCAGCACGTCGGCACGACGCTGATCCCGGCGCACGGCGACTACCACGTCGGGCAGGTGCTGCGGACGCCGAGCGCCGACCCCACCCTGCGCTTCGACTACGCCGTCACCGACTTCGACGGCAACCCGGTGCGGCCGCCGGAGCAGCGCAGCGATCCGCAGCCGGCCGCTCTCGACGCGGTCGGGATGCTCGCGTCGCTCGACCACGTCGGGCGCGTGGTGCTGAAGCGGACCGAGGGCGCCGACCCCGAGCTCGTCCGCACCTGGATCGCGGCGGCGCAGGAGGCGTTCCGCTACGAGTACGTCGACACCCTCGCCCGGCTGCGCCACGGGCACCTGTTCGACGAGGCGCTCGCCGTACCGCTGCGCCTGGCGCAGGAGGTGCGCGAGTTCCGCTACGCCGCGAAGTACCTCCCCCACTGGCGCTACGTCCCCGACGGAGCCCTCCGCGACCTCCTCCCCTGACGTCGCCACCGACTGTGCCCTCCGTTGCCAAGCGAGCAACATCCCTTCCAGTCACCGATCGCCCGGCTGCTCGGGGACACTGGTGACCTCGCCCCCGGATGACCCTTCAGGACGGACCGCCCGCATGGACCCCGCGAAGTTCCTCGCCGACCTCGAGCGCAAGCCCGAGGTCCTCGCTGACCTCGCCGACCACCTCGAGGCGCACGACCCGTGGGGCGTGCTGCCGATGGCGTCGCGCTTCGTGCTGCTCGGCATGGGCTCCTCGGCGTACGCCGCGGGGGTGTCCGCGGCACGTCTGCGCGCCCACGGCGTGAACGCGGTGGCCGACCTCGCGAGCACCGACCTCCTGCCCGGCGCCGACGGCCACACCGTGGTCGTCGCGATCTCGGCCGGCGGCGGCTCGCGCGAGACGCGTGCGGCCGCAGCGCACTACCGCGACAAGGCGCCGGTCATCCTCGTCACCAACGCGGCCGAGGGTGCGCTCGCGCAGGACCTCGAGGGCGGCGTGCACGAGCGCGTCGACCTGCGCGCCGGGGTGGAGGAGGGCGGCGTCGCGTCGCGCTCGTTCCAGCACACGCTCGCGCTGCTGCTCGCGCTCGAACCGCGCGTCGCGCGTGCCGACCTCGACGTCCCGAACCTCGTACGCCGGTCCGCGGCCGCCTGCGAGGACCTGCTCCGCACCCGCGCCGGGTGGCTGCCCGAGCTGCGCGCACGGCTCGTCGGCCCGCACGGCGTGCACGTCGTCGCGCCGGCCCGACGGCTCTCGTCGGCGCAGCAGTCCGCGCTCATGCTGCGCGAGGGGCCGCGGATCCCGGCGTACGCGTGCGAGACCGGCGACTGGAGCCACGTCGACGTCTACCTCACCAGGACCACCGACTACCGCATGCTCCTGCTCGGCGGATCATCCTGGGAGGACGAGCTGCTGCGCTGGACCGGCGAGCGCGGCTCGACCGTGGTCGGCGTCGGCACCGAGGTCGAGGGCGCGGCGTTGACGATCCGCTACGCCGGCGACGAGGACGACGACGTCCGCCTGCTCACCGAGGTCCTCGTCGCCGAGCTCCTCGCCGCCGACCTCTGGCTGAACCCCTCCCACTAGGGGTCGCGGACCGCCACCCGCGGACGGCGGGGCGAGTTGCTCGGTTCCGCTCGCCGCAGGTGCCGGGCTGGACCACACTGCCCTCACCGAAGCCGAACGGAGGAGGCGCCCCATGGTGTTCGCGAGCCCGCTGCCCGATGTCGAGATCCCCGCCGTACCGCTCACCGGGTACGTGCTGGCGAGGGCGAGCGCGCTGGGCGACAAGCCGGCGCTCATCGACGGCCCCAGCGGCCGCACGATCACCTACGCCGGGCTCGAGGCCGGCATCCGGTCGCTGGCGGGCGGGCTGGTCGCGCGCGGCTTCAGCAGGGGCACGCTCGCGCTGATGTCGCCGAACATCCCCGAGTACGCCGTGATCTTCCACGGCGTCGCGATGGCCGGCGGCGTCATCACGACGATCAACCCGACCTACACCGAGGCCGAGGTGCACAAGCAGCTCCTCGACTCGCACGCGACGATCCTCGTCACGATCCCGATGTTCCTCGAGGTCGCGACGAAGGCGGCCGAGGGCACCGACGTCGCCGAGGTCTTCGTCCTCGGCGAGGCCGAGGGCGCGCGGCCGGTCACCGGGCTGTTCGGACCGCCGCTCGCGGAGCAGGTGCCCGTCGAGCCGGACGACGTCGTCGTGCTGCCGTACTCGAGCGGCACGACCGGCGTGAACAAGGGCGTCATGCTCAGCCACCGCAACCTCGTCGCGAACGTCGCGCAGGTGCTCGGCCCGGCGGACATCCGGGAGGACGAGGTCTTCATCGCCGTCCTGCCCTTCTTCCACATCTACGGCATGCAGGTCCTCATGAACACCGGTCTGCGCGCGGGGACGACCATCGTCACCATGCCGCGGTTCGACCTGGAGGAGTTCTTGCGGCTGCACCAGGACCACGGCATCACCCGCTCGTTCGTGGCCCCGCCGATCGTCGTCGCGCTCGCGAAGCACCCGATGGTCGACCAGTACGACCTCTCCAAGCTCGAGCAGGTGTTCTCCGGCGCCGCGCCGCTGTCGGCCGAGCTGGCCCTCGAGTGCGGCGCCCGCCTGGGCTGCGAGGTCGTCCAGGGCTACGGCATGACCGAGCTGTCCCCTGTCTCGCACCTCACGCCCAAGGGCATGTTCAAGCCCGGGTCGTGCGGCGTCACCGCGCCGAACACCGACACCAAGATCGTCGACCCCGTCACGCAGGCCGAGCTCGGCGTCGACGAGGACGGCGAGGTCGTGGTCCGCGGCCCGCAGGTGATGCTCGGCTACCTCGGCAACCAGGCGGCCACCGACGCGATGCTCGAGAGGGACGGCTGGCTGCACACCGGCGACATCGGCCACATCGACGGCGACGGCCACCTCTACATCGTCGACCGGCTCAAGGAGCTCATCAAGTACAAGGGCTTCCAGGTGCCCCCGGCCGAGCTCGAGGCGCTGCTGCTCACGCACCCCGCCGTCGCAGACGCCGCTGTGGTGGGCCTCCCCGACGAGGAGGCCGGCGAGATCCCCGTCGCCCACGTGGTGCTGCGTCCGGGTGCGGAGGCGACCCCGGAGGAGATCCAGGAGTACGTCGCCGGCCAGGTGGCGCACTACAAGCAGGTGCGCCGCGTGATCATCACCGACGCCATTCCGAAGTCGGCGTCCGGCAAGATCCTGCGCCGCATCCTCCGCGACCAGGACACCGGCAACGCCTGACCTCGCGAACGTACGAAGGGCCGCTCCCCCTGCGGGGAGCGGCCCTTCGTCGTACGGGTCAGGCGGTGATGGGGGTGGGGTCGTCGTCGAGGACGACGCCGCCGTCGGCGTCGTGGTGGCCGCGGCCGTCGACCTTCGCCGGCCACCAGAACCGCTCGCCGAAGACGAACGCGAGCGCCGGCACGAGCACCGTGCGCACGAGCAGCGTGTCGAGCAGGACGCCGACGCAGACGATGAGACCGACCTGCGCGAGCGCGATGAGCGGCAGGACGCCCAGCACCGCGAACACCGCAGCGAGAAGGATCCCCGCGCTCGTGATGACTCCACCGGTCGCCTTGAGCGCGACGAGCATGCCGTCGCGCGTGGTGCTCGTGAGCGCCTCCTCCCGCGCTCTGGTGGCGAGGAAGATGTTGTAGTCGACACCGAGCGCGACCAGGAACAGGAACGACAGCAGCAGCACGCTGTTGTCGAGCGCCGGATAGCCCAGCACGTGCTGGCAGATCCACCACGAGACGCCGAGCGCCGCGAAGAACGTGCCGAGCACGGTCGCCACCAGGAGCACCGGCGCGAGGAACGACCGCAGCAGCAGGACCAGCACGACGAACACGATCACCAGCACGATCGGGATGACCACCTTCGCGTCGCGCAGCGCCGCGTCCTTGCTGTCGAGCCTGGTCGCGGTGTCGCCACCGACCACGGCGTCAGCACCCGGCACGGTCGCGACGGCCTCGCGCAAGGCCGTGATCTCCGTGTAGGACTCGGCGCTGCCCGGCTCGGCCGAGAGGATCACGTCGACCTCGGCCACCTGGCCTGCCGACTGGCCCGGCGTCGCCGACACGACGCCCGGCACGCTCTTCGCGGCCGTCGCCACGGCGTCGACCGACGCCGGGTTGGTGAGGATGACGGCAGGCGCGGACGAGCCGGCCGGGAAGGCGCTCGCGAGCGTCTCCGACCCGAGGACCGCCTCGGGCTTCACCCGGAACTGCTCGTTCTGGCTCAGGCCGACCGAGAGGCCGATCGAACCGAGCGCCATGACGACCAGGGCGAGGGTGGCGCCGATCCCGACGATGTTCGGGCGGCGCTGGACGAGCTCGCCGATGCGTCCCCAGAAGCGGCCCTCGCGCGGCTGGTCGCCGACGCGCGGGACGAAGGGCCAGAACAGCCCGCGGCCGAAGACGACCATCGCGGCAGGGAGCACGAACAGCCCGAACACCGCGGCGACCACGACGCCGACGGCCGACGAGAAGCCGATGCCGCGCAGGCTCTCCTGCTGCGCGAGCAGCAGGGTGAGCAGGGCGAGGGTGACCGTCGCTGCGGAGGCGAGGATGGCCTCCGACGTACGCCGCAGCGCGATCTGCATGCCGTGGAAGCGCGAGTCCTCCTGGCGCAGCCGCTCGCGGTAACGGGCGATGAGGAGCAGCGCGTAGTCGGTGGCGGCGCCGAAGACGAGCACGCTCGTGATGCCGGCCGCCTCCGGTCCGACGACGATGCCGAACTGCGGCGCGATCAGCGCGACGAGCTTCGTCGTCACCTGCTCCGCGATGCCCACGACGACGAGCGGAACCAGCCACAGCCACGGGCTGCGGTAGGTGATGAGCAGCAGCACCGCGACGATGCCGGCGGTGGCTGCGAGCAGCGTGGTGTCGGCGCCCTCGAAGACCTTGGTGAGGTCGGCGATGATCGCCGGGCCGCCGGTGACCTGCGCGCGCAGACCCTCGGGGAGGTCGGCGGCGGCCACCGTGCGCACCTTCTGCACGGTGGCGGGGACGGTGTCCGCGTCGCTCGTGTCGAGGGGGACCGCGACGACGGCGACCGTGCCGTCGGGCGAGTAGGACGGCGGGGCCGTCTTCCCGCCGACCGCGAGCGGGGCGTGCGCCGACGCCCTCGCGGTGATCGCGGTCTTGTCGGCCTCGGTGAGCGCGCTGCCGTCCTCGTGGCTGTAGACGACGATCGCCGGCGCGACGTCGGAGGTCGGCAGCTCCTGCTGGCGCAGCTCGGCCGCGGCCGACTGGTAGCTCGTCGGCAGGCCGGACGACACGAGCGCCGCCACCGGCGCGGGCTTGGGCAGCGCGAAGACCGCACCGACCACGACGAGCACCAGGCCCAGCAGCAGGAAGGCGTTACGACGACGGGCGACGTGGCCGGTCGGGAATCTCACGAGCGTCTCCTTGCACCGGGACCGCGCAGTCCCCCCGAATGATCGCTAGATTGCCTAGCGATATGGACACTAGCCGGAAGATCCCTAGAATGTCTAGCGACATGGACGCTACCGCCGCTCCCGGCCCCCCGCATCCGGAGAAGCCCCGCCCCGAGGCCCCGCCCGGGTGGCGCACCTCCGATCTCGCCGACGCGCTCTACGCCGTCCTCAACGCCATGCCCGACCTGCGTGCCGCGGTCGCGCACCGCCTCGGCCTCAACCTCAGCGAGGTCGACGCGATGCAGCACCTCATGGCGGAGCCGGTCGGGCCGGTCGAGCTCTCCCGCCGGCTGCACATGACGTCGGCGTCGGCGACCGTGCTCGTCGACCGCCTCGAGGAGGCCGGGCACGTCGTGCGCGAGCCCGACCCGCAGGACGGTCGGCGCCGCGTGGTACGGCCGACGGCCCAGGGCCAGGTCGCCGTGTTCGACCAGATCCGCCCGATGGTGTCCGACCTCGTCGACGCCGAGGACGGGCTGTCGGCCCGCGAGCGCGCGGCGGTGAAGGCCTACCTCGAGCGCGTCCTCGACGTGCTGCGCGCGCACACCGACACCTGGTAGGCAGTGCGCGTGAGCACCGCCGCCCGTCCCGACGTCGACGTACGCCGCATCGCCGAGAGCGCGCGTTCGGCGTCCGACGGCGTCGCGGCCCGCGCGTTCTGCGACGAGGGCTTCATGATCGGGATGCTCGGCGACGACCCGGTCGCGCGGCTCGCCGGCTCCTACCGTCTCTACGCCGGCGAGGCATGGGACCCCGAGGCGATCGTGCTCGGTGCGTACGCCGGCGACGCGGTGCTCGGACTGGTCCGGGTCTCGCCCGTGGGCAGCTGCACCGCCTGCCGCACCATCGACCCCGGGTCGCCGCCCGACGACGAGATCGCCCGCATGGACTGGGCCTTCGAGGTCGGCGTCATCGAGACGCACGCGCGCTTCGGCGCGCACGCCTGGATCAGCCGGATGGCCGTGGAGCCGAGGCTCGCCGGGCAGGGCATCGGCGGCCTGCTGCTCGAGGCGGCCGTCGCCGAGCTGGCCGCACAGGGTCCGGGTCGGGTCGTGCTCGAGTGCCTGTCGTCGCGCGAGTCCTGGTACGTCCGGCACGGCTTCGTCCGCGTCGACGACGTACCCGAGCCCTGGGCCGACGACGTCTCCTACCTCATGGCCTGCGACCTGCACCCCTGAGCCGCCGTCGATGGGTGATGACGCCACCTTCTAGCGTGGCGTCATCACGCATCGACGGCCAGGAAGGTCGGCGCGGGCCGATCTGGTGCGCCCGGACGTGCGACGACCCCCGGCGTGGAGCTCCGGGGGCCGTCGAGGGTCGTACGGGCCGTCAGGCGGCGTGCACCTCGGCCAGCTTCTGACCGGCGTCGGCGGCGGCCTCGTGGGCCTCCTTCTTGATGAGCGCGGCAGCCTCGGCGAACTGGTCGAGGGCCGGGTTCACACCGACGAGGGTGAACTCGCGCTCGACGAGGGTGAGGTCGGCGCCCCAGACGTCGACGAGGATGCGGCGCAGGTACTCGATGTTGTGGTCCCAGCCCTCCTTGGGCGTCCCCGGCGCGTACGAGCCGCCGCGGGTCGTGATGAGGAGGACGTGCTTGCCGTCGAGCAGGCGCTCGCCCTGCTGGCTGCCGACGATCGCGAGGTCGATCCAGGTCTTGGTGTGCTGCGAGACGCCCCAGTTGTAGAGCGGCAGCGCCAGGACGGCGACGTCGGCGTCGCGCAGCTCGGAGGCGACGGTCGCAGCCAGCTCGAGGGCGGCCAGCTGCTCGGGGGAGCGGTGCTCCTCGGGCGTCCAGCCGGCGCCGACGGCGGTCTGCCAGGCGTCGGAGGCGATCGGGTCCTGCGCGAGGTGGCGGGTGACGACGGGGACGTCGGGGCGGACGGCGACGAACTCGGCGAGCGCCAGGTCGGCGAGCTCGCTGCTCGAGGAGTTGGGGCCGAGGATGCTGCCGTCGATGCGGAGCAGGGTCATGGGGACTCCCAGGGAGGGGGCCGGGGCGGGGGGCCCCGGTGACTGGTTGATGTCTCAACTACCGTACCCCACCCGACTTGAACATTCAACCTCAGGGCGTCGACGGGTGCCCGCTCCCTCGCCGTGCGGGTGTCCCGCCGCAGGTCAGAGGCGGTCCGAGGGGTTCGTGGTAGGTCGCGCCGGGGCTTCAGAGGGCACGGCGCGGGGCGCCCAGCGGCGCGCTCGGACTGCGCGCGGGGCCGCGGCCGGCGGGCGGGTCAGGCATGCGCAGGGATCGCTCGACAGGTCCGGTCGAGCGCCGCGCCGGCGGCGTCGGGCGCGCGCCGCCGGAAGCGGGTCCTCGTAGCCCGGACTCACCTGCGGGAGGTGCGGGGACCTCGACCCCGGAGGGTCGGGCGGCTCAGGACAGGTCGTTGTCGCGGTAGTCGTCGCCGCGGTCGCCCGCGATGCCGCGGTTGCGCGTGCTGATCCGGTTGTCGCCCCGCTGGTCGGACATGTTCTTCCAGACCGCGTACGACGCCGCGAGCACGAGCACCACGATGAGCGCCACGACGCCCCCGTTGATCTCCATCGACGTACCCCCTCTCCCCCTGGACGCGGTGGGAGCACCGATCCGCTGCCAGCGTCGCACGCCGACAGCCGCGGGACCGGCCGAAACCCCCGAGACGACCGCGGATCAGGCCGTGGCGTCGAGGGCCATGAGGGCGAGCAGGTCGTAGACGGTGTTGGCCGCGGCGATGGTGGTGAGCTCGGCGTGGTCGTACGCCGGGGCCACCTCGACGACGTCGCCGCCGACGAGGCGTAGCCCGGTGAGCCCGCGCAGGATCTGCTGCAGCTCGCGGCTGGTGAGGCCGCCGGGTTCCGGCGTACCCGTGCCGGGAGCGTGCGCCGGGTCGAGCACGTCGATGTCGATGGAGACGTAGACCGGCCGGTCGCCCACCCGCGCGCGGACGCGGTCGACCGCCTCGTCGACGCCGCGCCGTGCCACCTCCTCGGTGCTCACGATCGCGAAGCCCAGCTCGCGGTCGTCGGCGAGGTCCTTCTTGGAGTACAGCGGCCCGCGGATGCCGACGTGCGCCGAGACGTCGAGGTCGAGGACGCCCTCCTCGACGGCGCGGCGGAAGGGCGTGCCGTGGGTGTACGGCGCACCGAAGTAGGTGTCCCACGTGTCGAGGTGCGCGTCGAAGTGGATCAGCGCGACGGGACCGTGCTGCGCGGCCACCGCGCGGAGCAGCGGCAGGGCGATGGTGTGGTCGCCACCGATGGTGACCAGCCGGTCCGCTTGTCCCAGAAGGGATCTCGCGGCTGCCTCCACCTGGTCGATCGCTGCGGCGATGTCGAAGGGGTTCGTCGCGACATCGCCGGCGTCGGCGACCTGCTGGGCCTGCCACGGGTGCACGTCGAGCGCGGGGTGGTAGGGCCGGAGCAGCTTGGAGCCGGCGCGCACGCCCTGCGGGCCGAAGCGCGCGCCGGGCCGGTAGGAGACGCCGGAGTCGAAGGGCACACCGAGCACCGCGACACCGGCGTGCCCGACCTGGTCGAGGCGCGGCAGCCGCGCGAACGTGTCGGGGCCGGCGAAGCGCGGGACCTCCACCGCGCTGGGCGGGCCCAACGGCAGGTCGCGCGGCTGGCCGTCCGGCCCGGTCACGCGTCGCCCTCGGCGTCGCGCAGGGCGACCAGCCCGTCGACGTTGTCGAGCACCTCGAGCCCGTCGTTGTGCGAGTGCGTGAAGCCGAGGCGGCGCTCCTCCTCGACCGTCGACAGGCTGCGGTACGCCACGATGTACGCACGCCGCCACGACGAGTCCGAGGTGTTGCCGCCGGAGCCGTGCAGGATCCCCTCGCCGTGCACGGTGATGTCACCGCGGCTGATCGGCACCGGGCGCAGGACGTCGTCGGGCCGCAGGTCGGTGATGAGGGTGTGGCTCTTCGTCCGGTCCTCGTGCAGCGGGCGGTGCGGGCGGACCGGCTCGTGGTTGCTGCCCGGCAGGAACTGCAGGCACCCGTTCTCGAGCGTGGAGTCGTCGACGGCGAGCCAGCAGGTCGCCGTGCGCCGGTCGTCCGTGTCGATCCAGTACGCCTGGTCCTGGTGCCACCCGAACACGGCGTCGTCGCGGCCCGGCTGCTTGGCGAGGAGCTGGTCGAAGTCGAGGGCCATGCCCTCGCCGCACAGCTGCTCGGCGATGCTGGCCGTGCGCTGCTCGTAGAGGTTGCCCTGCCAGTCCGGGTAGTACGTGCGCGGCAGCATCACGTTGACGATCGCGTAGCCCGACGGGTCGGTGCCGTGCTCGCCCGTCGTCATGTCGTTGAAGTCCTTGCCCACCACCGAGATCTCGCGGCGCAGGAACCGGTCGTAGACCGCCTCGACCTCGTCCATCTCGTCAGCCGACATCACGCCGCGCAGGTGCACGTACCCGTCGCGACGGAACGCCTCGCGGTCGGCGTCGGTGACGACGTACGACGCTCCCTGACGGCGCTGCTCCGGGGAGAGGTCCACGGCCGGGTCGCTGCTCATGCCGGGAGGCTAACGACGACGCCGCTCCCCCCGCAGCCCGTCCGCCACGCGCCCGCGCGGCTGTGCCCCTGCGGGTCGAAGCTCCGGGCCAGGGCACCACGTCACTGCCGGAATGCACGGTTCCCGGCGGTGCTCCCGCGCATTCGGGCAGTGACGTCGTGGTCGGTCCACGGCCCGGTTCGGATCGGACGCACCTGTCGGCACCCCGGGCGAGGTGCGGGCAGGCGCTCTGGGACGATCGAGGACGCAGGGGGTCGACGAGGACACCGGGAGCAGCGATGAGCACGGCCATCACCTCGATCGTGGGCGGCGAGAAGGTCGCCGGGGACGGCGGGCACACCGACGTCAACCCGTCCGACACCGCCGACGTCGTGCGCGAGTTCGGGCACGTCGGCGAGCAGGTGGCGCGCGACGCCCTGGCCGCCGCGCGCGAGGCGTTCCCGGCGTGGTCCGGCACGACGCCGTGGCAGCGCGCCGAGGTCCTCGACCGCGCCGGCAGCGAGGTGCTCGCCCGCGCCGACGAGCTCGGCGACCTGCTCGCGCGCGAAGAGGGCAAGACGCTGCCGGAGGCGCGTGGCGAGGTCGTGCGCGCCGGCCAGATCCTCAAGTTCTTCGCGGGCGACGTCCTGCAGCCCCACGGCAAGGTCGTCGACTCGGTGCGCCCCGGCATCGACGTCACCGTCACGCGAGAGCCGCTCGGCGTCGTCTCGGTCATCACGCCGTGGAACTTCCCGATCGCGATCCCCGCGTGGAAGATCGCGCCGGCGCTCGCGCACGGCAACACCGTCGTCTTCAAGCCGGCCGAGCTCGTCCCGGGGTCGGCGTACGAGCTCGTCGACATCCTCAACCGCGCCGGGCTCCCCGCGGGCGCGCTCAACCTCGTGCTCGGCCGCGGCTCGGTCGTCGGGCCGATCCTCACCGCCGACCCGGGCGTCAACGGCGTCACGTTCACAGGCTCGGTCGCGACCGGTCGCGGGATCCTCGACACCCCGGCGTCGATCGGGCGCAAGACGCAGCTCGAGCTCGGCGGCAAGAACCCGCTCGTCGTCGTCGACGACGCCGACATCGCGGTCGCCGTCGAGGCGCTCGTGCAGGGTGGCTTCGGCTCGACGGGCCAGCGCTGCACGGCGTCGTCGTTCGCCGTCGTCACCGACGCGATCCACGACCGGTTCGTCGCTGCCGTTCAGGAGCGCCTCGGCCGCTGGACCGTCGGCGATGCCCGCGGCACAGGCGTCGACATGGGCCCGGTCGTCGACCCCTCGCAGCTCGAGCAGGACCTCCGCTACCTCGACATCGCGCGCCAGGAGGGCGGCGACGTCGTCGGCGGCGACGTCCTCGAGCTCGCGACGTCCGGCCACTACCTGGCGCCCGCGCTCGTCCTCGGCACCAGCGCGGCGGACACGATCAACCGCGAGGAGGTCTTCGGACCGGTCGTGTCGGTCGTGCGCGTGGGCGGCTACGACGAGGCGCTCGCCGTCGCCAACGGCAGCGACATGAACCTCTCGGCCGGCATCTGCACCA
>WBZP01001928.1_pt1 | contig 24608 bp, 16 predicted proteins | sample 5204301 | NCBI WGS metagenome assembly WBZP01 (sample SAMN12412401, study PRJNA552823) | activated sludge metagenome | isolation source: activated sludge from nitrification reactor of wastewater treatment plant... | place: USA: Pennsylvania | collected 2017 | reverse complement strand
CGAAATCGGCTATCGCGCCGAGCGGCTGCTGGTGGCCCGCGAAGCCGCCACCCGGCAGGAACAGTTGCGCCTGCAGTCCTTTCTCTCCGCCATCGATGCCTCGCCCAATGGCGTGCTGCTGTTGGATGGCGACGGGCAGATCACCTGGTGCAATGCGACGGCGGCGCAGCATTTCGGGCTGGATCCGGTGCGTGACCTGCGCCAGCGCGTGACCAACCTGGTACGGGCGCCGGAATTCGTGGCTTACCTGCAGGCGCATCGCTTCGAACGACCGGTGACGCTGGAGGGTGGTGTCGATCGCCCGACCGTCTCGGTACTGGTGCGCCCCTATGGCGAAGGCATGCAGCTGGTGCTGTCGCAGGACATCACCGAGCGCGAGCGCGCCGATGGAATGCGCCGTGACTTCGTTGCCAATGTGTCGCATGAGATCCGCACCCCGCTGACTGTGCTGGCCGGTTTCGTCGAGACCCTGGCCACGCTGCCGCTTTCGGCAGAGGAGCAGGGAAGGGTGCTGAGCCTGATGCAGCAGCAGACCGACCGCATGCAGAGCCTGGTGGGCGACCTGCTGACCCTGGCCCGACTGGAAGGCAGCCCGCTGCCAGGCACCGATCGCTGGCACGCTGTGGCGTCGCTGGTTCAGCGCGCCGTGGTCGATGCGCAGGCACTGTCCCGCGGCCGGCACGAGATCGAAGCCCAGGTGGCCGAAGGGGCCGAGATGGCGGGCAATGAGGCCGAACTGCTCAGTGCCGTGGCCAACCTTCTGCACAACGCCGTTCGCTATACACCTGCCGGAGGCCGCATCCAGGTACGCTGGCAGGCGCGTGCCGATGAAGGCGCCGATCTGACGGTCAGCGACACCGGCATCGGGATCGCGCGCGAACACCTGCCCCGCCTGACGGAACGTTTCTACCGGGTGGATAGCAGCCGCTCACGCGACACGGGCGGTACGGGACTGGGCCTGTCCATCGTCAAGCACGTGACGCAGCGCCACGGTGGTCAGATCGATGTGAGCAGCGAACTCGGCAAGGGCTCGGTCTTCCGCATCAGCCTGCCGGCCCTGCGTGTACGCAGGCGGGAAGCGGCGGCAGCCGCGTCGGCCAGCGAGCCGATCAGCGCGTGAACGTTCAGTGGCTGGAGGTGCGTCGGTACACGGCCGCAACCTCATCACGTTCGCCAGGGCGCCGTGCCAGTGCGATCAGGCTCCAGCCTTGCGGTGCCGGCGGCGCGACCTGACGGGCGATCAGAAGAAGGTGGTCGCACGCCGGCCGTGTGCGGGTGAGCGCGTCGCGAGCGGCGACCACGCGCCAGCGGCCAAAGTGCTCGAGTGCCGCCACATTGGGTGCTGTCAGCCCGGGCGACAGAACACAGGCGCCGGAAGGGATGTGTGGCACGAGCCGCGAAACCGCCAGGCGCGGGCTGCGCATGTAGTCCAGCGGCGGCAGCAGCAAGGTCATCGCCAGCAGCCAGCACAAGGCGACGCCGCCGGCCGGCAGCACCAGGCTCTTCCAGACGGCTTCGCGATGCCGCCCCGTGCGCCAGCGTACGACGGCCAGCCAGGCCAGCGTGCCGACCAGCGCAAGCGCCAGCCCGCTCGCCGAAAACACGGGCTCGAAGCCCGGTGCCAGGCGCTGGATGTTGGCGGCCGGGCGCGGCGGCACGCCCGTGTGCATGGCCACGTAGTGCACCCAGAAGAGCAGGGCCCAGGCACTGAAGAAGAACATCGAGAACCAATCGATGGCCGCTGCGGCGCTGCGCTTGAGGGTGGGCAAGGCAAACGCGGCCAGCACCGCCAGCCCTGGCAGGCCCAACATCAGCGCACGGTCCGAGCCGTTGGTCGCCAGGTTGGTCAGCATGGCGACGATCACGGTCACCGCCGGTGCCGAGATGTGCCTGTAGGAAAAGTGCTGCCGCCAGCGCCACAGCGTCCACAGCGCCATCGGCCACACGGGCCACATGAACCACAGCCATTGGCGCGCCACGCCAGACAGGTCCTCGGTGCCAAGCGGCAGCGCGCGCCAGTGCCAGGCGCCCAACATCAGGGCGCTGGCAGCGCCGGCCAGCGTGGCGGCCAGCGTCCACGGCACGAAGGCACGGGCCTGCGCGTAGCGCGACCGGCTGCAGATCAGCGTGCCGGCCAGTCCCAAGGCCATCGTCACAGCCGGTGCTCCGCTGCCCGCCAGCAAGGGCAGGGCCACCAAGGTGGCTGCCCGAGCCTGCCAGCCGCGAAACGGCGCCGCGGCCAAGCCGTACAGGTACAGGCTGACTGCACACAGTTGCACCAGTTCCGGTGTTGTTTCGTGCCCGAGTTGCAGCAAGCCCAGCGTGGCCATCATCGCCAGCACCGCGCCGTCGGCAATGGCCCGCGCATAGGCCACGGGGTCGGCCTCGCCGCCGAAAGCGAAGGGCACCGGCTGGGCCGCTTCGGTACGCGCCAGATGCAGCGTGGTGTACCAGACAAGGGTCAGTGTCAGGGCCAGCAGCAGCACGAAAGGAATCCGGGCGGCCAGTTCGGGCACCAGCAGGCCGCGGGTCATCCAAATGAAGGCCGCACCCAGCCAGTGCGGCAGCAGCGCCGTGTCCATGGTCACGCCGCCCAGGGTCGGTGTCCACCAGGACGTGCGGCCTTCCGCAATGGCCACCATCAGGCCGAAGGCCGTGAGGTCGGCATTGCGCCAGGGGTCGCGGCCGATCAGGCCCGGCAGCAGATAGGCGCCGCACAGCAGCAAGAGCGGCACACGCGGCAGCCGCCGCGCGCCGGCTTGCGTGACAAGAGCGGGCTTGGGACTGTTCACCTGCTGATCATGCCGCTAAAGAAAAAGGCAGCCGAAGCTGCCTTTGACGCGGCGCTCCCCAAGCTCACTTCTTGAGGCCGACGCGGGCGAACTTGTTGCGGAACTTCTCGACGCGACCACCCAGGTTGTCCACGCTCTTCTGCGTGCCGGTGTAGAAGGGGTGTGTCTCGCTGGTGGTTTCCAGCTTGATCAGCGGCAGCTCGCGGCCGTCGTCCAGGGTGACGGTCTCCTTGGTCTGCGCGCACGAACGCGTGACGAACTTGAAGCCGTTGGACAGGTCCTGGAAGCAGACCTCGCGATAGCTGGGGTGAATGCCGTCTTTCATGGGTGCCTCTTGTGCAGGGTTGGCAGCCACGCTGCCTGCCGATCAGGCGGCGCACTTGCCAGTGTGGCGATAAACTAAAAATTATAGCCTAGCCCCCACGCCGCATCATGTCGAAGAAGTCGTGGTTGTTCTTGCTGGCCTTCATCTTCTCGAGGATGAACTCCATCGCTTCGATCTCGTCCATCGGGTACAGCAGCTTGCGCAGGATCCAGCTCTTTTGCAGGATCTCGGGCTTGAGCAGCAGCTCTTCGCGCCGCGTGCCGCTCTTGTTGATCAGGATCGACGGGTAGACGCGCTTTTCGGCCATGCGGCGGTCGAGGTGGATTTCGCAGTTGCCGGTGCCCTTGAACTCTTCGTAGATCACCTCGTCCATCTTGGATCCGGTGTCCACCAGCGCGGTGCCGATGATGGTCAGCGTGCCGCCCTCTTCGGTGTTGCGCGCGGCGCCGAAGAAGCGTTTGGGCCGCTGCAGCGCGTTGGCGTCGACACCACCGGTCAACACCTTGCCCGACGAGGGCAGCACGTTGTTGTAGGCGCGGGCCAGGCGCGTGATGCTGTCCAGCAGGATCACCACGTCCTTCTTCAGTTCGACCAGGCGCTTGGCGCGTTCGATCACCATCTCGGCCACCTGCACATGGCGTGCCGCGGGTTCGTCGAAGGTCGAGGAGATGACCTCGCCACGCACCGTGCGCAGCATCTCCGTCACTTCCTCGGGCCGCTCGTCAACCAGCAGCACGATGAGGTGGATCTCGGGGTGGTTGGCCACCAGTGCGTGGGCGATGTGCTGCATCATGACCGTTTTGCCGGTCTTGGGTTGGGCCACCAGCAGCGCGCGCTGGCCTTTGCCGATCGGCGCGATGAGGTCGATGATGCGGCTGGTGACGTTTTCGTCGGCCTTGATGTCGCGTTCGAGCTTGAACTGCTGCGTCGGGAACAGCGGCGTCAGGTTCTCGAACATGATCTTGTGCTTGCACTCCTCGGGCGTGATGCCGTTCACGCGGTCGACCTTGACCAGCGCGAAGTAGCGCTCACCGTCCTTGGGTACCCGCACCTCGCCTTCGACCATGTCACCGGTGTGCAGGTTGAAGCGGCGGATCTGGCTCGGGCTCAGGTAGATGTCATCGGTTGAAGCCATGTAGCTGGCCTCGATGCTGCGAAGGAAGCCGAAGCCGTCGGGCAGAACTTCGAGCACGCCGTCGCCGAAGACCTGCTCGCCGCCCTTGGCGCGTTTCTTCATGATCGCGAACATCAGTTCCTGCTTGCGCAGGCGCTGGACGTTTTCGATCTCGAGTGCCTCGCCCATGGTGATGAGGTCGGCGATCGGCAGGGCCTTGAGTTCGGAAAGATGCATGCGGCACCCTCGGGTAGACGCGGCAGCGGAGCGGGCGCCGGAAGCGGGCGCAGGCCGTGCGGGAGAGCTTTGGTGGATTGGCGCCGGGCCCATGCGCCTGCCCTTCAGGAGCCGGCTGAGCTGGATGCGGTGGCCGGCGAGGGCGGTGCGTGGCGGCGGGTCAGACGGCCAAGGTTTCACCCGGGCCGTTGACGCCGATTATAGATGACCGTCGAGGAAGGCCGTCAGCTGGGCCTTGGACAGCGCTCCGACCTTGGTTGCGGCCAGTTCGCCGCCCTTGAACAGCATCAGCGTCGGAATACCGCGGATGCCGTACTTGCCGGGGACTTCGCGGTTCTCGTCGACATTCATCTTGGCGATCTGCAGGCGGCCGCCATAGTCCTTGGATACCTCGTCCAGGATGGGGGCGATCATCTTGCAGGGGCCGCACCATTCAGCCCAGTAATCCACCAGCACTGGCTTGTCGGCCTTGAGCACGTCCGTGACGAACGAATCGTCGGTGACGTGTTTGATCTGTTCGCTGCTCATGTCGGGGTCTCCGGTAGCCCTGCGGTCGGTGCCGATTGCGGCGCGCGGGGCGCATCTTGCGAGGGCACAATGATTCTGACATAACGGGCCGCAGCGGGCCCGCAGGCGGCGGTTGTCCACACCCATGAGCGCGATTGAGCAGATCCGGCTGCGCCAGACCTGGTGCGGCAAAAGCCTCTGGCCTGCCTTCGCGCGGCACTGCCTGGACTGGCTGGGCGCGCAGGGCCTGATGGCGCGTGATGCCCTGGTGCTGCTGCCCTTTGCGGCGCTGTTGCCTGAGGCACGTGCCGCCTTTGCGGCCTTGGGGGGCTGGCAGCCGCGGGTGGAAACGCCGCTGACCCTGGCTGCGGCCCTGGGCCCGCCGCCCCAGGCCTTGCCGGGCCAATGCAGCGGCGACGCCGTGCTGGACCGACTTGCCTGCTCTGCCTTGCTGCGCCGGCAGACCTGGGGTGCCGCCTGGGCCGCGCGTGACGAGGCGGGATTTTCGCGCAGCGTGACCTTGGTGGTGGAAGCCGCACAGGCCCTGCGTGAAGCCGCCTGTGCGCGCCACCCGGCAGCGCGCGATGAGTTCTGGATTGCCTGCCGTGCCACCCTGCCCATGGCGCAAGGACCCGCCGGTACCGAGGCCCTGCTGCTGCGCGTGGCACTGGAGTGGGCTGCCGTTTCGACCCCTGCGCACACCGATACCCTATTCGCGCTTCGCCCGGCTGCCTGGCTGGCCTTGCGGATGGGCGGGGTCGATCCGTTGGTGGAGGGCCTGCTGGCTGCGGCCGAGGTGCCCGCCTTGCGCATCCTGGCCGACCCCGAGCCCGACGATCCCTACGCCGCCGTGGCGGCCAATCTGCAGATGGAGCGTATCTGGTGCGAGGACTTCGAGGGTGAAGCCCAGGCCGCCAGCACCGCAATCATCGCGGCACTCAATGCAGGGCACGCCCCGGTCGCCCTGGTGGTGCTGGACCGCGAACTGGTGCGGCGGGTGCGTGCCTTGCTCGAACGCCAGCACGTTCCGGTGATCGACGAGACCGGCTGGCTGCTGGCCACCACCAGGGCCGCGGCTGAAGTCGTGGCCTTGTTGCGCGCTGCGCTCCCCGGTGCGGGGCGTGACGCCATGCTGGAGTGGCTCAAGGCCTGGCCACCGGCCAGTCGCAGCGCGCTGGATGCGCTGGAAGCCGGGTGGCGGGGGCGCCGTCATGTGCCGGACCAGGCGGCGGCCGAGCAGCTGCTGTCGCAGGCGCGCCGACATCTGCAACCCATGTCCGACAGCCCCCCGCAGAGTCTGGCCGGCTGGTTGGCACTGCTGGCCGAGCGGCTGGCCACCGATGGCAGCCTGCAGCGCCTGACCGAAGATGCGGCCGGCGCCCAGACGCTGACCGCCCTGCATCTGCAAGGGCCTGCGGATGCGGCATGGCTACAGGCCCTGGGCGGCTGGCCCGTGGATCTGCCGGGCTTCCTGGCCTGGGTCGTTTCCACGCTGGAGCTGGCCCCTTTCCTGCCACCGCCGGATGCCGGCGCCGAAGTCGTGCTCACGCCGTTGGCGCGCGCCTTTGGGCGGCCCTTCGGGCAAGTCGTGGTGCCGGGTGCCGACCACCTGCACCTGGGCATGGCGCAGACCCGTCCCGCCTTGGTCGGTGACGCACTGGCTACGGCCTGGGGCCTGGAAAACGCGGCGCAACGCCGCCAGCGGCAGCGCCTGGCCTTCGTGCATCTGCTGGGTGCGCCACGAGTCGCGCTGCTGCGCCGGCATCGCGACGGCGACGAGCCGCTGACCGAGAGCCCCGAGGTCGAGTGGCTGCTGCTGGCCCGCCGACGCACGGGGCAGGCCGTCTGGCCCCTGCAAGCCTGGCAGCCGGCAACGATCAGCGTGCCGGCGGCGGTGCAGGCCCGCCCACGGCCAGTGGCAGCCGGGTCCCTGCCTGACACGCTCAGCGCGAGCCAGCTGGAGGCTCTGCGCGCCTGCCCCTACCGCTTCTTTGCGCGTGCCGTGCTGCACCTGGACGAGGTAGAAGAACTCGAAGCCGGACTGGACAAGCGCGACTATGGCACCTGGCTGCATGCGGTGCTGCACCGCTTCCACGCCGCACGCCCAGCGGGTGACGACGCCGCGGCGTTGCAGGAGGCAGCGGCCGCCGTGACGCGCGAGTCCGATCTCGACGAAGCCGAGCTGCTGCCCTATCGCACCAGCTTCGAGGCATTTGCGCCCGCCTATCTGGACTGGCTGGCGGCGCGTTCGCGTGCCGGCTGGAGCTGGGCCGACGGCGAGCGTGAGCACCAGATCGCACCGCCTGAACTGGGTGGACTGCGCCTGCGCGGACGCATCGACCGTCTCGACCATGGGCCCGGTGCCCGGCGCGAATTGCTGGACTACAAGACCAGCAGCGTCGACAGCCTGCGCCAGCGCGTGCGCCAACCGCTGGAAGACACCCAGCTGGCCTTCTACGCGGCGCTGGTGGGGGCGGACGGGAACCTGGGCGCGGCCTACCTCGCTTTGGACGACGCGCGTGCGCCACTGGCCATCGAGCACCCTGAGGTGCAACGCAGCGCGGCGGCCCTGCTTGGCGGCCTGGGCGGCGAGTGGCAGCGGCTGCGTGAGGGTGCGGCACTGCCCGCGTTGGGTGAGGGCACGGTGTGCGACACCTGCGAAGCACGCGGCCTGTGCCGACGCGATGATTGGGATCCGGCATGAAGACGCCAGCCTACCGTGTCGGCGGGCGTGAGGCGGGTCCGGCCGAGTTCTATGCGCGGGCCTGCGACCCGGCACGCAGCGTGGTGATCGAAGCCTGTGCCGGGTCCGGTAAGACCTGGATGCTGGTGTCGCGCATCCTGCGCTCGCTGCTGGCCGGCGTCGAGCCGCAGCACATCCTGGCCATCACCTTCACGCGCAAGGCGGCCGGCGAAATGCGCGAGCGGCTGGACCAGTGGCTGGCCGACTTTGCCGCCACCGGCTGCACCCACGCGCAGCGGGTGGCCGAATTGTGCGCGCGTGGCCTGTCGGCCGCCGAGGCCGAGCAGTTGGCGCCGCGGCTGGGCGGCCTGCACGAACAGCTGCTGCGCAGCGGGCGCAGCGTGGAGGTGCGCACCTTCCACGGCTGGTTCGCGCAGCTGGCGGCCCATGCGCCACTGGCGCTGTTCGACCGCCTGGGGCTGCCGGTGGACGGCGAGCCACTGGAAGACATCACGATCTTGCGCGAGGCACTCTTTCGTCGGCTGCACCGTGCGATCCAGGCCCGGCCGGCGCTGATGACCGACTACCGGATGCTCGTGCGGCGACACCGGCGCGGCCTGCTGGCCGACTGGCTGGACGCGGCCTGGCAGCGCGGCGCCGAGCTGGCCCGTGCCGATGCCGCGGGCCATGTGGCCGCTGCCGTGCCAGCAGCCGCAGCGCTGTGGCCCGTGTGCGAAGGACTGACCGAACCGGCCGAATTGCTGTGGCGCGAGCCGCTGGCCAAGCAGCTGCGCACACTGGCCCTGTCGCTGGCCGCCTGCGGCAGGGTGAAGGCGCAGGCGGCCGCCGCCGGCCTGCAGGCCAGCCTCGAAGCCGCCGACGCGGCAACGTCCTTTTCACTGGCCTACGGGGCGCTGTTCACCCTGGACGATGAACCGCGCAAGCAGCTCGGTCAACACGAGCTGCTGCAGCCGCTGCAGGAGCAGCTGCTGGTCATCTCGCGCATGCGCCGTCAGCACATGGCGCACGAGGACCACGGCGCGATGCTGCGGCTGAGCCGTCTGCTGCTGTCGGAGTACGCCGCTCTCAAGCGGCAGCGGGGCCTGGTCGACATGGCCGACCTGGAGCGCCTGGCCGAAGTCCTGCTCGGCGACAGCGAACTGGCCGGCTGGGTGCAGGAACGGCTGGATCAGCGCGTGCGTCAGGTGCTGATCGACGAGTTCCAGGACACCAGCCCGCTGCAATGGCAGGTGCTGGTCGGTTGGCTCGACGCCTATGCCGGTGCCGGCGGAGGCGCCAGCGGCCAGCGGCCACCGGCACTGTTCATTGTCGGCGACCCCAAGCAGAGCATCTACCGCTTTCGCAATGCCGATCCGCGCGTCTTCGCCGCCGCCCAAGACTTCGTGCTCGAGGGCCTGCAGGGCACGCTGCTGCAGTGCGACCACACGCGGCGCAATGCGCCCCGGGTGGTCGATGCACTGAACACGGTGTTTGCGGACGCCCAGCGGCTGGACAACTGGGGGCCGTTTCGCGCGCACAGCACGGACTCGCGCGCCGAAGGCCGTGTCTGCGGCCTGCGCGGCGTGACGCGACCGCCGCGTGCACCGCGTCAAGCCGGCGTGGTGAGTGCGGACTGGCGGGACTCGCTGACGCAGCCGCGCGACCAGGCGCAGCTGCAGCTGCGGGACCTGGAAGCTGGCCAGGCCGCGGATGCGGTGGTGGCGCTGCTGGACGGGCACGGACTGGCGCCAGGCGACGTGATGCTGCTGGCGCGCAAACGATCCATGCTGGCGCGTGTGTCTCAGGCGCTGGCCAGCCGCGGCGTGCCCCATGTGGTGGCCGAAACCCTGGCCCTGAACGAAGCACCCGAAGCGCTGGACCTGGTGGCCGTGCTGGACGTGCTGGCCTCGCCCGGCCATGACCTGGCGCTGGCGCGCGCCTTGCGCAGCCCCTTGCTGGGGGCCAGCGACCAGGACTTGCTTTGGCTGGCAAAGGCCGGCAGGCCAGGCCACGGCTGGCTGGCCACGCTGCTGGCTGCGGTGGATCTGCCGAGCCCGGCCCTGAGGCGCGCCCGGGGCCTGCTGGCGCGCTGGTCCCTGGCATCGAACCGGCTGCCGCCACACGATCTGCTGGACCGCATCGTGCATGAAGGCGATCTGCTGCCGCGACTGGCCGCGGCGGTGCCGCAGGCGCGGCGGGCTGGCGCCCGGCATGCGGTCCAGGCCCTGCTGGCTGCAGCGCTGTCGCACGACGGGGGGCGCCTTGCCACCGTCTACGGATTCGTGCGGGCCGTGCGTGCGGGCCGGGTTCAGGCGCCGGGCGTGGCGCCGGCCGACGCGGTGCAACTGCTGACCGTGCATGGCGCCAAGGGACTGGAGGCACGCGCTGTGGTGCTGGTAGACACCGATCCCCAGGCAGCGCAGGATGAACGCGCCACCCTGCTCGTCGACTGGCCGGTGGCCGAAGCAGCGCCGCGCCGTGTCGCCTTCGTGGCCAGCCGGTCGGGCCTGCCCGACTCGCTGGTCGACGCCTGGGCGCTGGAAGACGAGTCCCGGGCGCGCGAAGAGATCAACTGCCTCTATGTGGCGATGACGCGAGCCCGCGAGTGGCTGGTTTTCAGCCACACCGATCCGCTGCACCGCGGTGCGCGGCGCAGCTGGTGGCAACGCGCCATGCCGGCGGTGCAGGCCTGGGATCCACCCTCAGCGGCAGGGCCCTTGGGTGTCCCGGCCGCCGCGGCCCTGGTGGCCGTGCCGTTGCGCTGGGAAGGCGCAGGCCTTGCCCCGGCACAGACCGCGCAGGCCGACGACTTGGCGGCAGCTCTCCTGGGCCAGGCCGTCCACCGCCTGCTGGAGTGGGTGGGACCCCTGGCCGAGGGTGGCAGCGGGCATCCAGCAGCCGATTGGGGCGCGGCCAGCCGCGCGGCAGCCCTGGCCTTGGGCCTGCCGGCCGCCGCTGCGCCGCGCGTGCTGGCGCTGGCCAGCCGCGTGCTGCTAAGCCCTGACTGCCAGCGCTTCTTCAAGGGACCGGCGCTGCGCTGGGCGGGCAACGAGGTCCCCCTGGCCTGGCGTGGCCAGGCCTTGCGCGTGGACCGGCTGGTGGCCATCGAGGAGGGCGGCCGAATCGTTTGGTGGGTGCTGGACTACAAGCTGCAGTCCGATCCGGCGGCCGTGGAGGAGTACCGCGCACAGATGCAGGACTACCTGGACGCCGTCCGTGAGCTGCAGCCGGACGACGAGGTGCGGGGCGCCTTCATCACCGGCCAGGGTGCCGTGGTGATCGCCTGACGGTTGGCCCTGCGCCGCAGAACTGCCCAGCGAAGCGGCCCCTGTTCCGGCCTTCGTAGGCAGCGGGTCGGCGCTCCAATGCGCAGCAGCATGGCCGCCTCCAGCCCGGACACCACGACACCTGTGCGTCACAACGCGGCGCGCCGCTTCGGTCGCTTCCAGCTGGCGGGTCTGCTGGGCAAGAGTGAACGCACGATGGCCTGGCAGGTGCATGACCCACGCAGCGGTCGGGACCTGATGATCGTGCTGCCAAGGGTGCAGCCGCAGGACGGCCTGGCGCTGGACGAGCGGCAACTCGCCATCCGTCAGGCCACGCGGCTGGACCACCCTCACCTTGCCGCGGTGGCGGAAAGCGGTGTGCAGGACGGTTGGCCCTGGGTGGCCTACGAGCTCGGCGCCGCTCGCACCCTGGCCGACCGCGCGGGCAGCGGCGGTCTGGCCGGTGGTGAGGTGGCAGCCCTGGGCCTGCAGCTGCTGCAGGGCCTGGCCTTCGCGCATGAGGCGGGCCTGGTGCACCACGATGTGCAGCCCTACCTGGTGCTGGTTCAGGACGCCGGGCCGGCGCGGCTGGCCGGCCTGGCTGTGGCGGCCATCACGCACCCGGGCACCACTGGGTCTTCGCCCAGCGAAACCGCGCTGCGCCGCAGCCAGCGCGCAGCCGCCGAGCTCGACGTGCTGGCGGCCGGCGTGCTGATGCACGGCCTGGTGGTGGGCCAGCCTGCGCTGCAAGAGCCCGACGTCGGCCGTGTGGTGCGCCGCCTGCCGCCGCTGGGCCGTGATGTCGTGCGACTGCCCTGGACCCTGGCGCAGCCGCTGGCCGAGCCGCTGCGCGCCATCGTCAACCGGGCCACCGACCGCCAGGAGCGGCAGCGCTACCGCAGCGCGCGCACACTGCTGCGCGCGCTGGAAGGCTGGCTGCAGACCGATGCCGACGCCGGTGGCGGGTTGTTGTCGCTGCTCTCAGACCGCCTGCACAGTGCCGGCGTGCTGCCGGCACTGCCCGGTGGCGCCAGCCGCGCGGCCCGCCTGGCGCTGATGGAACGCGAACGCACCAATGAACTCGCCGAAGTCGTGCTGGAAGACCCGGCGCTCTCCTTCGAACTGCTGCGCCTGGTCAATTCGGCCCATGTGCGCGGTTCGCAGGTCTCGGGGGCGGGCCCGGTGCTGACCGTGCGGCGTGCCATCGCGATGCTGGGCCTGGACGGGGTGCGCCGCGCCGCCCTGGCCCTGCGCGAATGGCCCGGGCCGCTGCACGAGGCCGCCGCGGCCGAGCTGCAGCGCCTGATCGACCGCTGCAAGCGCGCCGGCCGGCTGGCGCTGATCCTGCGCCCGCCGGGCTATGACGGCGAGGTGGTGTACCTGATCACGCTGATGCAGAACCTGGGCCCGCTGGTGGTGCACTACCACTTTCCCGACGAGGCCTCGCAGATCCACCGCCTGATGCAGCCGGCCCCGCCCGCGCGCGAAGGCGAGCCCGAGGAACCGGGCATGAGCGAAGAGGGCGCCGCTTTTGCCGTATTGGGGGTGGACATCGAAACCATCGGCGTGGCCGTGGCGCGCCACTGGGGCTTGGACGACGCGGTGGTGCACATGATGCGCCACCACCCGCTGGCCACGCCGGTGCGCGGCGTGGAAACCGACGACGACATGCTGCGCACGGTGGCCAGTTGTGCCAATGAAGCGGTGCAGGCCGCGGCCCTGCCCGCCGGGCGCACCGGCCCGGCGCTGCAGCGCGTGGTGCAGCGTTATGGGCGCGCGTTGCACCTGAACCTGCGCGACCTGCAGGCTGCGCTGCTGGGCCAGCCGCCCGCTGCAGTGACACCCGCCCGCCCCATGGCCCCGGATGACGAACCCGTTGCACCGCCGCCGGTGCGAGCGCAGGAAGGCGTAGCTGATCGGCCCGCCGGAGCTGCCGGATGAACGCCGTGGCCGCACCGCCGCGCCGCCTGGGCCGCTTCGAGCTGCTGCGCGAGGTGGGCCGCGGCGCCCAGGCGCAGGTCTGGCTGGCCCACGATCCGCGGCTGGACCGCGAGGTCGCGCTCAAGTTGCTGGACCCGAATGCCGACTCCGATGCGGTGAGCCAATGGTTGCACGAGGCCCGTGCCGTCAGCCGCCTGACCCACCCCAACATCGTTCCGGTCTTCGAGGCCGACGAGCACGAAGGCCAGTCGTACCTGGTCTTCGAGTTCGTCGACGGTCCCACGCTTTCCAAGGCCCGCCGCGGCCAGCCCCGGATGCCGGCGCGCGAAGCCGTGCAGCTGCTGCTGGGCGTGCTCGATGCACTGGCGGCGGCGCATGAGCAGGGCATCGTGCACCGCGACCTGAAGCCTTCGAACATCCTGCTCGGCCGCGATGGCCGGGCGCGCGTGATGGACTTCGGCATCGCCGCACGCACCTCGCAGGCCGACGGGCGCATCGTCGGCACGGCCGGCTACATGTCGCCCGAAGCGGCGCGTGGGGAAGCGCCGGTGCCGGCGATGGACGTGTTCGCGGCTGGCGTGCTGCTGGGCGAACTGCTCAGCGGCGGGCCGCTGATGCGCGAGACCGACCCCCTGCGTGCCGTGCGCCGGGTGCAGGTTGAAGACCTGGAACTGCCGGCCTCGGCCAAGGTCGACGAGACGCTGCGTGGCATCGTGCAGCGTGCACTGGCGCGCGACGTGCGCACGCGCTACGACAGCGCGCGTTCGATGCACAGCGCACTGCTGAACTGGCTGAACCCAGACTCGGATCTGGCGCCGGAATCGGCCGGCAGCCAGGCTACGCTGGAATTTCTGTTGCGCCGCATGCGCCACAAGACGGACTTTCCGGCACTGTCGGAGTCGGTGGTGCGCATCCAGCGCCTGGCCGTCTCCGACACCGAGAGCATCCAGAGTCTGACCAACGAGATCCTGCGTGATGTTTCGCTGACCAACAAGCTGCTGCGCATGGTCAACACGGCGCACTTCACGGCAGTGGCCGGTGGAGGCATCAGCACCGTGTCGCGCGCCGTGGCGCTGGTGGGTTTTGCCGGCATCCGCAACATGGCCCTGTCGGTGCTGCTGCTCGAACACATGGGCGACAAGGCGCACGCCGCGCAGCTCAAGGAAGAATTCCTGCGTGCGCTGATGGCCGGCACGCTGGCCGGCGAGCTGTCACCGCTGGCGCGCGAAAGCGAAGAGGCTTTCCTGGCGGCGATGTTCCAGAACCTGGGCCGTCTGCTGACCGAGTACTACTTCCCCGAAGAAGCAGTGCAGATCCGCCAGCAGGTGGCACGCAACGACAGCACCGCCACGCGCGAGCTCGCCTCGCGCCGCATCCTGGGCATCGGCCTGGAGGACCTAGGGCTGGGCGTGGCCAAGGCCTGGGGGCTGCCCGAGACGCTGCAAAAGGCGCTGCGCGTGCCCGAAGGCGAGGTACCGCCACACGCTGCACCGGCCGGGCTGGAACGCCTGCGCTGGCTGGGCCGTGGTGCCAACGCGATGGCGGCTGCGATGCTGGGCAGCGACGGCGACGCGCAGACCACGGCCTTGCACGCCGCGGCGGATCAATACGCCCATGTGCTGGGCGTGCCGGCCCGTCAGATCGTCGCGTCGACGCTGCAATCGAGGGAACAGCTGCGCCAGCTGGCCACGGCCATGGGCCTGCAGGTGTCGCCGGGCGCGCCGGCGCGGCGGCTGCTGGAAGCCACGATGCCGATGGGCACCCAGGAAACGGCCGCCGCGCGGGCACATGACAAGACGCTCGTTGAAGCCCGCCCCCAGCCGCTGGCGCCGCAGGCGGCGCTGGATCAGGGGTTGGCCGAGTTGCGCGCCGCGCTGGTCGGCAATCCCTTGCGGCTGGGCGAAGTGCTGAACCTGGTGCTGGACACCATGCACCGCGCGCTGGACTTCCGCTGGGTGGTGCTGTGCCTGCGCGACGCCAGGACCGGCCAGCTGGTGGGGCGGCTGGGCCTGGGCCCGGGGGTGGCCGACATCAGCCCGGCGTTTCGCATCGCACTGGGTGGCGCTACGCATGGCGACCTGTTCGCCGCGCTGTGCGCCAAGGGCGCGGACATGCTGATCAAGGACGCCACCGCGGTGGCGGGTCACCTGCCGCACTGGTACCGCCAGCGGGTCAATGCCGGAAGCTTCATGGTCATGCCACTGCAGTTGAACAGCCGCTGCATCGGCCTGATCTACGCCGACAAGATGTCCGCCGGGTCCATCGTGTTGCACGAGGGCGAGCTGGTGGCCCTGCGGGCCCTGCGCGACGAGGCGGTGGCCGCCTTCAAGCGTGGGCAATAGCCGGTCAGCGCCAGTGGGGGGTGACGAGCCTTACCCCCGGCACTGGTCGCAACGCTTAGGGCTGCTTGGTTCCCCACCTGACCCGGTTGGGCGCGCTTCCATGCGGGGAGGCCCGTCGGCCGCGATTGTAGGCCAGCCCAGTGCAGCGCGCGTGTCAGCGCAGCTGCAGCGATTCCCCGGCAAAACGCAGACCCAGCGGTTCGATCAGCAGTTCCTTGGGACCTTCTTCCACCTGGCCGGCCAGCCAGGCGGGCACACCGCAGTCCTGCGCCAGAGCCACCGCGTCCTGGGCGTCGTCCGGGTGCACGAAGAGGGCAAAACCGGCGCCCATGTTCAGCGTGCCGTAGGCTTCCTCGGCGGTCTGACCGGCCTGCTGCCGGATGAAGTCCAGCACCGGCGGCACCGGCGGCAGGTGGTGTACGCGGTAACGCAGCGGCTTGGGGTGGCGCAGCAGCTTGCGCCAGCCGTGGCCAGTGATATTGGCCGCATAGTGCACGCGCACGCCACCGGCCCACAGGGCTTCGGTCACCGGTGAATAGAGCGTGGTGGGTTTCAGCAGGGCTTCGCCATAGCCCAGGCCGGGGGCGACTTCGGTCAGGTAGCCCTGCGGCAGGCGCTGCGCCAGCATGCGCGCCAGGCTCAGCCCATTGGCGTGGATGCCGCTTGCGGCCAACAGCACGATGGCGTCGCCCGGGCCCAGCCTGTCGCCCAGGGTCAAGCGGCCGCGCGGTTTGACCAGGCCGGTGCAGGATGCAGCCAGGTCGATGCGGCCGGCTTCGACGATGCCCGTCAGCGCCGGTGTTTCGCCACCCCCCCAGGCCACCTGGCAGGCGTCGCAGGCGGCCTTCCAGCCGGCCACCAGGGCCTGGGCGCGCGGGGCATCGGCGAACCACTCGCTGCCACCCGCAGCCCAGTAGGCCTGCACCACCAGAGGCGTGGCACCTACCGTGATGAGGTCGTTGATGGCCATCGCGATGGTGTCCTGCGCGATGCCGGCAAACCAGCTGCGGCCGGTAAGCCGGTGCATCTCGTCGGCGACCAGGGTCTTGGTGCCCAGGCACTCGACGATGCTGGCCAGGTAGAAGGGGCCGACATCCAGCACGTAGGCCGATTCGCCGCGTGACTCTGGCACTTCGCAGAATCCGTGGGCGCTGAGGTGCGCACCGGTGGTGGCGGCGGCGCGCTGGGCTGCCACCTTCAGCGGGTCGATCAGCTCGTATTGCACGCCCGAGCGCTCGTAGCTCAGCGGGGCTTGAGGGGCTTGTTTCATGGCCGGCGATTATCGCTGCCCCCATAGAATGCCCAGGATGTCAGCCTACGTCGTCCTGGCCCGCAAGTACCGCCCGCGCAGCTTCGCGCAGATGGTCGGGCAGGAGCACGTGGTGCAGGCCCTGAGCAATGCGCTGCAGACGCAGCGCCTTCACCACGCCTACCTCTTCACCGGTACACGCGGCATCGGCAAGACCACGATCAGCCGCATTCTGGCCAAGAGCCTGAACTGCACCGGGCCCGACGGCGCCGGCGGCATCACCGCCGAGCCTTGCGGCGTGTGCGGCGCCTGCACCGAGATCGACGCCGACCGCTACATCGACTACATCGAGCTGGATGCCGCCAGCAACCGCAGCATCGACGAGATCCGCGACCTGATCGAGCGCGCAGCCTACAAGCCCGGCATCGGCCGCTTCAAGGTCTTCATGATCGACGAGGCGCACCAGCTGACCAAGGACGCCTTCAACGCGCTGCTCAAGACGCTGGAAGAGCCGCCGGACTACCTGAAGTTCGTGCTGGCCACCACCGACCCGGACAAGATGCTGCCCACGGTGCTCAGCCGCTGCCTGCAGTTCAATCTGCGGCCGATGGCGCCGGCCACCGTGCGCGAGCATCTGCAGCGTGTGCTGGCTGCCGAAGGCGTGCCTTTCGACGAGGGTTCGCTGCGCCTGCTGGCCCGCGCGGCGCGCGGGTCGATGCGCGACGGCCTGTCGCTCACCGATCAGGCCATCGCCTACGGCGCCGGGCGGCTGGACGAAGCCGTCGTGCGCGCCATGCTGGGCAGCGTGGACCGTGGGCATGCGCGGGCCATCGTGCAGGCCCTGGCGGCACGCGACGGCGCGGCGCTGCTTGCCGCGGTGGATGGGCTGCGCGCGCTGGGCCTTTCTGCCGCTTCAACGCTGGAAGAGGTGGCGCTGCTGCTGCAGGCCATGGCGGTGGAGCAGGCCGTGCCGGGCGCGCTGGACAGCGACGAGCCGGACACCGCCGACGCGCGTGCCCTGGCCCCTTTGCTGGCGGCTGACGAGACGCAGCTGCTCTACAGCATGGTGCTGCACGGCCGCGCTGAGCTCAGCCTGATGAGCGACGAATACGCGGCGATGACCATGGTGCTGTTGCGCTTCCTGGCATTCCCGGCTCAGGGGAGTGAGGCCGGCGCGCGGCCAGCCGAAGCGCCACGCGAGCCGCGCTCGGCCCCGCTGCGTGCGCCGTCGCCGCCGGCGATGGCTGTTGCCCGGCTTGTGCCGCTGCCGGCCGTTGCGGCACCGACGCCGCCACGGGCGTCGGCTGCACAGGCGCTGCCGGCCGCTGTTGTGGCGCCCGAGACGCCACCCGCGCCCGAAGACGCCGACCGCTGGGATGCCCTGGTGCGCACGCTGTGCGAACAAGGTGCACTGACCGCCTTGTTGCGCGAAACCGCCATGCAGGCCGGTTTGCAGCGCATCGACGCCAGCGCCGGGCCCCCGATTTGGCACCTGCGCGTCGAACGTGAACCGCTGCGTTCGGCGGCCCTGGCCGAAAAGTTGGCCCTGGCCGTCGGCGCGGCCGTCGGGCATGCGGTGCAGATCCAGTTCGAACCCGGCGCGCCCTACGATTCACCGGCCCGCCGCGACGCGGCCGAACGCCAGCATCGCCAGGCGCAGGCCGAAGAGACCATCCACAACGACCCGGTCGTGCGTGAGCTGCTGAACCAGTTCAAGACGGCACGCATCGTCCCGGGTTCGATCAAACCCGTTTGACTCCAAGAGAAGGTGGCACCGCGATGATGAAAGGCCAACTCGCCGGCTTGATGAAACAAGCCCAGGCCATGCAGGACAACATGAAGCGCGCGCACGAAGAGCTGGCGCTGGTCGAGGTGGAAGGCCAGTCCGGCGCCGGCCTGGTGAAGGTGACGATGACCTGCAAGCACGCCGTCAAGCGCGTGGCCATCGACCCCAGCCTGCTCGGCGACGACAAGGACATGCTGGAGGACCTGGTGGCGGCCGCCTTCAACGACGCGGTGCGCCGTGCCGAGGACGTCAGCAGCGAGAAGCTCGGCAAGCTGACCGCCGGCCTGCCCCTGCCACCCGGCATGAAGTTCCCGTTTTGATCGGGGCCGGGCTGCGCATCACCCGGCATGTCCGAACCTGCGCTCGAAGGTCTGATCGACGCCCTGCGCCGCCTGCCGGGCGTGGGCGTGAAGTCCGCGCAGCGCATGGCGTTTCATCTGTTGCAGCACGACCGGCCCGCAGCCACGCGGCTGGCCGGTGCACTGCAGGACGCCTTGCAGCGCATGCGGCATTGCCAGCGTTGCCACACCTTCACCGAATCCGAGGTCTGCAGCACCTGCCTGGATGGATCGCGCAGCCCGCGGCTGCTGTGTGTGGTGGAAACCCCGGCCGACCAGGCCGCGCTGGAGCGCAGCGCCAGCTACCGCGGCCTTTATTTTGTGCTGATGGGGCGCATCAGCCCGCTGGACGGCATCGGCGTGGAGGACATCGGCGCGGCGCGGCTGGTGCAGCGCGCCACCGACGGCGTGGTCGAGGAGGTCATCCTGGCCACCGGCTTCACCGCCGAGGGCGAGGTCACCGCGCATGCGCTGGCCACCGCACTGCGCGCACGGGGCCTGAAAGTCACGCGGCTGGCGCGCGGTGTGCCCGCGGGCAGTGAGCTGGAGTACGTGGACCTTTCCACCATCGCGCATGCGATGGGGGATCGCCGGTAGATCACTCTTCCACCGTCGCGCGGTAGGCGTGCCACGAGGCGTGCCCGAGCACCGGGCCTATGACCAGCAGGCCGGCAAACCACGGCACCAGGGCCAGCAGCACCAGGCCCGCGATCAGCATGGCCCACCACATCATCACGGGGGTCTGCGTTAACACCAGCCGCATGCTGGTCAGGCCGGCGGTGATGGCGTCGGTGCGGCGGTGCAGGATCATCGGCATCGAGACCACGCTGACCGAGTAGATCAGGGTTGCAAACAGCACGCCCAGGCAGAACCAGACGATGGTGAAGACGATGTTCTCGGGCGACGCCAGCGCGAGCAGCGAGCCCCTGAAGTCGGGCACGCCGTCGAAGGTGACGGCAAACACCACCAGCGTGCTGCGCGCCCACAGCATCTCCAGCACCAGCAGGACCACGCCGAAGATGCCGAGCTGCCCGGTACGGGCGCGCCAGGCCAGGACCGAGTCCACGAAGCCCGGCCGTTCGCCGTTTTCGAGCTTCTGGCTCACGCGGTACATGCCCAGGCACAGGAAGGGACCCAGCAGCAGGAAGCCACCCGACAGCGCGAGCACGTAGGCCGGCGAGTATTCGAACATCGCCAGCAGCGACCAGCTCATGGCCACGAAGCACAGGCCATAGAACAGCCCGATGGCCGGTGCGCGGCGGAAGTCCTGCCAGCCCCGGCTCAACCAGCGCAGCGGGTCGCCGAAGCCGACCTGGCGCAACTGCACGCTAGGTTCGGCACGTTGCCCGGTATCGGTGCCTTCGGCGGCAGGGCCTTGCGGCTGTGAGCTGTCTGGCATGGGGCACTTCGTTGGTCGCGGCAGATGCGCTTGTACCAAGGGGCCGCCGCGTCCGCCATCGGGCATACACCGGCCCCTGGCTCCTAGTTCGAGCGTCGCACGCGCAGCAGTTCGTCCAGGATGAAGCAGGCAGCGCCCAGCGTGATGGCGCTGTCGGCCACGTTGAAGCTGGGGAAGTAGCCGCCATGGAACAGTGGCGCGAGGAAGGCGAAGCGGAACTGCAGGAAGTCCACCACATAACCATGGATCAGGCGGTCGATCACATTGCCCAGCGCGCCGCCCAGGATCATGCTCACGCCCAGGCAGAACAGCTTCTGGCTCGGGTTGCTGCGAATCATCCAGACGATGACGCCGGAGGCCACGACGCCCACCGCCACGAAGAACCAGCGCTGCCAGCCCGAGGCGTCGCTGAGGAAAGAAAACGCCGCGCCGGCGTTGTGTGCGCGCACGAGATTGAAGAAGTCGGTGACGCGGCGCACCTCGCCCTGCGCAAACTGCCCCACGATCAGCGTCTTGGTGACCTGGTCGGCCAGGATCACGACCAGGGCCAGACCCAGCCAGAAGAGCAGGCCAGGGCCGCCCGCAGATTTGCCGCGCGCCACGCTCAGGCCACCTCGCGCACTTCGCCCGCGCCGTGCAGATTGCTGGCACAACGGCCGCAGATCGTGGGATGGGCCGGATCCTGGCCGATGTCGTCGCGCCAGTGCCAGCACCGCTCGCACTTGGTGCCCACGCTGGCCCTGACTTCGACCGCCAGCACCTCGCCGGTGGCGAGTTCGGCGCCGGAGGTGATGAAGACGAACTTCAGGTCTTCACCCAGCGATTCCAGCAGCGCATGGTCTTCCGGCGGCGCGATCAGCTTCACGCAGGCCTGCAGCGATGAGCCCACGCCGCCGGCAGATCGCAGGGCTTCGATCTCCTTGTTCACCACGTCGCGCAGCGCGCGCACGCGTTCCCACTTGGCCAGCAGCGCGGCATCCGGTGTCGGCAGTTTCCAGAAGGTCTCGATGAAGATCGAGTCACCGCCGGCAAACACCTTCCAGGCCTCTTCGGCCGTGAAGCTGAGGAATGGCGCCATCCAGCGCAGCATGGCGTGGGTGATGTGCCACAGCGCCGTCTGTGCACTGCGCCGCGCGGGCGAGCCGGGCGCGGTGGTGTACAGGCGGTCCTTCAGCACGTCCAGGTAGAACGCACCCAGGTCCTCGGCACAGAACACCTGCAGCTTGGCCACCACCGGGTGGAACTCGTAGGCCTCGAAGTGCTGCAGCACCTCGGCCTGCAGCTGCGCCACGCGGCTCAGCGCCCAGCGGTCGATCTCCAACATCTGCGCGGTCGGCACTTCGTGCCGGGGTGCATCGAAGTCAGCAGTGTTGGCCAGCAGGAAGCGCAGCGTGTTGCGGATGCGCCGGTAGCTGTCGACCACACGCGCCAGGATGGTGTCGTCGATCGACAGGTCGCCCGAATAGTCGGTTGCTGCGGCCCACAGCCGGATGATCTCGGCACCCAGCGTGCTGGTCACCTTGCGCATCTCGACAAAGTTGCCCAGGCTCTTGCTCATCTTGCGGCCCTGGGCATCGACGGTGAAGCCGTGGGTCAGCAAGCCCCGGTAGGGCGCGCGCCCCTGCAGTGCGCAGCCCAGCAGCAGCGACGAGTGGAACCAGCCGCGGTGCTGGTCGTGGCCTTCCAGGTACAGGTCGGCCTCGGGGCCGCTGTCGTGGCGGCCGGGGTGGTCGGCCGGGCCCTGGTGCGAGCCACGCAGCACATGGCTGAAGGTGGAGCCGGAGTCGAACCAGACGTCCAGGATGTCAGTGCTCTTGGCGTAGTGCGCCGCCGAGTGTTCGCCTTCGGCGCCGAGCCAGTCGGCGGGGTCCAGCTGGCTCCAGGCCTCGACGCCGCCGTACTCCACCAGCGCCGCGGCACGCTCCATCAGTGCCAGCGTGTCGGGGTGCAGCTCGCCCGTCACCTTGTGCAGGAAGAAGGGCAGCGGCACGCCCCAGTTGCGCTGGCGGCTGATGCACCAGTCGGGGCGGTGGGCGATCATGTCGCGCAGGCGGGCGCGGCCGTTTTCGGGGTAGAAGCCGGTGTGCTCGATGGCCTGCAGTGCGGTCTGGCGCAGCGTGCCGGGCGCCTTGTCGACCGTGCAGACGCCCACCCCTTCGTCCATGCGCACGAACCACTGCGCCGCGGCGCGGTAGACCACCGGTGTCTTGTGGCGCCAGCAATGCGGGTAGCTGTGCGTCATCTTGCCGGTGGCCAGAAGGCGACCGGCCCGCTCCAGCGCGTCGATGACCAGCGGGTTGGCCTTCCAGATGTGCAGGCCGCCGAACAGGGGCAGGGCCGCTTCGTAGACACCATCGCCCTGGACGGGATTGAGGATGTCGTCGTGTTGGAGGCCATGCGCGACGCAGGAGTTGAAGTCTTCCACGCCGTAGGCCGGTGCGGAGTGCACGACGCCGGTGCCGTCTTCGGCGGTGGCGTAGTCGGCCAGGTAGACGGGCGCCGTGCGCCGATAGCCCGGATGCGCTTCGGCCAAGGGATGATCGAATTCCAGCCCCGCCAGGCGTTCACCCAGAGCTGTGGCCAGCACGTGGCCCGCCAGCCCCCAGCGCTGCAGGCAGGCCTGCACCAGCGCCTGGGCCACCATGAAGAGGCCCTTATCGGTGTCCACCAGCGCAAAGACGAGCCCCGGGTTCAGGTTCAGGGCCTGGTTGGCGGGCAGTGTCCAGGGCGTGGTCGTCCAGATCACGGTGAACGCGGGCTTGGGCAGCGCAGGCAGCCCGAAGGCCGCGGCCAGCGCGTCCGGGTCGTGTGCCGCAAACGCCACGTCCACGGTGGGCGAGGTCTTGTCGGCATATTCGATCTCGAATTCCGCCAGCGACGAGCCGCAGTCGAAGCACCAGTACACCGGCTTGGCACCGCGGTAGACGTAACCGCGCTCCAGCAGCCGCTTGAGCACGCGGATCTCGCCGGCCTCGTTGCCCGGGTCCATCGTCCGGTAGGGGTTGGCCCAATCCCCCAGCACGCCCAAGCGCTGGAAGTCAGCCATCTGCTGCACGATCTGCTCCTGCGCGTAGCTGCGGCTCAGGGCCTGCACCTTGTCGCGCGACAGGCCCCGGCCGTGGGTCTTCTCGATCTGGTTCTCGATCGGCAGGCCGTGGCAATCCCAGCCCGGGACGTAATGCGCGTCGAAGCCGGCCAGCTGCTTGGACTTGACCACCATGTCCTTGAGCACCTTGCCGAAGCCGTGGCCGATGTGAAGCGTGCCGTTGGCGTAGGGCGGGCCGTCGTGCAGCACGAACAGCGGCGCGCCGTGGCGGGCGGCACGCAAGCGTTTGTAAAGTCCTCCGCCCTGACGGGTGTCGTTCCAGGCCTGAACCCAGCCCGGTTCACGCTTGGGCAGGTCACCGCGCATGGGAAACGGCGTGTCCGGCAGGTTCAGGGTTTTGCGATAGTCGGGTGCGGTGCTCATGACGAATGGCTCGCCGTTGGACGCGGCAGGCTGAATGGGGGAGGATCGGGGCCGGCGGAGCGCTTGCCGTGTTGTCAGGCGCACCGCTTGGGCGCGGGACTTGGCCGCCGCGCTTCAGGCCACCTTCAGGTGGCAGGGCAAATAATTCGGTCGCGCGTGGCCTGGCGGCGCGTGGCGGCTTGCCACCGAGCTGAACCGACCCTGAACCCGAATGCCTGCATGCCACCGATTCTAGCCAACCCAGCCCGGATCCGGCCCGCTGCCGGCTGCGTGACGCTGGTGGCCGGCGCCCTGCTGGCCGGCCTGCCGGGGCCGGCCGCGGCGGCGGAGGATGCGCAGCCGGTAGCGGCCGATGACACCCCGTTGTCTGAGCCGCCGCAGCGTGACTGGGAAGGCGCGCTGGGCTTGTCGGCGCAGTATCGACCGGAGTACCCCGGCGCCCAGCGGCGCGTGGTCAAGCTCACGCCGGCGTTCTTCCTGCGCTTTGGCCGGGTCACGATCACCAATGCCAGCGGTTTTGTCACCCGACGCGCCGACGACGTCGTGCGGGGCCTAGGGGTCGATCTGCTGGAAAGCGATCGGGTGAAGATGAAGCTCTCACTGCGTTACGACCGCGGCCGTCGCGAGGGATCTAGCGGCAACCTGGCCGGCATGGGCGACATCCCAGCCACCGTCAGAGCCCGGCTGGTGGCCCAGTGGCGGCTGGACGGCCCCTGGCGATTGGGCGCTTCGTGGAGTGTGGATGCGCTCGGCCGCGGAGGCGGGAATCTGGGCGACATCAGCGTGGGCTGGGAGCAGCCCTTGACACCGGACTCGCAGCTGTCGGCCGGCCTGAGCCTGGCGCTGGCCGGTGATCGCTACATGCAGACCTATTTCGGCGTCACCGCGGAGCAGTCGGCGCGCACGGGTCGCCCGGTCTACGAGCCTGGCGCCGGTCTTCGCGACGCCACGGGCTGGCTCAACTGGCGCTTCGAACTCGGTCCGATGTGGTCGATGCAGGCGGGGCTCAGTGCATCGCGGCAGTTGGACGCGGCGGCCGCCAGCCCACTGACCACCGAGCGCAACGGCTGGTCGATCGGCCTGGCGGGGGTCAGACGCTTCTAGGAGGCTGTCGGGCTTTGGGCTTCAACCCGAAGGGCCGGGGAGATTTTCGGTGCCAT
>WBZP01001927.1_pt1 | contig 24609 bp, 16 predicted proteins | sample 5204301 | NCBI WGS metagenome assembly WBZP01 (sample SAMN12412401, study PRJNA552823) | activated sludge metagenome | isolation source: activated sludge from nitrification reactor of wastewater treatment plant... | place: USA: Pennsylvania | collected 2017 | reverse complement strand
AAGGCAAGGGCGAGAAGCAGCCGGTCACCGGCGACAAGTGCAAGGGCAACGCCCCGACCAAGGCGCTCATCGAGTGCCTGCAGCCAGATCGCCGCGCCGACATCGAGATCATCGGCACCAAGTAAGCTTCCGCGCTTCATCAAAGACCCCGCCCATGCGGGGTTTTTTTTCGCTTGTTTCCTCAGGAACTCTGCCATGTTCGGGTTCATACGCTTGATCGCCACAGTCTTTCTGGCAATGACCGTGAGTTCACAGGCTATCGCCGACACCGGCCGTCCGAGGATCGGTCTGGTACTTGGTGGCGGGGGCGCGCGCGGCGCGGCGCATGTCGGCGTGCTGGAAGTTCTCGAGGAGCTGAAGATACCGGTCGACTGCATCGCCGGCACCAGCATGGGCGCACTGGTAGCCGGCGCTTATGCCTCCGGGCTGACGCCGCCCATGATGCGCCAGGCGTTGGCCGAGGCCGACTGGAATGACATGTTCACTGACACCCCGGATTTTTCGGATGTCAATTATCGCTACAAGCAGGTCCTGCGGGCCTTCATTCCTGCCACGGAGGCCGGCGTCACCAGCGATGGCATCAGTTTCCCGCCGGGGGTCATCGACGGCGTCAATATCAAGCTTTTTTTCAACCGTCTGGTTGGCGCCGGCAAGAACGAGCGGGTCATCGAAAAGCTGCCGTTGCCCCTGTCGCTCATCGCCACCGATATCGGTACCGGCCAGCGCGTCGTCATGCGCGAGGGCGGCCTCGCCTCAGCGATGCGGGCCAGCATGTCGGTGCCCGGACTGCTTTCACCCGTCGTTCGGGATGGTCGCAAACTGGTCGATGGTGGCCTCGTCGACAATGTACCCATCGGCGAAGCACGGGAGCGCTGCAATCCTGATCTCGTCATCGCAGTCAACGTCGGCTCGCCCTTGATGGATGCCGACCGGGTTGGCTCGCTGCTGACCATTTCGGCGCAAATGGTCAACATCCTTACCGAACAGAACGTGGGCCGATCGTTGGCGACACTCAAGCCGACCGACATCCTCATCCAGCCCGACCTCGGGACGATTTCCGCCAGCGACTTCAGCCGCAATGCCGAAGCTGCCGATCGCGGGCGCGCCGCCGCCGAAGCGATACGCGAACGGCTGGCCCGGCTCGGCACCAGCGCCGAGCTCTACGCCCAATGGCGAAAACCGATCAATCGCAGCGGCAAGGTGCCGCCGGTCATCGATGAAATCGAGATCGCCGGCCTCAAGCGCGTCAATCCGGCCACGGTCGGGCGCCAACTGACCGTCAAGCCCGGCGAACGGCTCAACGACTCCAATATCGACAATGATGTCGTGCGCATCTACGGCGACGGGTTCTTTCAGAGCGTCGACTACCAACTGCTCAATTTGCACGACCGCAACATCCTGCGCGTCCTCCCTGTCGAAAAGAGCTGGGGGCCCGATTACCTGCGTTTCGCACTGAACCTGGAGACCGATACCAGCCAGGGCTCCTCCTTCAGCTTGCGGGCCGGCTACCAAAAAACCTGGATCAACGAGCTTGGCGCTGAAATGCTGGCGACCGTGAGCATCGGCAACATCCTTGGTGCCGGGTTCACTTTCTACCAGCCGCTTGACCCGGCCCGGCGTTTCTTCGTCGAGGCCGGCGTGAAATATGAACGCGGTCTGCTGAACATCTACCAGAACAACGAGCGCATCGCTCAGTACACGGATGCAAATACCGCGCTTGCCCTCTGGGCCGGCACGAACATCGGGATCATGGGCCAGGCGCGCGTGGGCTGGATCGAGCAGAAGCGTTCCTTCGAGCGCGACATCGGCAGCCCGTCACTGCCCGACTTCGACACCTCGTATTCCGGCTGGGCGGCGTCGCTCTCCCTCGACCAGATGAATCGCCTCTACTTCGCGACCCGCGGCTGGGCGGCGCGCTTCGACTACTTCGACTCCGCCAAGGCGGGATTCTCGCGCGCCGAAGCTGACATTCAAGGCGCTTTCTCGCTGGGCCAGACGGTGTTCACCGGACGGGTCAACTACGTCGGATCGCCCAAGGGACAGCTGCCGTTTTTCAACGCCGGCAAGCTCGGCGGCTTCCTCAACATGAGTGCGTTCGCCAGAGGGCAGATTCTTGGCGACGACATCACCTATGCCGGCATCCGCGCCGAACAGATCATCGGGACCTTTCCGCTGGGCCTGCGCGGCGACATGCGGCTCGGGTTCGCTCTTGAAGGTGCCCATGTCGGCACCTACTACACCGAGACGAATCTCAGCGGCACCAACATCCTCAATTCGGCCGCCCTCTATCTCGGTGGCGAAACGCCTTTCGGACCGGCCTATCTCGGCTTCGGCTATTCGACCGACGGCGCCTCCAACCTCTTCCTTTCGATCGGCATTCCCTGAGCGCTGCGGCCCCGGCCGTTCGCTGGCATAATCCTCATATCCTCAAGGAGAAAAACTGATGAAGATCCGCTCCATACTGCTTGCTTCGCTCATCGCTGCTGTCCCGGCCATTGCTCATGCCCAGCAGCCCCCAAGGACCGCCACCGTCATCGAGAAGGAAAAGGGCGCGGTGGCCGTCGCCGACGCGGTCGAGCTGCAAGGGGTCGTGACGGCCCTGGACAAGGGCACGCGGGTGCTCACGATCAGGGGCGCTGCGGGTAACGAGATGACAGTAGTGGCCGGCCCCGAGATCAATAACTTCAAGAAGATCAAGATCGGCGACCTGGTGACGCTGAGTTACGTCGCCGCGCTTGGCCTTGAGCTGAGAAAGGGCGGCGGCAGACTGCGCGAGCGCGTCGAATCGGAACAGTCCGCAAGCGCCAAGCCGGGCGAAAAGCCAGGTGGCGAAACAAGCAGGACGGTCAAGATCATTGCCGATGTGACCGCGGTGGACGCCGGGGCCGGCACGATCACCTTGCGTGGCCCGCAGCGCAGTGTCGACCTGGTGGTCAAGGACAAGGAACTGCTGAAGGATATCCGGCTCGGCGACCAGATTGCTGCAACCTACCAGGCGTTGACGGTCGTTTCCATCGCGCCGACCCCAGCGCCTGCGCCCGAGCCCGCGCCGGCACCCACTGCGCAATAACCTGCCCAAAAGAGGATCACCATGACCAGAAAACTCATTCTTGCAATCGCCGGCTGGCTGCTGTTTGTCGGTCTCGCATTCGCCCAGGTCAACATCAATACCGCCAGCAAGGACGAGCTGGACGGCCTCAAGGGGATCGGCCCGACCAAGGCGCAAGCCATTGTCGACTACCGCACCAAGAATGGCCCGTTCAATTCCGTTGACGATCTGCAGAAAGTTCCAGGGATCGGCCCGGCAACCCTCAAGGATATCCGCAGCAACGTCATCGTCAGTGGTGCGTCGCGTCCCGCGCCCGCCACTGCCAAGCCGTCGATGCCAGCCGGAGCACATGCCCAGCGGCTGCAAACCAGTACACCGGCAACACCGGCAACACCGGCAACACCGGCAACACCGGCAGCTCCGGCAACTCCGGCAACACCGGCAACACCGGCAGCTCCGGCAACTCCGGCAACTCCGGCAACTCCGGCAACTCCGGCGAAGCCTGTTGCAGCGGCTGCCCCTGCCGCCGTTGCCCCGGCAACGCCGGCCGCACCGGCCGCACCGGCCAAGCCAGCACCGCACGCGGCGACAAGGCCGGTTACACCACCGGCCACCCCTGCTACAGCGCCGGTCAAAGCCGCCGAGCCGGACAAATCCGAGAAGCCCGCAACGGCCAAAACCGCGTCACCGGCCAAACCCGCCAAACCAGCGGTCCCCACCAAGGGGGCATCGCCGGCAGAAACGCCGGGCAAGCCTGCTCAACCTGCCCGGCCAGCAGCCAACTGACCACGTCGGGTTGTCCGAGAGCCTGATTCTCTGCGCCACTACCCGGCTTGCCCAGACCCTGCGTGGAGCGGTGCCGCTCGATGCCGAGGTCTGGCAGACCCCGCAGGCGCTCACGGTCGCCCAATGGCTGACCAGCCTAGCCGATGAAGCGCTGCTGAGCGGCATTGCCGATCTGCCAGCCGCCCTTGACCCATTTGCCGAGCGCTTGCTCTGGGAAAAGGTCATCGCCGCCTCGCTGACCGAGGCCGCCCCGCTCTTCGACATTCAGGGCCTGGCGAGCACGGCTGCCGACGCCCACGCGCTGTCGCGCCTGTGGAGCATCCGGGCGACCGGCAACCAACTGGCCGACGAAGCCAGACTCTTCGCCGGTTGGCAGGCTGAATTCGACAAGCGCTGCCGGGCAGCCGGCTGGAGCGATTTGACCAGCTTGCAACGCCAGGTTATCGACCTGATCGCGGCCCGCCACCTGGCTGTGCCGCCTGTCGTCGCGTTCGCCGGCTTCGACCGTTTCACGCCCCTGGAGCAGTCTCTGATGGCGGTGCTGACCGGGCGTGGAGTGCAGGTGGAAAATCAGGGTGCTGGTGGCGTCGACCGCGCCGAGAAGCAAGGTCCCTTGGGGTGCACCCTGTCCGAAACGGGGTTCGTTTCCGGTGGCGCTGGGGACATAAGGGAAGCTCCCTTGAGAAGCGCCGCCCGGCACGTGCTGCCCTGCGCCGACGTCGCCGGCGAATGCACTGCCATCGCGCACTGGGCCACAACACATCTCGCGGCCAATCCGGCGTGCCGGCTCGGTATCGTCGCCCCCGACCTGGCCAGTGTCCGCGACCGTCTCGAGTTCATGCTTGACGACGCGCTGCACCCAGCGCTGATCCGGCCCGATGCCGCCGAGATGCCGCGCAGCTTCAACTTTTCGCTCGGCCGCGGGCTGGCGGATCTGCCGCTGATCCATGTTGCGCTTGATCTGCTGGCCTTGGGCAGTGGGCGGGGAAAAACCGAGCAAAGCCGCATCTCCGCGCTGTTGCTGGCCGGTGGCTGGGCGGCGGCGGAAGCCGAAGCAGACGGCCGCGCCCGGCTTGATGCCGCGCTGCGCCGCGATCTGCCCTATTTCACGACGTTGCCGGCAGTGATCCGGCTGGCCGCACGTCTGGCTGAAAGCGAAGCGCCACTCTGCCCGGAGACGGTGGCGGCGCTGGACGCCTTTGTCGATGTGATGACAAGTACGCCCAGAGCGCTGCGTCCGGGCGAGTGGGCCGGCGTTTTCCGCAAGGCGCTTCAAGCGGTTGGCTGGCCAGGTGACCGCCAGCTTTCCAGTCATGAGTTCCAGGCACGCCGGGCTTTTGGTGAAGTGCTCGATGGCATCGGACGGCTCGATACCCTGCTCGGCAGCTTGTCACTGAACGAGGCTGTGCGACGTCTCTCGCAACTCTGCCGGCAGCGTATCTTTCAGCCAGAAACGCGAGGCCGACCGGCCATCCAGGTGCTCGGCGTACTCGAAAGTGCCGGCCTTGCGTTCGATGCGTTGTGGGTGATGGGCATGAACGACGATCTCTGGCCGCCGCCACCGCGCCCCAACCCGCTGCTGCCGGCCGAGCTGCTGCGCGCAGCCGGGGCCGCGCATGCCAGCACCGAAATCGAACTCGATTTTGCGCAACGGGTGCATGCCCGCTTGTTGCTGGCCGCGCCGGAGGTGACATTTTCGTACGCCCAAGCTGACGGCAATCGCGTCCTGCGGCCGAGTCCGCTGATTGCCGGCATGCCGTTGGCTGAACAATTCTCGGGTGAGGTCGTCACACTGGCGCGGCGGCTCGGCGCCGAGGCCGGCGGCGCCTGCCAACTGCTCGCTGATGCCCTGGCGCCGCCGGTCGGCCATGGCGAGACGGTATCCGGCGGCAGTGGGCTACTGCGCGCCCAGGCGATCTGTCCGGCCTGGGCCTACTACCAGTTCCGGCTCGGTGGCAAGGCGATGGACGAGCCGGTCGAGGGACTCGACCCGGCTGCCCGCGGCACGCTGGTGCATGAAGCCTTGGAGGCGTTCTGGAAGAGTATTCGAACATCGGCCGCCCTCGCCGCCATGGGTGAAGCAGTCCGCCAGCAGGCGATCGCCCAAGCAGTCGCCACGGCGCTGCAAGCGTTTGAGCTGGACCGCCGGATCACGCTGCCAGCCCGCTTCCGCGAACTCGAAGCAGTGCGTCTGGAAGAACTGCTCGACGTCTGGCTGACAGTGGAAAGCAAGCGCGGGCTGGAGTTCGAGGTCATCGCCTGCGAACAGCCAGGCGAAGTCGATATCGAGGAAATAAGGGTCAAATTGGTCGTCGACCGCATCGATCGCCTGACCGACGGCCGGCAGATCATCATCGATTACAAGACCGGCGCCGGCATCGACACCAAGAACTGGGGCGAACAACGCATTACCGAACCACAGCTGCCCATCTATGCGGCGCTGGTCAACGATGAAGTGACCGCCGTCGTCTTCGCCAAGGTTCTGCTTGACAAGCCGGCCTTCGTCGGCGTCGCTGACGAAAAGGACATCCTGCCCGGCGTCCAGGGCATCGGCGATGAAAAACAGAAAATCTTCGATCCCGCCGAATTTCCAGACTGGGTCGCCGTCATTACCCACTGGCGCGAACGGCTGCATGCGGTGGCGAAGGAGGTCAAGGACGGTCGGGCCGGCCGCGTTTTCGCCGACGAAAACGATCTGCAATATTGCGAGGTCCTGCCGCTATTGCGGCTGCCCGAGCGGCGGCGTTTGCTGGCGGCGGCGCTGAATGAGAGAACCGTGTGACTCCTGCACCCCGAGGATCCCTGAGCCTTGGGCCCCGTAGCCTGCCGGGCGCGGTCGACCGTCTTGAAGAAGACACCATCGCCCGCGCCCGGGCCCTGGAAGTCGCTTCCTTCATTGTCGAAGCCCCCGCCGGCGCCGGCAAGACGGAGTTGCTGACGCAGCGCTACCTGCGCTTGCTGGCCGTGGTCGAGCATCCGGAAGAGGTGCTGGCGCTGACCTTTACCAACAAGGCGGCTACCGAAATGCGCGACCGCATCCTCGGCAGCCTGGAGCTTGCGGCGTCTGGCGAACGGCCGGAAGAGGCGCACCGGCAACTGACCTTCGAGGTGGCCAGCAAGGTGCTCGCCCACGACGCCGAGCTTGGCTGGAGCTTGCTCGGCCACCCCGGCCGCCTGCGCATCACGACACTGGATGCACTGTGTGCCAGCCTGGCCCGGCAGATGCCCTACCTCAGCCGCTTCGGCGGCCAGCCGGGCGTCGCCGAGGATCCCGCCGCGCACTATGCGACCGCAGCGCGGCGCGCCTTGGAAATGGTTGAATCCGGCACGCCGGACGCCGAAGTGGTAGCCGAGGCACTCGCCTTCATGAATAACGACGCCGGTCGGCTGGAGAAACTGCTGATCGCCATGCTCGGCCGCCGCGACCAGTGGCTGCACCATGCCTCGCGCATCGAGAGCGGGGCGATGAAAGCCGACGTCGAGGCCGGCTTCGCGGCACTGATTGAGCGCGATCTGGCGGTGGCGGGCAGCCTGCTCGATGCCCGAATGCAATTGCAGCTGATGCCACTGGCCCGCTTTGCCACGGCCAATGCGCCGGGGATACTGGATCCCATTGTTGACTGGAATTTCCGGTTGACCGTAACTATCGCCGATTTGCCGCGCTGGCAGGCGGTGTCTACGCTGGTGCTGACGAAAGAAGGTGAATTCCGCAAGCAGGTAAACAAGAACATCGGTTTCCCGGCTGGCCCGGAATTCGCCGACCAGAAAAAAGCCATGCTCGAACTGCTCGGCGAGTTGCGCGGTGTGGCTGGGCTGGACGACGCGCTGGCCGTGCTGGTCAAGCTGCCGCAGCCGGAGCTTTCCGACGCCGAGTGGGCCACTGTCGAGTGTTTCTCGCGCCTGCTCCGGCTGGCTGCTGGACAATTGTGGCTGGCCTTTCAGGAAGCAGGGGCCGTCGACTTCATCGAGATCGCCGCCCGTGCCGGGCTGGCGCTCGGTGATGACGAAGCGCCGACCGACCTCGCCCAGGCCCTCGACTACCGCATCCGCCACCTGCTCGTCGATGAATTCCAGGATACCAGCCCGAGCCAAGTGGCGCTGCTCGAAAAGCTGACGCGCGGCTGGACGCCCGACGACGGCCGCACGCTGTTCGTCGTCGGCGACCCGATGCAATCGATCTACCGTTTCCGCAAGGCCGATGTCGGGCTCTTTCTGCGCCTGCGCGAGCGTGGCATCGGCGACATCCGGCTCGGCCACCTGCGCCTGTACCGCAACAATCGCTCGTATCCGGGCATCGTCGATTGGGTCAATGCGGCCTTCCCGGGCATCTTCCCGGCCGCCGACAGTCCGGAGGCCGGCGCCGTTCGCTATGCCGATTCGGCTGCGACGCGGCCGGCGCGGGTCGACAGCGGGGTAATCGTCCATCCGGTCATCGAACGCGCGGGCGACGATAGCGCGGCTGAGGAAGCGCGCTGCGTGCTGGCCGTCATCCGTCAGGCCCGGGCCGCGGCACCCGATGAACGCATCGCCGTGCTGGTCCGCGCCCGCACGCATCTCGACGCACTCGTCTCCGAAATCCGCCGCAGCGCGCCGGACCTGCGCTTTCAGGCGGTCGATATCGAAGGGCTGGATGGGCGCCAGCACGTGCAGGACCTGCTGACCCTGTTCCGCGCCCTGCATCACCGCGCCGACCGCGTGCATTGGCTGGCGCTGCTACGTGCGCCGTGGTGCGGCCTGAAGCTGGCCGACCTGCATGCGTTGGCCGCTGATGACCGGGAAAGCACAATCTGGCAGCTGATCCAGGATGAAGCCCGCGTCGCAAGGCTTTCGGACGATGGCCAGCAGCGCCTGAGAGTTGTCCGCGACGTGCTGCAAGTGGCTTTCGCCGGCCGTGACCGGCAGCACCCGCGCCGCTGGCTGGAAGGCGTCTGGCTGATGCTCGGCGGGCCGCGCTGCCTCGAAGCGCCGGAAGCCCTGAACGATGTCGAAGCCTTCTTCGCGCTGCTCGACAAGCTGGTCGCCGCGCGCAACCTGAGCGCCGAAACCCTGGCCTCCCACGCTGCCGACCTATTCGCGCCCGGCGACCCGCTCGGCGCTCAGGTGCAGATGATGACCATCCACAAATCCAAGGGTCTCGAATTCGACACCGTCATCGTGCCCGGATTGCACCGCGAAACCGGGGGCAACGAAAGCAGCCTGTTGCTGTGGAACGATGTCGCCGGTGGCGATGGACGGGAGCACCTGCTGGTCGCGCCGATGAAGCGGAAAGGTGCCACCAACGGCGCGCCGGGCACCTACGATCTTCTGAAGAAGCTCGAAGCCGAGCGTGCCGCGCACGAGGACGAGCGCCTGCTCTATGTCGCCGCCACCCGCGCCATCCGCCGCCTCCATCTGGTCGGCGTTGCCGTGGCCGACGAGCGGATGGAGGGCGGTCTGAAGCCGCCGGAATCGGGTACTTTGCTCAAACTGCTCTGGCCTGCTGTCGCCCAACCGGTTTTCTCAGCCGCTCTCGCCGCCGGCCCCGTACCGGCACCGACCACAGGTGCCTTGGACCCGGCGAGCTTCGTGCCGCCATTGGTCCGGCTGACCGAAGTCGCATTGCCCGAAGCCCTGTGCGAAGTTCCCGGCAGTCTGGGTCACGCTGGCAATTCAGTCGATCCCGACGCAACGGAAAGCCGTCTGTCGCTTGAGGCATCGGTCGGCACCCTCGTCCATCGCTGCCTCGAACTTGTCGCGAGGGACGGACTCGAACACTGGTCCGCGACGCGTGTCAAGGCGCTGGCCCCCGCTTACCGCCGCTGGCTCGCCCAGGTCGGACACAGTGCCAGCGATGCCGGAGCGGGTGCCGCTGTGGTGGTCGGCGCGTTGTGCCAGACCCTCGCGTCGAGCGCCGGACGCTGGGTGCTGGCGCCGCACGACGAAGCCGCCGCCGAGCAGGAGTGGTCGAGTCGCGATTTGCTGCCCGGCGCGGCCGCTGCCCACCAACGGGGCTTCGAGCGTGGCGCGGTCAACCATGTCATCGACCGTATTTTCATCGCCGCTGGCTGCCGCTGGATCATCGACTACAAGACGGTCCATGTTCCCGGCGAAGCGGTGGCAGAACCCTTTCTGCAGGCGCGGGCCGAGGAATACCGGGGTCAACTGGAGCGTTACGCCAAACTGTTTGCCGGTAGCGACCTCCCGCTCCGGATGGCTGTCTTCTTCCCGCTGCAGGGCATTCTGGTCGAACTGCCCCAAGCCTAGCGGTCTGCTTCGCATTCAGCGGCAGGAATCGGGCTTGCGCTATACTGCGCCGAAACTATCAACGACATCGACCCGTGTTGCCTCGCCTGCGCATCATCGCCACCAGTTTCCTCGTCGCGCTCACCTTGGTCACCGGGATCGCGGCCCACTCGGCCGAACCGCCGCTGAGGGTTGCCGTGCTGGAAAACTCCCCACCGATGAGTTATCGCGATGCCGATGGCCGCCTGACCGGATTCAGCATCGAGATTGCCCGGGCGGTGTGTGGCGAAATGCGGGTCCAATGCACGTTTCAGGTGACGCAGCTGGACCGCGTTGTTGACCTGTTGGCCGGTGGCGAAATCGACATCGCCGCAGTCAGCCTGCTCGACACGCCGGAGCGGCGCCGGCGGATTCTTTTTGCCCAGCCCTACTTCCGCTCGATCACCCTCTGGTTTGCGAAACCAGGTGTCGAACCGGGCCAGCGCGGGCTGCGCGTCGCCGTCGTCAAGGGTTCCGCGCAGGAAACTTATGCCCGCAAGCAGGGGTGGGACACCGTTGCCGTGCCGACCAATGGCGAACTGGGCTTGCCGCTGATCGCGGGGGTGGCCCAGGCCGCCATCGTCCCCATGAACACCAGCCTGCACTTGCAGAAAGACAAGGAATTTCTGGCGCTGGGCCTCGCTTCGACGGTCATGAAGGTTCCCGATCTGGTCGGCAACGCGTCGTTCGGCGTCAACCCGCAGCGCCCCGATCTCAAGGAGAACATCGACGCAGCACTGGCGGGCATCAAGGGTAACGGGAGCTACGAGCGGATCAACACGCAGTTTCTGCCTTTGCGGGTGCATTGATGCCTGTATTTCGATTCCTCTTTCTGGTTGCCGCCCTGTCCTCGGGAGCCCTGCAGGCAGCCGATCTGAGAGTGGCGGTTGTGGTTCAGGACGCGGCGCAGGTATCGCCGCAGGGCGATCTCGTCCCGAGCGTCACGGCTGGGGCTGACCTGGTGGCCTTCACCGACGAACTGGCCCGCGAGATCTGTCGCCGTATCCGTTCCCGCTGTGCCGTTTCCTACGTTACCTTCGGCGAAATCCTGCCGGGTGTCGAAGACGGGCGCTTCGATCTCGGCTTCGGCAACTTCCTGCGCGTGCCCAAGCGCGAGAAACGTGTCGCGTTCAGTGCGCCGATCTTCCGTTCCGCGTCACGTCTGGTCGGATCGCCTGCCTCCGCCCGGGCGTTCGCCGGCAGGCTCGGTCAGGCGGTCAATCTCGACAACCTGCGCGGCGCGCGCGTGGCGGCGATGGAAGGCTCGCAGCAGCAGGCGTTCCTCAACGTCATCGCCGCCGAGCGCGAGCTGACTGTCGTTGCCACAGCGACGACAGCCGGCGCCTTCGACACATTGGGCAACGGCAGCGCCGACTTCGCGCTGCTGCCGATGCGCACCGGCTATGCCCTGATCAGCCACGACAAGGCGCGGCGTTTCGGCTTTGTCGGCCCGGCTGTTGCCGATCACGGCCTCGGCGACACTGTGCACATCATCCTGCCAAAACAGAAGGAGGCGCTACGGCGCTCGCTCAACCAGGCAATCGCCGAAATTCGCGCCGACGGGACAGGCCATCGCATCATGCGCCGGCACTTCCCGGTGAGCCTGGACTGAAGCGCGATGCCGACTCGAACCGACCGCTACTCGGCGAACCGGGTGTTCGCCGTGCTGGTCGTGGCGTTTGCGCTGCTGTTCTCCGGCCTGGTGCGGGCCGTCGAGCTGACGGCGGCGATCGAGGTTTACGATCCGGCGTATGTTTCGATGCCGGGCAACGCCATTCCGCCCAATATGCCCGGGGCCGAGCTGGCACTGATCAACGAAGCGTTTGCCCACGAGATCTGCCGCCGCATCAGCGCCCGGTGCACGCTGCGCTATGTCGCCTTTGGTGAAATCCTTCCCGGCATCGAGGAAGGCCGCTTCGATCTCGGCTTCGGCAATTTCCTGCGAACGCCCGAGCGCGAGAAGCGCGTCGCCTTCAGCGATGCCGTCTGGCGCTCGTCATCGCGCCTGGTCGCGCTGCGAACCAAGGCGGAGCTCCTCACCGGCAAGACAGGGCAGGCGGTTTCGGTCGACAGCCTGCACGGCGTGCGGGTCGTGGCTGTCGATGGCTCGCAGCAACAGTCCTTCCTCAAGAACATCGCCGGCGAACGCGGTCTGACGCTGGTCTTGGCAGCAACGCCGGCCGGAGTCTTCAGCGCGCTGCGCGAGGACCGCGCCGACTTCGCCTTGCTCTCCGCAATCACTGCCTACTTGCTGCTCCAGAAGGACGGCACACGCCAATTCGAGTTTGCCGGTCCCGCCGTTTCCGACCGCGGCCTTGGCGGCAGCGTCCATATTGCCCTGCCGAAACAACGGGATGAATTGCGCCGCACGGTGAATCAGGCGATTGCCACGATTCGCGCCGACGGCACGTTTCAGCGTATCGTGCGCCAGTATCTTCCACTGGGTCTGGACTGAGGCCGCAAGACGATGCTGCGTGAGCGCTACAACTCCACCCAGGTTTTCACTCTGTTGGCGACGTCGGTTGCGTTGCTGTTTGCGATCGTCAGCCTGCTTCTCGCCATCGATCAGGAACGCGTGCTCGAATCATCGGATCGCCTGCAATCGCGGACTGTGCCGGAAATCATCCGTTTCCAGCGCCTGGCGCGCAATCTCGATCAGTTGCGCCAGGAAGGCGAGCGGGTCTTCTCATCCGCCACTTCCGAAGGCCGTCAGCAGGCGCTGTTCTTGACCATGCTGGTCGCCAGCCATCCGAGCATTCTGGAGCATCCGCAGGCGGCGACAGCAGCCCGCGAGGCCGAGGCCTTCCTTGTCGAGACCAGCCGTCTGGCCACCGAGAATCCCGCCAGCATTGCCGCCCGGTATCCGCAATGGCAGCAGTTCTCCAAGCGCCTGAACCTGCAGGTGGACGACATCCTGGTCGAGGGCGCCAATCTGGCGACCGCCGATCTTGGCGCCGTGGCGGCCGCCATGCGCCTCACCAGATACAAGCTGATGGGTGCGACCGTCGTGGTCGGCGGCTTGCTCGCGCTGTTGCTGCTCCTTCTCAGACGATACCTGCTGCGCCCGCTGCAGAGGATCGACCACGCCCTGTCGACACTCAGCGTGGACCAGTCGGCGCCCGAATTTCCCGATACCTGCCTGGCCGAGATCCATGCCGTCGAAGAAGCCACGAAACGCCTGCACGGCGCGCTGATGAGCAATGACGCAGTACGCCGCGAACTTGAGGTGCTGGCCAATCGCGATGACCTGACCGGATTGATGAACCGGCGGCACTTCATGGAATCCGCCAAAGCCGAACTGCGGCGCGCCCAGCGCTATGGCCGGCCGATCGCGGTTGCCATCGGCGACCTCGATTCGTTCAAGAACCTCAACGACACCTACGGTCACGATGCCGGCGATGTCGTGCTGCGCAACTTTGCCGGGCTGCTTGCCGAGAGCCTGCGCGAGTCGGATCGGGTCTGTCGCTATGGCGGCGAAGAGTTTGCGTTCCTCCTTCCCGAGTCTACGGTCGAGCAGGCACGGGTTCTTCTCGACCGCTTCCGGGAGCACTGCGCCGAGCAAGAGATCTGGCTGACGGACGGTGTCCTTGTCCGCGTCACCTTGAGTGTCGGGCTGGCTGATGCCAGCCACTGTCCGATCGAGATCGCGTTGCAGCAAGCTGACCTGGCGCTTTACGAAGCCAAGCGCCAGGGCCGTAACCGGCTCGTCGTCGCGTCGGACGCTGGCTGATGCCTGTTGCCGACAGGCGGGCTTTCCGGCGCGGTCAGCAGGTCAATTCCATTGCGGTCCACGACTGTAGGCCTCAACGCTTGTTCAAAAGCGGTTTCAGGAAACGTCCAGTGTAGCTCGACGTGCACCTGGCGACCTGTTCCGGCGTCCCGGCGACGAGGATGCGGCCACCGCCGTCGCCGCCTTCGGGACCGAGGTCGACGATCCAGTCGGCGGTCTTGATGACGTCGAGGTTGTGCTCGATGACGACGATGGTGTTGCCGTGCTCGGCGAGGCGTTGCAGCACTGCCAGCAGCATTTCGATGTCCGAGAAATGCAGGCCGGTGGTCGGCTCGTCGAGAATGTACAGCGTGCGCCCGGTGTCGCGCTTGGAGAGCTCGAGCGCCAGCTTGACGCGCTGGGCCTCGCCGCCGGAGAGCGTGGTCGCGCTCTGGCCGAGGGTGATGTAGCTGAGGCCGACATCGACCAGCGTCTGCAGCTTGCGGGAGACGACTGGCACGGCATCGAAGAACTCGCGCGCCTGCTCGACGGTCATGCCGAGGATGTCGTGGATGTTGCGGCCCTTGTAGCCGATCTCCAGCGTCTCGCGGTTGTAGCGCTTGCCGTGGCAGACGTCGCAAGGGACGTAGATGTCGGGCAGGAAGTGCATCTCGACCTTGATCATGCCATCGCCCTGGCAGGCTTCGCAGCGGCCGCCCTTGACGTTGAAGCTGAAGCGCCCCGGCCCGTAGCCGCGCGCCCGTGCTTCCGGCACCTGCGAGAAGAGGTCGCGGATCGGCGTCAGCAGGCCGGTGTAGGTCGCCGGGTTGGAGCGCGGCGTGCGGCCGATCGGCGCCTGGTCGACGCTGATCACCTTGTCGAAAAGGTCGAGGCCGATGATTTCCCGGTGTGCCGCCGGCTCCGCGGTCGATCCGTAGAGGTATCTGGAGGCTGCGGCGTAGAGCGTGTCATTGATCAGCGTCGACTTGCCCGAGCCGGAAACCCCGGTGATGCAGGTGAACAGGCCAACCGGCAGTTCGAGCGTGACATCCTTCAGGTTGTTGCCGCAGGCGCCGATGACCAGGAGCTGTCTGTCAGCCTGGCGCGGTCGACGCGTTTTGGGGGCCAGAATTGCCCTGCGCCCGGAAAGATAGTCGCCGGTCATCGAGGCCGGGTTGGCGGCCACTTCGGCCGGCGTCCCTTCGGCAACGATGAAGCCGCCGTGGATGCCGGCCCCGGGGCCGATATCGACGACGTAATCGGCCGAGCGGATGGCGTCTTCGTCGTGCTCGACGACGAGCACCGAGTTGCCCATGTCGCGCAGGTTCTTCAGCGTCTGCAGCAGGCGGTCGTTGTCGCGCTGGTGCAGGCCGATCGACGGTTCGTCGAGCACGTACATGACGCCGGTCAGGCCGGAGCCAATCTGCGAGGCCAGACGGATGCGCTGCGATTCTCCGCCCGACAGCGTTTCCGCCGAGCGTTCGAGGCTCAGGTAATCGAGACCGACGTTGATCAGGAAAGACAACCGGGCGGTGATTTCCTTGAGTATCTTGTCGGCGACCTGCGCCTTGGCACCGGCCAGCGTCAGGCAGTTGAAATAGTCGCGCGCCTCGCCGAGCGGCAGGCGGCTGATTTCATGCAGCGTCCTGGCACCGACGCGGACGTGCCGCGCCTCGATGCGCAGGCGGGTGCCGGCGCACTGCGGACACGCGGTGTTGCTGATGTACTTGGAAAGCTCCTCGCGCACGGCCTGCGAGTCGCTGCCGCGATAACGCCGCTCGAGGTTGGGGATGATGCCCTCGAAGGTGTGGCTGCGGTCGAAGCGCGTGCCTCTTTCGTTGAGGTAGCGGAAATTGATCTCGCTGCGCCCGGAGCCGTAAAGAATCACCTGGCGGAATTCCTCGGGCAACTCGGCGAACGGCGTATCGACCGAGAAGCCGTAATGCGCGCCGAGCGATTCGATGATCTGGAAGTAGAACTGGTTCTTCCTGTCCCAGCCGCGAATCGCCCCGGCGCCCAACGACAGCGCCGGGTTGCCGACGACGCGCCGGGGGTCGAAGAACTGGATCACCCCGAGGCCGTCGCATTTCGGGCAGGCACCCATCGGGTTGTTGAAGGAAAACAGGCGCGGCTCGAGTTCCTGCAAGGCGTACGAGCAGACCGGGCAGGCAAATCTGGCCGAGAACATGTGTTCCGCGCCGCTGTCCATCTCCAGCGCGACCGCCCGGCCGTCGGCATGGCGCAAGGCGGTTTCGAAGGATTCGGCGAGGCGCTGGCGCATGTCCTCGCGCACCTTCAGGCGGTCGACGACGACATCGACATTGTGCTTCTGTGACTTGGTCAGCCTGGGCACCGCGTCGAGTTCATGCACGGCACCGTCGACCCGCACCCTGGCGAAGCCCTGGGCGCGCAGTTCGGCGAAGAGATCCATCTGCTCGCCCTTGCGGTTGGCGACGACCGGCGCGAGGATCATCAACCGCGTTTCTGCAGGCAGTGCCAGCACGTGGTCGACCATCTGCGAAACGGTTTGCGCTGCCAGCGGCCGGTTGTGGTCGGGACAATATGGCGTCCCGGCGCGAGCGAAGAGCAGGCGCAGGTAATCATGGATTTCGGTAACGGTGCCGACCGTCGACCGCGGGTTGTGCGAAGTCGCCTTCTGCTCGATCGAAATAGCCGGCGACAGGCCCTCGATCAGGTCGACGTCGGGCTTTTCCATCAACTGCAGGAACTGTCTTGCGTAGGCCGACAGCGATTCGACATAGCGCCGCTGACCCTCGGCGTAGAGGGTGTCGAAGGCCAGCGAGGACTTGCCCGACCCCGACAGACCGGTGATCACGATCAGCCGGTTGCGCGGTAGATCGAGGTTGATGTTCTTCAGGTTATGGGTGCGCGCACCGCGAATGCGGATGGTTTCCATGATGCCGGCGTCGTGTTGGATTGAAGCAGCCGCTCACTATACGCAAGTTCGTCCGCCCGACCACCACGGACCAGCAGGCCGCGCCGGCAATCAGCCCGGCGGCGCTTCCGTCAGGGACAGCGTCACGTGGACCGTGCCATCTGCCATCGTTCTTATCATTGGCCAGCCGACGGCGGAGAACACCTTGAGCATGGCCGCGTTGGTCACCAGCACCTCCGCCATGAAACTTGAAATCCCCCGTTCCCGGGCAATGCGGCCGAGATGGGCAAGCAATCGCCGGGCGATGCCCAGGGCGTGAAAATCCTCCTCGACCGTGAAGGCGACTTCCGCTGTGCCGTCCCCACAGCGGGCATAACTCGACGACCCGATGACGACCTCCCGGCCTTCCACCATCCGGGTGACGATCAGCGCAACGCGGTTATCGAAATCCATCTCCCGGATCAGGCGGTAGTCCGCCTCGCTCAGCCCGTGCTTGAAACTGAAGAAGCGGGTATAAATGGTTTCCGGATCGAGGTGGCTGAAGGCCTCGGCAATCCGTTCGCCGTCGTCGGGATGCATGGCGCGGATGCAGACTTCCATGCCATTGCGCAAGGTCTCCGTGACACAGTAACTCCGCGCATCGATCACCCGGCCCTCCTCCCATGACATTCACTCGTGATGTTGCAGGAAATCCGGCCACCCTGCCCGCACACAGACTGCCAGAAATCCCCGGACAACTCCAGAGGCGCGGCCTGCAAGCCACTTTCGCTAGCGCACGACCTTGCGCCACTCCTGCTCGAAATAGCCAACCAGCACCTGGTTGTTGAGCCGATTGACCTCGGCCGGAACGCGCGCCATGTCGGCCGGGAAGCGGAACAGGTCGGGCACGATCTCGGGTGTCAAAAACCGGGTTTTTTGCGGGTCGACCGCAGCCGGCACGAACTCCTGACGGCCGGCGATGATGAAGCCCCATTCGCCGAACGATGGCACCAGTGCGTGGTACGGCGCCGTCCTCAAGCCGACATCCTCGAGCGTCGTCACCACGCACCAGAACGACTGCCGGGCGTAGAGCGGCGATGTCGACTGGACGACGATCAGGCCGTGCGCCGCCAGCCGTCTTTCGAGCAGACGGTAGAAGGCCGAGGTGTAGAGCTTGCCGAGCGCAAAGTTGGCCGGGTCGGGAAAGTCGATGACGATGAAGTCAAAATAGTCGCGGTTCTCCTCCAGCCATTGCAGGGCATCGGCATTGATCACCGTGACTCGCGGCGACTTCAGCGCCCCCCTGTTGAGCGCCACCAGCGGCGGCGCCGTGGCAAACAGGTCGGTCATCGCCGGATCAAGATCGACCAACGTCACCGCCTCGACGTTGGGATACTTGAGGATTTCGCGCAGCGCCAGCCCGTCGCCGCCACCGAGCACCAAGGCGTGTCTTGCGGCGGGCAGCGCCGCCAGTCCGGGATGAACCAGCGCCTCGTGGTAGCGGTATTCGTCATGCGACGAGAACTGCAGGTTGTTGTTCAGGAACAGGCGCAGGTCGTCACGCCAGCGGGTGACGACGATGCGCTGATAGGGCGTCGTCTCGGCATGGACGATGTCGTCCGCGTAGAGATGGGCTTCGGCCAGTGTCGTCAGTTGCCCGGCTCCGGCGAAACCGGCGGCCAGCGCGCCGAAAGCAGCCCAGGTCTGAACCGCCAGCCAGCGCCGCGCCGGCAACTGGTCGCGGAACAGATGCAATGCCCACAGCGCCACTGCGACGTTGAGCAGCCCGAAGAGCAGACCGGTACGCACCATGCCGAGTTGCGGGGCGAGGAGCAGCGGAAACAGGATCGAGACCGCCAGCGCGCCGAGATAATCGAAAGTGAGCACTTGCGAAACCAGATCCTTGAACGCCAGTTCGCGCTTCAGGATGCGCATCACCAACGGAATTTCCAGCCCGACGAGGACGCCGACGCCGAAAACCGCCAGATAGAGCAGCAGGCGGAACGGTGCCGGCAGCCAGACGAACGCCAGAAACAGCCCGACCGCCGAAAACCCGCCGAGCAGGCCGACCATCAGTTCGATCTGGATGAAGCGCCCGATCAGGTCGCGGGTAATGTACTTCGACAGCCACGAACCGACCCCCATTGCGAACAGGTAGGCGCCGATCACCGTCGAGAACTGCGTCACCGAATCGCCGAGCAGATACGACGACAGCGCGCCGGCGATCAGTTCGTAGGCCAGCCCGCAGGAGGCGATGACGAAAACGGAGAACAGAAGCGCATGCCGCATAGGCCTCGATGCTAACCCGGAACGGGGATCTGGTGGCTTGATCCCTGCCTTAGGCAACCAGCATTTCGCTGCTTCGGCAAGTCAGGGCTAATCGGCTCGGTAACGGAGGCTTGGATTGTCACGGTGAAGCGCCCGGCGATTCAGCCATGCACGCCACACGATACTTTTTGCATATATTGAATTAAGGCGCATGCTAGAATTGAGTCGGGGAAATCTAGGGTAGCCGGGTGTGCCAAGACAATGACAGATAGTGATACCCAAGATATCGACGTCGGGGAATTGCGCGTTGGACATTTCGTCTTTCTCGACCTTGGCTGGATCAGGCACCCCTTTCCCCTAAGCAGCTTCAAGATCCAGTCCACCGAACAGATCAAGACGATCCGCTCGCTGGGTCTCAGGCGAATCCGTTACTCTCCCGGGCGCAGCGGCCCGGAGTCTGATGTCATTGAGCCGGCCGCAATGGCGCCCACCGAACCTCGCGTTTCGGAAACGCCGACCGCAGAGGAAATGGCCAAGAGCCAGCGGCGGGAGCTGCTCTCGCAACAGCGAGCGAGCCTGCAGCGGTGCGAGCGTCAGTTTGACAACGCCGCCAACGCCTACCGGCAGATCGCCAAATCGGTTCATTCCGATCCGCAGGTCGCTCGTGCAACCTGCGAAGCCTTGGTTGGCAGCCTGCTTGCCGAGCTGCGGGGCGCGCAGGAAGCCAACATTCGCCTGCTTGCCGAGAGAGTGGGCGACCGTCCGTCGCTTCATGCCATCAGCGTCACGGTGCTCGCCCTCCTGCTCGGCCACGCCTGTTGCTTGGATGATTCGATCATGACGGATATTGGCGTCGGCGCGTTGCTTCATGATGTAGGCAAGGCCGAACTCCCCGATCGCCTGCGCTTTCAGGATCAGTTCGAGCGGGCCTCCGAACAGCAACTGTTCGAGGAACATGTCGCCTACAGCGTCGCCATGGCCAAGCGCATGGGGCTTACTTCCGGCGCCTTGCTCGCCATTGGTCAGCATCACGAATACGCTGATGGTACCGGTTATCCCTTGCATGCCGGCAATGACAAACTCCACCCGGCTTCTCGCGTGGTCAGCCTGATCAATCACTACGACAACCTCTGCAATCCCGTCAATCCGATCCTGGCGCTCACCCCCCATGAAGCGCTGGCGCAGATTTTCGCCAGGACAAGGGCCAAGTTCGATGCCACGCTTCTCAATGCCTTCGTCCGCATGATGGGCGTTTATCCTCCCGGTTCCGTGGTGCAGCTCCGCGATGAACGCTATGCCCTGGTTGTCTCTGTCAATTCCTCGCGGCCGCTCAAGCCCCGGGTTGTCGTCCATGATCCCGCGATTCCTGCCGAGGAAGCGCTGATTGTCGATCTCGAAAGCGAACCCGCGCTTGGCATTTGCCGCAGCTTGAAGCCGCTGCAACTGCCGAGCGCGGCGCTTGCCTACCTGTCACCACGGAAGCGGGTCTGCTATTTCTTCGAACCCGCCCGCAGCATTGATGACGGTGCCATCGCAGCATGACTGCCGTCGTGAACTGGCCCCCTCTCATCGAAGGCTTGCTGGAATCGGTTCTGATAGTCGATGGTCTGGATCTGCGCATTCGCCTTGTGAATTCGGCAGCCATCCGTCTCCTGGGGATGAGCAGAGACTCACTGATTGGCCAGCCCGTCATCAACCTGGCCGCAAGTCCAGAAGACCAGTTTTTCTGGGAAGATGTCGCTGCCGGCCTTGCCAGCGACATTTTCTCCGAAACCACCCTCTGTCGGGCCGACGGGTCGATCGTCAAGGTCGATCGCCGAGTCAGCCGCGTACTCCTTGAACACAACACGTCTTTCTACCTGGTTGGCCTGTTTGATCAAAGCAAACAGCACCAGGTCGAGGAAGAACTCGAGAAACTGGTTGCCGAACTGCGCGCCACACTCGAATCCACGGCGGACGGCATTCTGGTGATCGACCTGCAGAATGGCATCCGCAGCTACAACCAGCGTTTTGCCGAACTGTGGGATCTTCCGGATGTCTTGATAACGCATCGTGACGACGCAGCTGTTCATGCCTGGCTTACCCAGCATGTGCTCGATGCAGATCATTACGCCAACCAGTTGGGCGCCCTGACCCGTGCTCCCTTGCTCGAAGGCCTGGATGTCCTGGTGCTGCGCTCCGGCCGTATCCTCGAGCGCGTTTCCTTGCCCCAGTATGCGCGCGGCCGTCCGATCGGCCGTGTCTTCTCTTTTCGGGACATCACCAAGCGACTGGCGGACGAGTCGCGCTTGCGTCTGGCTGCCAGGGTCTTCGCCTCCAGTCTGGACGCCATCCTGGTGACCGATGCGGACTATCGAATTGTCTCAGTCAATCCGCAGTCGCAGAAACTGATGGGCTTGGTTGAATCGGACATCCTTGGGCAAGCGATCGACGCCTTCTTCTTTACCCCCGACGATCACGATGCCTGCCAGCATATCCGGCGTCAGGTGACTGCGGAGGGGGTGTGGGAAGGCGAACTCTGGTATCGCAAGAAGGACAGCACGACGATTCCCGGACTCGCCTCTTTCGTTCGTGTACAAGATGATGATGGCTGTTCGTTGCAGCATGTCATCTTCTTCAAGGATCAGGCCGAACAGATCGCCGCCAAGAACCGCATTGCTCAGCTCGCTTATTACGACACGCTCACCGGGCTTCCGAATCGGGCCATGCTGCGGGAGCGTATCGACTTCACCCTCAAGTGGTCGAAGCGGGAAGGGAAGAGGTTCGGGGTCCTTTTCCTCGATCTCGACCGCTTCAAGCACATCAATGATTCTCTCGGTCATGCCTTTGGTGATCGTGTCCTGGTTCAGGTGGCTGAACGCATCCAGGCCTGCCTGCGACAGACTGACACTGCTGCGCGCCTGGGAGGAGACGAATTCCTGGTCCTGTTGCACGACGTCGATGAACATGGCGCCGAACTCACGGCAAACCGGATACTTGCCTCCCTGGCCGAAAATTATTTACTCGATGCGATGGCCTTCGCGCTGACTTGCAGCATCGGAATTGCGCTCTATCCTGCAGACGGTGAAACAGCTGACGATCTGATCAAGAACGCGGATGCAGCCATGTACCGGGTCAAGGAGCGGGGCCGGTCGGGTTTCCGGTTCTATCAACGGCAGATGAACGTTGATCTGCTCAGCCGCATGAAGCTCGATCATGCCATGCGCGAGGCTCTCGATACGGGCGGGTTTCACCTGCACTATCAGCCGCGCATCGATATCGCGACAGATCGAATCATTGGTGCGGAGGCACTGGCTCGCTGGCGCGATCCGGAATTGGGTGATATCCCTCCGGGCCGATTCATAGCAGTGGCCGAAGAGAGCGGATTCATTGTCACGCTGGGAGACTGGGTCCTGCACGAGGCGGTAAGGCAGGCCGCGGCATGGCGCGTCGCCGGCGTCTCAATCATGGTCGCGGTCAACGTCTCCGCTGTTCAGTTTCAGAACAAGGACTTCGTGGGGTCGGTGGCCCGTGCGCTTAATGATTCCGGCTTGCCGCCGGAATCGCTGGAATTGGAACTGACAGAATCGATTCTTGTTCTTGATGCGGACGAGGCGCTGCAACGCTTGCGGGAGCTGGCCCGGCTGGGTGTTCAATTGTCCATTGACGACTTCGGGACCGGTTACTCAAGCCTCATGTACCTCAAGCGGTTTCCGATCAACAAGCTAAAGATCGACCGAACCTTTGTCGACGGTCTGCCAGACGACGAGAGCGATACGGCGATTGTGGCGGCGATCATCAATCTGGGGAAAGCGCTGCGTCTGAAAATTGTCGCAGAAGGGGTAGAGACCGAGGCGCACCGCTTTTTTTTGCAGGAGGCCGGGTGTGACCAGTTTCAAGGTTTCCTGGTCGCGCCGGGGCTTGAGTCAGGTGCGCTCCTGGCGCTGATTGATGAGCGCCACCGTGTCGTGGCCTGAGTTCGGCACAGTCACCGATGGGGAAGCCGACCAGAAACCTGACGCGGTCGACCCGGAAATCAGCTCAGTTCGCAGGTGACTCACACGTCGCCATTCCCGAGAAATGAAGCGGATCCAACGATCAATTCCCGTTGATTCGCCTGCCATGCCCGCATCGCCAAGGCCAGCCTGCCCGACAAGGTAATGTACTCCCCGTAAAGCAATGCATAGGCCTCGAACACCCGGCCTGCGGCTGCCAGTTCGACGATGCGTCCGGCAAGCTCATGAAACTCGGCATGCACGTGTCGAACCTCGCGATAGTATTCCGTCAGACGGTCGCTTGGCGAAAGGCCCGGGCCATGCAGCCACCTGCCGAATTCGCACTGGTTGTCCGCACGAATCTCCCGCATGTCGAGTCCCGACTGCGCGTCGAGCACCGCTTGTCTGAGTCGCGTCATCCACTGCACGTGGGCCCCGATCGCCTGTTCGATGCGTTCCTCCCTGTTCATCATGCTTTTTCCTTCGACGCACGATGCCGCAGCCACGCACGCAATTCGTCAACCAGAGTCATTGCTGTTCATGTTCACAAGCTACGGCCAGCGCCCGTCAGCAGATTGCGGCGTCCCTATGCCACTGAGGACATGGGCCACCAAGCGCGCGGCAATCCGGCATCAATTGCCCAGTGCCGCCTTCAGTGATTGAACCTCTTCTTCAGACTCCTCAATAATCTCGGCCAGCATGTCGGCATCGAAGAGAGTATCGAGGATTGAAGTGTCGACCGCCGCATCAACCTCCGGGTCGCGCCAGCTGGCCGTTCGATTGGCGATCTTGTTGGCGATATAGAGCACATCGGACAGGGATTTCAGCTTGACAATCTCGCGATCGGTTTCGTGCTCCTGCACCGCCACGAGAACGGAATCCGGCGTGCCCAGGGCGGACAGCAGGGCATGACCGATGTTGTCATGCCAGCCGACCAGCAGCGCATGCAGTTCAATCTTGTCGTCGACCAGTTCGGGGAAACTGGCTGCGCGGGAGAGCAGGTAGAAGACGCCCAGATCGTGCACCAGGCCGGCAAACATCGCCTCATCGCCATTGCTCTTCGCCACCTTGCGGGCCAGCACGCGACACAGCGCGGCCACATGCGAGCTGTGATCCCAGAGCTTCGCCGAAATGCTCGCGAACGACTGCATCGACTTCGACTTGAGCAATTGCTCCATCGCCACGGCAAAGGATACCGTGCGGACCGCCTCCATCCCGACTCGGACAATCGCGCTCTTGACATCGGCGATCTCCCGGCCGGAAGGATTCAGTGCCACAGAGTTGGACATCCGGACAATCTTGGTGCTCATCAAGGGCTCGGCGCCAACCAGTTTTGCCAACTGCTCAACCGTCAGATCGGGATCTTTCAGGGCAGTCCGCACCTGGAAGGTGATGTCGAGAAATGTCGGGAACGTGATCTCGCTGCCAGAAAGATCCCTGGCGATATCCTCGAGTATTTTAAAGGTGAGGGGGTTGGACACGATTCTTTCCTTGGCCGGCCATTGAGGTAGCGCCAGCCACGATAGGCAGCGCAAGCAGTACCAGTTTAGTACATTTCAAAACGGAATGTCGTCGCCCAGATCGTCGAAGGCCGGCTTTGGCTTGTTTCTGGCGGGTGACGGCGCATAGTCGGTTGGCTCGCTGTCGAAGTCACCGGATGATGCCGGCGCGCCCATCCCCTGACGTG
>WBZP01001926.1_pt1 | contig 24610 bp, 22 predicted proteins | sample 5204301 | NCBI WGS metagenome assembly WBZP01 (sample SAMN12412401, study PRJNA552823) | activated sludge metagenome | isolation source: activated sludge from nitrification reactor of wastewater treatment plant... | place: USA: Pennsylvania | collected 2017 | reverse complement strand
TGGTGCCGGCATCGCCGGGAGCTCCGGGCGCCTGGTGGAGAGATTGAACGCTCGGGCCCATCGCCCAGCGCGGGCCGGTTTCGCCCGACACAACCGGCGACGCGCCGGCAGACGCGCAGGCCAGGGCGGCAGCCAGCAGCATGCTGCTGCGCTGACACCGGTGCCACCACGCCGCGATGACCCTGAACATGCCCATCGGACCGCCTCATTCGTGAACTGCTTCACGATCCTATGGGGGGATGCAGCAGGGTCGGTGTCACCGTTTGTGTGCGCGGTAACGGGGCCAGGCCTCCGTCGGCCTCCTGCAGATCCGCTGGGGCTTGATCAGCCCAGGCCCAGGATCAGGGCTGCGCGATAGGTCAGGAACGCTGCGACATAGGCGAGCACGAACAGATAGGCGGCGGTCACCACCGCCATGCCGATGCTGGCCTCGCGCCGCACGGCGGCAAGGGTCGACAGGCATTGCGGCGCAAACACGAACCAGGCCAGCAGGGACAGCGCGGTGGCCATGCTCCAGCTGCCAGCGATCAAAGGCACCAGCGCCGAAGCGGCATCGTCGGCAGTGGCGCCCAGTGCGTAGACGGTGGCTAGCGTTGACACCAGCACCTCGCGTGCCGCCATGCCGGGGACCAGCGCGATGCTGATCTGCCAGTTGAAGCCGATGGGCTCGAACACCAGTGCCAGCGCGTGGCCCAGGCGACCGGCGAGGCTGTATTCGATGGCCGCGCCGCCGGCTGCCGCTGGCGGCGCCGGAAAGCTGGCTAGGAACCACATTGCCAGCGTCAACAGCAGGATCACGCCACCGACGCGGCGCAGGAAGATGCGCACCCGTTGCCACAAGCCGATACCGATGTTGCGCAGCGTGGGCAGGTGGTAGGCCGGCAGTTCCATCATCAGCGTGCGCACCTGGCCATTGACGGTGAACTTCTTGAGCAGCCAGGCCACCCCCAGCGCACCGACGATGCCGGCCACATAGAGACCGAACAGCACCAGACCTTGCAGTTGCAGCCCGCCGACCACGCTGCGGGCCGGGATGAAGGCGCCGATCAGCAGCGCGTAGACCGGCAGGCGTGCCGAGCAGGTCATCAGCGGTGCCACCAGGATGGTCACCAGGCGGTCACGTGGATTGCCGATGGTGCGTGCAGCCATGATGCCGGGTACCGCGCAGGCGAAGCTCGACAGCAAGGGGATGAACGAGCGCCCGCTCAGGCCCACGCTGCCCATCAGCCGGTCCAGCAGGAACGCGGCGCGCGGCAGGTAGCCCGACTCTTCGAGCACCAGGATGAAAAAGAACAGGATCACGATCTGCGGCAGAAACACCAGCACCCCACCGACCCCGGCGATCACACCGTCGACCATAAGGCTGTTCAGCCAGTGCCAGTGCCCTCGGCCGGGCAGCGCCGTCGCCGTTTGCTCCCCCAGCCACTCGGTGCCGGACTTGATGAGATCCATCGGCGCGACGGACCAGCTGAACACGGCCTGAAAGACGGCGAAGAGCAGGACGGCCAGCAGCGCCGGCCCGAGCACCGGGTGCAGGACGACCCGGTCGATGCGGTCGCTGACCAGCTCCGGCATCTGGTCGCCCAGGCCCAGCCGGGCCAGGATCTGCTGCACGGCCTGGTGGTCGCCACGGTCGCTGTCCGACGTGGCTGCTGCCGCCGCACCATGCCATACAGCGGGTTGGTCCAGCAGACGACGCAGCACGTCCACGCCGGTGCCGCGTGTGGCCACCGTGCCGACCACGGGCAAGCCCAGTTCGTGTGCGAGTGCCTTGGTGTCGATGCGCAGGCCGCGGGTTTCGGCCAGGTCGGTCATGTTGAGCACCACCACCGTGGGCAGGCCAAGCCTGCGCACGGCCAGTACCAGTTTGAGGTTTCGACGCAGGTTGGTGGCATCGACCACGCACAGCACAAGATCGGGCTGTTTCTCGCCCCGCGCCCGACCGGACAGCACCTCGGCCGTCACGCGCTCGTCCGGGCTGCGCGGCTGCAGGCTGTAGGTGCCGGGCAGGTCGAGCAGGCGCAGACCGCGGCCGGCCTCGCTGGTGAAGCGGCCTTCCTTGCGTTCGACGGTGACGCCGGCGTAGTTGGCGACCTTCTGGCGGCTGCCGGTCAGCTGGTTGAAGAGGGCGGTCTTGCCGCAGTTGGGGTTGCCCACCAGGGCCAGCAGTGCGCCCGCCGGGTGCACATGGATCACCGCTTCTTGCATCAGACCGGCAGGACGTGGATGCAGTCCGCTTCGGCCCGCCGCAAGGCGTAGGTCGACCAGCCCACGCGCACGACCAGGGGGTCGCCTCCCAGGCCACGGGCCATCAGCTGCACCCGTTCGCCCGGTACGAAACCGAGGTCATGCAACTGGCTGGCCCACTCCGGCATGCTGGCGGGTACCTGCAACGCATGGACGGTGAAGGGGCGGTGCAAAGGGCTGGCGCCCAGCGGCAGCGGCGGATGGGGTTTCATGTTTTGCGCATCATCGCTGCGAACATCAGCGGGTCGACGCTGGTGGCTGCCAGGGCATGGCGCATCGCGGGCACCACGATGAAGCGCAAGGCTCGGCCCAGCTGGAAAGTCCGATTTCGGTTCACAAGGTGCATTCTAATGAGAATTGTTCTCATTGAATGACAAATCCGACCGAAGCTGACGGGCGTCAAGGCTTGAGCGTCATTCCGATGAAATGCACCAGCGCCGCAAAGTAGAAGTTGGCGTTCTCACGCCGCGCAAATCCGTGCCCCTCATCGGTGGCCAACAGGTACCACACCGGTTGGCCTCGCTGCTGCAGGCTGCGCACGATCTGTTCGCTTTCGGTCCAGGGAACGCGGGGGTCGTTCCGGCCCTGTACCACCATCAAGGGCTTGGCAATGCGATGGGCGTGGGTCAGCGGCGAGATCTCCTGCAGAAAGGCCCGCATGGCCGGATCGCGCTCGTCACCGTACTCCACCCGCCGCAGGTCTCGACGGTAGCTCTCGGTCCTTTCCAGAAAGCTGAGGAAATTGCTGATGCCGACGACGCTGACGGCCCCGGCGATGCGGTCGCCCAGACGTGTGCTGGCCGCCAGCGCCATATAACCGCCGTAGCTGCCGCCCATCACCAGCACCCGCCGCGGGTCCAGCCCGGGTTGGGTGGCGATCCAGTCCAGCGCAGCGGCCATGTCCCTCACGCTGTCCTCACGCAGGCGGCCGTTGTCCAGGTTGAGAAAGGTCTTGCCGTAACCACTGGAGCCGCGCACGTTGGGCTCGAGGATGGCCACTCCCAGTTGCTCCACCAGGTGGTTGATGCGTCCCATCCATCCCGGCCTAGCCTGGGATTCGGGCCCACCATGCATGATCATCACAAGCGGGCGCGGGCCCTTGAAGCGCACGGGCGGCAGCGTGAGGATGCCGCTGATCGTGCGTCCGTCGAAGCTGTTCCAGCGCACGATCTGCTGGTCGGGCAGGGCGTCCAGATTCAGCCCTTCGGTGCCGACAGCCTGTGTCCAACTGCTGACCTGTCCACTGCCCAGGTCGACGCTGTGGATGCGCGCTGGCGCCTGGGGGCTGTTGACCACGAGGGCCAGTTCGTTGAGGCTGGGGTGGAACTCGGCAGTCGTGACGGCGCCCGCAGGCAAGGGTGGCAGCTGGCGCATCGCACCGGACTGGTTGTCCAGCAGGCGCAGTTCGCTGCGGCCATCAACATTCACGGCGATGGCCACCGTTCGCCCGTCGGCGCTGCTGCCGACCCAGCTGCTGTCCCAAGGGATCTGCCCGGTCAGCCGGGTCAGCGTCAGGCGGGCCAGGTCCACCCGCATCAACTCACTGAATTCGCTGGCCCGGTCGGAGCCCACGAACAGCGCCCGCCCGTCGCCGGACCAGCCCCCGACCCGATGATTGGCCCACTGGGGCTCACCGGGCGCCGGCAGCAGCCGACGGCGCTGCCCCGATGCCAGATCGATCAGCCAGACTTCCGACTCGGTGGCCGAGATGCTGCGGGTGATGGCCAGTTGCCTGTCGTCGGGTGAAACCTCGCCACTGAACCAGCCGCTGCCCGGCAGGTCCGCCACCGTGCGCGCGGCAGCCGGGTCCAATGGATCGATCAGGGAAATCGTGGTGCCCAGTTCCCTGGGTGCTCCGGACACCGCCAGGCGGTCCAGCGGCAACGAGGCCACCACGGCCAGGCTCCGGCCACGCACCCAGCCCAGCAGCGAGTGCCGCCTGTTGGCCGAGGTGAACTGGGTCACCTCCCGGGTATGCGGGTCCAGCCGAAAGAGCTGGTAGGCCTCGTCGCCACCGACACCGCGTGCGAAGACGATGTAGCGGCCGCTGCGGGGCTCCCAGCTGGCATCTGTGACGGGCTCACTGCCGCTGGTCAGCGGTTCCGGCTTGGCGCCGGGGCCTCGCAGCCGGAAGATCTGCGTGGTTTCTGCCCCGGGTGCCCGATGCGCGATCAACATCTCGCGCAGCATCGGGTGCCACTCGACAAACCCGTGTCCTGCTACGCGATCGTAGCGTTGGACCGCCAGCAACAGCGCCGCCGGCAAGGGTGGCAAGCCCTCGACATGCATCGCGGCAGGCGCAGTGGCCACGGCCGCAGCCGCCGGCACGGTGATGGCCACGGGCTCCGGGGCGGAGGGCGGCAAAACTGGCCTGTGACTGCAGGCCCCCAAGAGAAACATCGCCGCGCAGGCGGCGATGCCAGGCAGCCGGTGGTGCAGATGCATCGTGGCTGCAATGGTAGCTGCGCCGGCAGGGCCGGCAGGCCCGGGACCTACTGCAGCGGCTCGATCCCGGCGATGGCCCAGGTGCGGCTGTCGTCGTGCGGCTTGACCAGGTGCCAGACTTCGCGGAAAGCGACCGCAGCGGCACCCTTGTCTTCCACCACACGGCCGGTGAAGCGCACGCTGACCACCTGGCGCTCGCTCTCGTTGGTCACGTCCAGTACCTCGGCGTGCACCTCCTGCACATCGGTGTGCTGCGTGGTGCCGCCTCGCTCCTGGATTTCCAGGCGGATGGAGGCGAACAGCTCCGGCGTGGTGAAGCGGCGCAGGTCTTCCAGGTCGGCCGTGTCGTTGGCAGCCTGCAGACGGATGAAGATCATCTTGGCCGTGCGCGAGAAGCCTTCGCTGTCAAACGCAGCCGGCACGAAGGCCCGCGCCACGCTCGGCTCCGGCGACGCAGCGGGCCGGGCTGCTACCGCAGCCGGGTCGACCGGCTCAGTGGGCATTGCAGCGGGCGCTGCGCTGCCACCGCCGGCTGATGCAGCCGGCGGCCAGGCGACTTGGGTGCGGGCACTGGGAGCGGCGCCGGCGGCTGCCGGCATCGCTGCACGCTGGCCGCCAAAACGCCGCATCAGGAACACGACCAACGCCACGCCGGCCACCGCCAGCAGGGCCAGCATGAGGAAGTTGCCAAACGCCTCGCCCAGGCCCAGATGGCTCATCAAGGCGGCAATGCCCAGCCCGGCAGCCAGGCCGGCGATCGGGCCCATCCAGGAGCGCTTGGCCGCGGCGGCCGGCGCGGCACCGGCAACCGGCGCCGCAGCGTTGGCCGGTGTGGCCTGCTGGGCCGGTGCCGCCGGCTTGGGCGGCGGTGCGTCGGGGGCGGTGCGCGCGGGCATGTCGCGTTGCATGCCGGCGGGTTTGCCGCCGCCCAGGCGTTTGGCATCCGAGACCGAAGGCAGGGTGGTGCCGACCAGCGCCACGACCAGTGCACCAAGAAGCCAGGTTTTCATCGGGACAAGTCCTTCAGTTGAGAAAGAGGAACGCGGAATCAAGATGGAGTTTGCGGCATGCCGGCCCGCGGCAGCAATCCGCAACTCTTGGCCCTGCAAGCGGCAGGTGAAATTGCCCTCCTGGGCCGGCAGGCATCATCTGGGGCTGGTGCGGGCGATCTCAAGCGGCGCAAGTGCGCTTCAGCCCGAGAGGCCAGACGCGAAAGGCGCAAACCGATGGCGGCAATGGGGTTGTGGGTTCTGGTGGTGGCGCTGATCCTGCTGGGATTGGCCGGTACCGTGCTGCCGGCATTGCCCGGACCGGCGCTGGTGCTGGCAGGCATCGTGCTCGGAGCCTGGATCGACGACTTCACGCGAGTCGGCGTGGGTACGCTGTTGGGCATTGGACTGCTGGCCCTGCTGGCCTGGGCGCTGGACTACGCCGCGGGCCTGCTCGGGGCGCGCAAGGTGGGTGCCAGCCGCCAGGCGCTGATCGGCGCCGTCGTGGGCACCGTGGTCGGCCTCCTGATGGGCGTGGTGGGTGTGCTCTTCATGCCCCTGGTCGGGGCGGCTGTGGGAGAGTACCTGGCGCGCCAGCACGAGGCGCAGGCGGGCCAGCGGGCCCTGCAAGTCGGTGTGGCCACCTGGCTGGGCATCATGGCCGGCCTGCTGGCCAAGTTGGTGATCAGCTGCGTGATGGTAGGCGCCTTTGTGCTTGCTCTGTGGTGGTGAGCGCGGGCGCATCTGCACAATGACGGCCATGCGTGTCGCTTCGCGGTCCATGGGTGTTCTGCTGTTTGCGGTGTTGCCAGGCCTGGCCGCGGCGCAGCCGGCCTACGACCGCGACTTCGAGCGTGAGCTGTACCGGACCCGTCTAGAGCAGGAAGTGAAGTTCCGCGCCGCGGCTATCCAGGTCGCCTGGGGAGCGGAAGCGCTGTGCGACGCCACCACACAGATCGAGCCTTTCGTGCTGCTTTCGTCGCATGCCATGCAGCACAAGCTCTCGGAGCGCGACCTGCGGCTTTTCACCGCGGTGACGGGCATCGACGAACGCTGGCGCGTGGTCTGGGCCGACGAAGGGGCCCCGGACGAACTCAAGCTGGGCGACATCGTGGTGGCCGTCAACGAGCGGCCTTTGCCGGCCGGTGGAACGCGGCTTGAAATGTCAGCCCTGTTCCGCGGCGGCGCGGTGGTGGCGCTGGACGACCAGGGCTTCTGGGACGTGATGCTGCAGGCGCGCCAGGAGGCGGCCGCCGGCAAGCCCATGTGGCTGACGCTCGCCGGTGGCCGCAGGCTGCAGGTGGAGACGCAGACGGGCTGCGCGGGCAGTGTCACCGCCAGTGCCTTCGATACCGACCCGGACACCTTCTGGCGCCAGGGAACCCAGCGCGCCAAGATTCCCGCCAACGCCATGCTGCAGGCGCGCGAGCGCGACGAGTTCCGCTGGCTGGCGGCATTCGGTACCTACTTTCAGGCCAGCCGGAGCGCCATCGCCGCCGTGCAGAAGAGCGAAGGCGTGAGCACCGGGTTCCTGGTCGGCAAGATCCTGTCGATCATGGTGCCGGGCATCGGCATGCTGTTGTCCGCCGCCGAGGCGCAGGCCGAGAAGGCCATCGCCGTGGACAGCATCGTGGGCAGTGCCGACCTCTTCGCCAACGAGGTGGTGGCATCCTTGGGCGGCGATCCTGCGGCTGGGCTGCGGCTGAGTGAACGACTGGGGGCCCAAGGCAGCAGGGTCGAGGCGGTGTTGATGGATGACTTCCGCCGTTCCAACGCCGCCGAGCACGCCAGGCGCATCAAGGGACTGCAGGCCGCGCAGGCGGAGCGCGAGCAGTCCACAGCCCGGCAACAGGGCACCGCCGCGCCGCCGCCTGCAACACCGGCTCACCGCAAGCCCTGAACCCGTGCGGCTCAGGCGCCTGCCAGCAGGCCCAGCCATTCGTGCAGGACGATCCAGTTGGCTTCAAAACCCACCACGCTGGGCAGCCAGTCGCCCGCATCGGGCAGGCCCAGGTTCGGGCCGCCCATCGGCGCGGCCACGAACTTCAGCTTGTGGCCCTCGCCGGCGCGTTCGAAATTGCGCAGTGCGCGGGTCATATGGCTGGCATGGGTGACCAGCACGATCTTCTCGATGCCCAGCGGCTGCAGCAACGCGACGCTGCGCAGCGCGTTCTCGCGCGTGTCGCGCGACGCGGTCTCCAGCCAGCGCAGCGGGCGACCGAAGTCGCGTTCGGCGATGCGCGCCGCGATGTCGGCCTCGGTGGGGCCTGGCTTGGCGCCATGGCCGATGCCGCCGCTGAAGGCCAGCGGCAGGCCGGTCTCGCGTGACAGCCAGGCCGCGTAGCGCAGCCGCTCGATGGAGCGTGGGGTGAGCGTGGCCACGCCGTACTCGGGCGCCAGCGTGCGGCGGCCGCCACCCAGCACGACGATGGCCGTGCGCGGGGACTTCTTGAGCTCGGCAATGTCCCCGCTGTCCAGCGTCGGCGGGGGCCGCAGCAGGCCATTGAGCATCAGCTTGCCGGTGGCCGCCGTGCACATCAGCCACAGGCCCAGCACGCCCAGCAGGATCAGCAGCCAGGCCAGCAGGCGCCGGCGGTACATGAGCCGCGCGCCGACCAGCACCAGCAGCAACAGCGGCATCGGTGGCAGCAGCAACGCGGACACCAGCGGCTTCCAGGATTCGACGCCCAGGGTCAGGAAGATCTCGTTCATGCGTGTGGATCCACTGCGGGATCAGAAGAAGGCCTGCAGCCCGGTCTGGGCGCGGCCCAGGATCAGCGCGTGCACGTCGTGCGTGCCTTCGTAGGTGTTGACCGTCTCCAGGTTGATCATGTGGCGGATCACGTGGAACTCGTCGTGGATGCCGTTGCCGCCGTGCATGTCGCGCGCGGCACGCGCGATGTCCAGCGCTTTGCCGCAGCTGTTGCGCTTGATCAGGCTGATCATCTCGGGCGTGGCGCGCCTTGCATCCAGCAAGCGGCCGACGCGCAGGCACGCCTGCAGGCCCAGCGTGATCTCGGTCTGCATGTCGGCCAGCTTCTTCTGGACGAGCTGGTTCTGGGCCAGCGGGCGGCCGAACTGGTGGCGGTCTAGCGTGTACTGGCGCGCCGCGTGCCAGCAGAATTCGGCCGCTCCCAGCGCGCCCCAGGCAATGCCGTAACGGGCCTTGTTGAGACAGCCGAACGGGCCCTTGAGGCCCTGCACGCCGGGCAGCAGGCCTTCGACCGGCACGAAGACATCGTGCATCACGATCTCGCCGGTGATGCTGGCGCGCAAGCTCATCTTGCCTTCGATCCCGGGTGCGCTCAGGCCTTTCATGCCCTTTTCCAGCACGAAGCCGCGGATGCTCTCCTGGCCACCGGACGTGCCGTCGGGCGCCTGCAGCTTCGCCCAGACGATGAATACGTCGGCGATCGGGCTGTTGGTGATCCACATCTTGCTGCCGCTGAGCAGGTAGCCGCCGTCCACCGGCCTGGCGCGGCTGAGCATGCCGGCCGGATCACTGCCATGGTTGGGTTCGGTCAGGCCAAAGCAGCCCACCCACTCCCCGCTGGCCAGCCTAGGCAGGTACTTCTGGCGCTGCGCCTCGCTGCCGTAGGCGTGGATGGGGTGCATGACCAGCGAGCTCTGTACGCTCATCGCGCTGCGGTAGCCGCTGTCCACGCGCTCCACTTCACGCGCCACCAGACCGTAGCAGACGTGGTTCAGCCCGGCGCAGCCATAGCCTTCAATGGTGCTGCCCAGCAAACCCAGCGCCCCCATCTCGGTGAGGATGCTGCGGTCGAAACGTTCATGACGCGCCGCCATCAGTATGCGGGGCTGCAGCCGGTCCTGGCAGTAGGCTTCTGCAGCATCGCGCACGGCCCGCTCCTGTTCGTCGAGCTGGGTGTCGAAGAAAAAGGGGTCTTCCCACTGGAACTGGCTGGCCATCGGCACGCCTCCGGATAATCCATCGCGAGTGTAAGGAGTCGCGCCTGCCGGCCGACACCCTCACATGTTGGGAGCGCAAACGTGAGCGACAGTCAGATCACCCTGGGCGGCGGCTGTTTCTGGTGCCTGGAAGCCGTCTTCGAGCGTGTGCAGGGCGTCACCGCGGTCGAAAGCGGCTACAGCAACGGCCACACCGAACGGCCAAGCTATGAAGCGGTGTGCAGCGGCCAGACGGGCCACGCCGAAGTGGTGCGCCTGAGCTACGACGAGGCTCGGCTGAGCCTGCGCGAACTGCTGGAGATCTTCTTCACCATCCACGACCCGACAACACCCAATCGTCAGGGCAACGATGTGGGCACGCAGTACCGCAGCGGCATCTACTACCACGACGAAGCCCAGGCGCTGGTCGCCCGCGAGGTCCTGGCCGAGCTGCAGCAGGCGCTGAAGGCCAGCGTGGTGACCGAATTGTTGCCAGTGGCCCGCTACACGCGTGCCGAGGACGACCACCAGCATTACTTCGCCCGGCATCCAGGGCAGGGCTACTGTGCCTTCGTCGTGGCCCCCAAGGTGGAGAAGTTCCGCCGCAGCTTCGCGGCCAAGGTCAAGGCCTAGAACGACGTAAACGCGCTGTTGGGTTCCAGATCCGGGAACACGGTGTCCAGCCCCCGGCGCAGCATCTGGCGCCGGCTGCGGCGATCGGTATCGGGGCCTTTCAGCACCGCGAACACCGGTGCGCGCAGCAGCCACAGGTCCACCGGTTCTTCTGCACTGCGGATCTGGTGGCGCAGCCACTCGGCGGCCGGTGCGTCCTCCAGCGCGTGCAGGAAGGTCATCTTCAGGGCCACGAATGCGCGTCGCGCCGCGATGCGAGCGTGGCGATCTCCAGGCAGGGCTGCACCGGGCGTGAAGTGGCGGGGTTCGGTGGCAGTTTGCATCTCGGTGCTGCGGTCAGAGCGGGGCAAACTGCGAGCGCGGTGCTCGCGTCGGGAAGTGGCGGTTGAGTTGCGCCAGTCTGCGTTCCGCCTCGGCCTGGCTGTGGTGGATGCCCACGACGCGGAAGGTGTCGGCGCGCAGATGCCACAGCTCGCGCAGCGAATGCGCCTGGTCGATGCGCCAGCGTAGACGGTCGGCCTCTTCGCTGCAGATGTCCTGCAATAGATGCATGAACTCGGCGCGCACGCCTGGCAGACGGTTCAGGGGTGGCGCAGCGTCTTGCGGTGCCGGGGCCATCAACCAGAACACCAGCCGTTGCCAGAGGTTGTGCGGAGCCTGCCGCAGTGACGGCGGGCACACCTCGGGCCGGAAGCGGCTGGAGTCCAGCAGCGTGGAGCGGCGGCCCCAGCGGGAGAAGTGGATCGTTGCACGCATGGTGGATGTGATATCGGACACGGACAGACACGCTTGAGACAAATCGTCGCCTCAATGGGTGGCAGGCAAAGCCCGGAGTAGCGGCCGCAAGACCCGGCAGTTTGCGCGGCACGACGCTGACACGCCCGGCACCTCAGGCGCACGCCCCGGAGCGGCATGCCGCCTTCCTGGGATGGGCGTGTCGCACCTGCTCGCTGAGACTGGTCTCAAGGCCCGGCTGTCGGTGGTGGCGGCGGACGTGGCCTCCGGACTGCGTGCCGGCCCTGCCATCCACCGGCTCTATGGAGAAATGCGATGTCTAGAAGTCTCAAGTCAAGCCTGTCGCTGACGGCTCTCGTGCTGACGGCCGCCGCCCTGGGTGGCGCGCCGACCCCTGCAGCGGCCGCCCCGGGGGCCAAATGCCCGGCCAACACGCCCACCAGCAGGGTCACGTCTGCATACTCGAACAGCATCCTGCGCTGCGAGCAGCGTGCGATCGCCAACGCGGTGTGCCCACCGACGCACCTCAACTACGACATCCGGCCCGGCGCCGATGTCTGCCGCACCGTCAACGTGGCGGTGCCGCCGCCAGGCCCGCTGACCACCACGCCCGCCTGCCCGTCGGGCATGTCCAAGGTGATCGATGGTGGCGCGGGGGATCGTGATGAATGCCGTGGCAGCATGAGCAACGTGCTGCCGCTGTTGGGCAACTACTGATAACCGCCTGATCCAGGTCGATACTGCAAGCCATGCCCCTGCGACTGCCCTTCCTGCGCTGGCTGCCGGCGGCGGTGCTGCTGGCGCTGCTGGCGCTGGCCGCGCTGCTGGTCGCGACAAGCCGCTTCTGGGCCACACCCGCGCGGGCGCCTGCGCGCCAGGCCGATGCGGCCGACGTTGTCGAGCTGGCGCTGCAGCGTGTCTTCGAACGTTCGGCCAGCGGCCCGCGTGCGTCGCACGGTGTGGCGGTTCGGCCCATTGCCGCCGCGGCGAGTGCCGGGTCGGCCGAGCTGGCCAGCGGGCTTTGTGACGCGCTGACCTTGCCGCTGGTGCGCATCCCCGCGCTGCGTGTCGTGCCCTGCTCGGCCACGCGGCAGCCGCTGGCGGCTTCGCTGGACGACACGCGCCTGGCGCGACTGCTGGCCGTCAGCCATGTGATCGGTGGCAGCGTCGAGGCGTTGCCGGGCGAGCGGCTGCGGCTGCGGCTGAGCATGTTGGCCACCGGTAGCTCCGCGCACACCGGTTGGCAGATCGACGAAGAGATGCCGCTGGCCGACCTGCAGCAGCTGCCGCAGCGCATCGCGGCCGCGACCGGCCGGGCGCTCGGCCGCGCGCCCGCGCAGGCGCCTGCGGCGGCCGCCTTGCCTGTGGCGCTGTACACAAAGTACCTGCGTGCGGTGCAGCTGGGCCAGCGCGAGTCGGTGGACGACTGGCGCCGGTCACTGGTGTTGCTCGAGGAAGTCTTGGCTGCCGCGCCAGGGCACATTCCGGCAGCGTACGTGCACTGGACGGTGAGGGGGCGCCTGGCCGGCCACCGCGATCCGAACGCACCGCTGAGCAACCAAGCCATGGCAGCCGAACGTGAGGCGCGGCGCATCGAGGGGCTGGCCCTGGCCAAGCGTGCGCTGGAGCAAGACCCGGACGACTTGCGCGGTCATTGGCTGCTCGTGAGCACCGACATTTTGGAACGCCGCTGGACCAACGCGCTCGACAGGCTTGACGGCATCCTGGCCCGCCTCGCGCTGCTGCCGGGCTTCCCTGCTGTCTCCGCGCGCATCTACCTGCACCTGGGCTATCTTGAGCGTGCACGTTCCTTGGCCCTGGCGGGCTTGCAGGTCAACGCGCTGGACCCGCAGGCGCTTGAGGTGCTGGCGCTGGTGGCCGGCATGCGCAACGAAGCCGAACTGCACCGCGAGGTGCTGGAGCTGGCGCGCCAGGTCGGACACACCGGGCTGGGCTACTCGCACGTGATCGAAGCCTGGCGGCGTGCTGACTGGCCCGAGGTCGAGCGGCGCATGACGGCCTGGATCACCTGGGGCGGGACCTTTCCGGCCGACTGGGTGCCGGCTTACGTGCGTGGCCTGGCCGAGCCGGCGGCGCGTGCCGCGGCCATCGCCCACCTCGACAAGCAGGAAGCAGCCACGCGGCGCCACTTCGCGAGCTACTTCATCGAGTACGCGCTGCTTGGCGCGCACGACCGTGCGCTGGCTGCCGTGCAAAACCATGCTGCGCTGCCGCCGGCCGTGTGGATGCAGTGGCTGTGGTGGCCCGAACTGGCGCCGGTGCGGCGTGACCCTGCCTTCGTGCAGGCCATGCACCGCCTGGGCGCGGCCGAGGTGTGGGAGCAGCGCGGTGCGCCCGAGCTGTGCCGGCGCGAAAGTACGGGCTGGGCTTGCCGGTGAAGCTGCGATCGGGCTGGCTCTTCACTGCCCGCTGGCTGGTGATCGGTACGTTGGCGATGCTGGTGCTGGCTGCGCTGATACTGGTGCTGGTATCTCGGCGAGATGCCGGGGAGTCAGCCCCACGCGCCGCACCGGCTCCCAGCGACCCGCTGGCCCAGGCGCTGGATCGCGCATTGCAGCGAACGACGGACCGCGGGCCATCGCACCGCGGTCCGGCACTGGCCATCCGGCCCCTGACCTTGGCGGCCGATGATGCCGGGCTTGTCGCGATCAGCCATGAGTTGTGCGCCCAGACGGCCACCGGACTGGCGCGTCTGGGGGCGCTGCGCATCACGGCCTGCGAGTCGACACGTGTGGCCCTGGCCTCCGGCCTCGACGATCGCGGCCTCGCCCGGCTGCTGGCGGTGGACCATCTGGTCAAGGGTCGCGCCGAACGCCTGCCGGACGGCCGCGTGCGCATCGAGCTTGGGCTGCACGAAGTCGCTACCGGCCGCCTGCGCTGGCAGCACGATGCCGCCCACGCAGTGGCCGAGTTGGGCGTGTTGCCGCAGCAGTTGGTGCAGCGCACCCGGGCCAGCTTCGGGCTGGCCAGCGCGGTGCCGTCCGAGGCGGGAATCACAGGCCCGGCCTACGAAACCTACCTGCGCGCGGTGCAGGTCGCCGCGCGCGGCACGCCGGCCGATCAGCGCGACGCATTGCGGCTGATTGAAGAGGTCCTGACGCAGGCGCCGCGCTACCTGCCGGCGCGGGTGTCACAGCTCTCGCTGCGCAGTGCCGCGCTGCGATTTCCCACGGTCGAAGAACGCCAGGACCCGGCTGGCCTGTTCGCGGCCCAGAAGCGGCTGATGGACGACTCCGCGGCGCTCGGCAACGAGATCCTGGCCATCGATCCGAACGACACGCGCGGCCATACGCTGCTGGCCAACCTGGCCGTGCAGCAGCGGCGCTGGCGCGTCGGCTTCGATCATCTTGATGCACTGCTCGCCCAGCCGATGCGCGCTGCGCCGCAGCTCCGCACCGCGGCGCATCTGCACGCCATGGCCGGCTATCTGCGCGTTGCCCTGGCACTGGGGCTCGAAGCCGCGCGTCTCGATCCACTGAACGCCGTCAACCACCAGGCGCTGGCCCTGTTCCACGGCCTGCTGGGCGATACCGCGGCCATGCGCGAGAGCGCGCGTATCGCGCAGGAGCTGGGTGACCGCATGGCGGTGGTCTACAACGGCATCGCCGCGCTGCGCGAGCGCGACTGGGCTCTTGCCGAGGCGGCGACGGTCGAGGGCTTGCGCGGTGCCGGTATCGAGGCAGGCTGGGTAGGAGCTTTCGTGCGCGGCGCCGCCGACCCAGCCGCGCGCGAGGCTGCGGCTGCGCAGATCGAAGCGCTGCCGGCACCGCTGCAGCACGGTATGGCCAACTTCCATTGGTACCTGGGCTGGCTCGGTGACACGCCGCGCACACTGCGCGCGGTGCAGACCAATCTCCGCCACCCGATCAGCGTCTGGCTGTCCAACCTCTGGTGGCCCGAGTTGTCGCACCTTCGGCAGTCGGGTGACTTCGTTGGAGTGCTCGACGACACCGCGCTGCCAGCACTGTGGCAGCAGCGCGGTGCGCCCGACTGGTGCATGGCGGGTACATCGGGTGGATGGGCGTGCCGCTGATCAAGGGCCGGCGCTCAGACCCTCTGCACGCTCGTTACCGTCCTGTCGGGCATGGGGGGCATCGCGGGTGGCTGAAAGGTGGCCGTGCGCGGCGGGTGGTGGCTGGTACCGCCGGCGTCGTTGTTCAGGCTCCGTCTTGCGAGGCCGCGGGATGAGCCGACTGCCTCGAGGCCGGCCCGTGGCGGCAGTGGTTTGATCCTTACCGAGGCACTGACGAACGAGGCACTGCCGGTGGCCGAAGTGCTGGTGAGTCTGTGCAAGCGCACGCTGTGGGCGGCGAAGGCGGCACTGCCGTATTCCTGGTATCGACCTCGACCGCTGCGCAGCACACGATAGGTGGCATCCGCAACGCCAGGAGCGAACCCATGTCACCTCCGATACTGCACGGCAGATGGAGCAGGCCATTCGCCAGGACACTGGCCTGCGCCGCGCTGGTCTGGGTCGGCTCCCCGAGTGCCGCCCCGCCCGGCACGGGATCGGCGGCCAACCCGCCGCCGGCGCAAGCGCAGCTGCCGGTGGCCGGGATCAAGGCTGGCCAGCCGCCGGCGCTCGGCGGCTTCAGCATCAACAGCGGCGCGGCCAAGACGGCTGATCGCACGCTGCTGCTCGCCTGGACGCACCAGGGCCAGGCGACCCATTGGCGCGTCAGCACCTCGCCGAACTTCACGAACACACCCTGGAACCCCTTGCCGGCGGCGTTGCCTTTCAAGTGGCTGATCCCGGAAGGCACGGCCGAAGGCCCGTTGACGCTGCACATGCAGTTGCTCAACGACCACGGCCAAAGCGCGGCGAAGAGCGCGCAGGTCGAATACCTGGTGCCGCCGAAGGTGCTCGCCATCGAGGTGGCCTCGACCCACAACCTGCAGTGGCCCTTCGAGGTGCGCGTCACCGCGAACGTGGGCGGCAAGTTCGACCGCTACCGCATCACGCAGAGCCAGGCGATCGATTTCAAGGAGTGGACGCCGGCGCCGACCAGCGGCCCGCTGGTGGCGACCACCTGGGTCCGGGGTGTGCCGCCCAATGGCGCGGGCACGCTGTGGGTCCATGTCCAGCGTGACGGGGTCGGCCAGCACGCGGCTTCACGCAGCTTCATGCTCGGCGTGGCGCGCACCGACTACAGCTGGGGCGGCAACGAGGCGCTGGCGGTGTTCAAGCAGCAGGCCAAGGTGGTCATCACCAAGCTGACGCCGGGCGAGGGCGAGTGTCTGCACGTGGCCTACGGTGCCACCCACTCACTGCAGGCGCGTTCCGTCGGTGGCGCCTTGCGATGCCGCTTCACGCTGCTGGAAGGCAAACCGCTGCGCTATGGCTGGGCGTTCAAGTCGGCCAAGGTGTCGTACGGCGACGGCGGTGGCGGCGCGCCGACTCCGGCGTGGATGAAACCGGGCAGTCAGTGCGCGGTGGTGGAGCAGGTCGCCGGTGGCAACGCGCCCCGTCTGGCGATCGAGGTGGGCTTCCCGGGCGCCTCCTCCCCTGTCGGATCGGCCGGCGGGTGGACCGTCTGCCAGCTCGATCAACTGGTGTTCGCAGGCCCGACCGGCTGGCCCTTTGGCGAGCCGGCCGTGCGTGCGCAGACGCTCAAGGAAGCGATGTCGGCAGGCTCTGCGGCCCAGGAGTTTCCGAATCTGCCTTGACAGCGCATCCGGGCCCGCGTCTACGGGGCAGGATCCGAGCCCGGTGGTTCCCAGGCCACGTGCACGCACGCGCCAGCGCCTGGCGCGCTGGTGATCACGAGCGTGGCGCCGATCTCGCGCGCCCGCCGCGCCAGGTTCTTCAGACCCCGGCCGCCACCGCCGGCCTGCACCTGCTGCAGGTCGAAGCCCGCGCCGTCGTCGCGCACCTCGATGCGCACGACGCCGCCTGCAGCCTGTTCGGCACTGATCCACACGCGGTGTGCGCGGCCGTGACGCAGCGCGTTGGTCACCGCTTCCTGCAGCATGCGCAACAGGTGCAGCACGCGGGCCGGGGTCAGGCCTGCGGCCTGGGGCAGCATCTCCACGTTCCAGTGCAAGGCCACGCCAGCGCCGCGCAGGCGCGGCGCGAGGCGGTCATGGAACATCGCCAGCACGGCGTTCAGGTCGTCGTCCACGGGTTCGAGCGAGTCGATCATCAGCCGCATGTCGTCCAGTGCTTCGCGCACCACCTGTGCCAGCTCGCCGGGCCGTCGACGGTCGGCTTCGATCATGGCCAGCATGGAGACGAGGTGACCGCCGACGCCATCGTGCATGTCGCGCATCAGCCGCTCGCGTTCGGCGGCGATGGTCTCGCGCCGCTCGAGCTCGCGCACGCGCTGGAACTGTGCCTCCAATGCGCTGGTGCGCTCGCGCACCAGCGCCTCGAGGTCGATGTTGAGCAGTTCGACCGCGTTGAGTGTCTGCACGAAGCGCAAGAGCAGCGTCCAGGCGATGACGCCAAACAAGGCCGCCAGTGCCCATGGCACGATGGGCAGGGCATCGGCCGGGGGCGACATCGTCAGCGGCGAGAGGCGCCACAGATCGACCAGCGCAGCGACGACCAAGGTTGCGCCGGCGGTGCGGGCCGGTGTCTTGAGCGGCTCGGCATGCCCGACGTGCGCGACCTGCCGACCGCCGAAGACCAGCGTCGCTCCCGCTGCGGCCAGGGCCAGGCGGGTCGTGAACTCGACGGACTCCAGGCCGAGGCCGCTGGGTTCGAGGGCCGTTGCTGCGGCAAGCGCCGCCGCTGCCGACGTCGCACCTCCCAGGGTCAGCGCGCCGAACGACCGGTTCGTGGCGTGGAAACGCCCTGCATCGCCGGGGACTGGTGCAAGCGCACCCGGTGGGTGTGCCAAGCGCCACCCCAGGATGAATACGGCCGTTCCCAGCGCCAGGCGCAGGGCGGCCAGCACTGCGTCCCAGGCCGTGCCGGCCAGTGGCGGCTCGACCACCAGGCGTGCAAAAGCATCGGCGCCGAACAAGGCGGCCGACAGCGCCAGTGCCAGGTGGCCCGGTTCGCTGCGCCGATAGCCGGCGAGAACACCCATGATCAGCGCCAGCATCACGGCGGCCGTTGCCGCCACCTGGGGCAGGGACACGGCGAGTGCCTGGCGCAGCTGCCAGGCCCGCATCAGGTCACCTTCACCAGCGATGGCCGGTGCCGGCATGCGCCCGAAGCGCGCTCGCTCGGCCTTCAGCAGTATGTACAGGCGGTTTTCCCCTGGCTGCCAGAGTGCCGCCGGCGCGCTGACCCACAACGGCCGTGCGCCCAGGCGCGCCACCGGGTCGGTGAAACGTCCGCCCTGGCCGAGCAGTCGTCCGTTGAGGTAGATGGCGGCGTTGTCGGCAGCCAGCGGCAGGTAGATCACCTGCGCGTCGCGCGGCAGATCGACCAGGCTGCGGTCGATGCGGTACCAGCGTGTGGTGCAGTCACGGCAGTCAAGGCGCCACAGATGCGGCAACGCCGTGGCGCGCAGCCGCTCGTCGTCTACCGTTTCGCCGGCCACGGCCTGGACCACCCGCCACTGAGGTGCCGGCGCCGCCGCCTGCTCCAGCGCCAGCGGCAGCCCCAGCACCGCGAGCAAGGCCAGCAAGGCAGCTGCAAGCCGGCGGCTGTGCCCAATGGCACCGCTCACGAGCCAGGCGGCGCGGCGCCCAGCGGCGGCAGCAGCCCCATCTGGGCGGCCTCGAACACCGCCTCGCCGCGCGAGTTGACCGCCAGCTTGCGGTAGATCTGCTTGATGTGCGTGGTCACGGTGTTCGGCGACATCTGCAGCACGCCGGCGATACGCTGGTAGCTCAGCCCCTTGGCGATGAGCTGCAGCACCTCGGTCTCGCGCGGTGTCAGCGGCGAAGCCGCCATCGGCGCCGAGGGCGCGGGCGTGGGCAGCGCACGAAAGCGCTTGAGCAGGTGGCGCGCGATCGCCGAGCTGATCGGCGCCTGGCCATCCAGCAGCTGCGAGATGGCCATCGCGATCTCCTCGCCGTTCGCATCCTTGAGCAGGTAGCCCGTGGCGCCGGCCTCGATGGCGGTGACGACGTGTGCCTCATCGCCGAAGACGCTGATGACCATCGATTCGGAGGCGGGCGCGATGCGGCGCGCGGCGCGGATGAGGTCGATGCCGCTGCCATCGGGCAGTTGCAGGTCCACCAGCAGCACCTGGGGCGGCTCGTGCGTGGCCAGCCAGGCCAGTGCACTCTTCAGGTCGCCAAACGCCGCGGCAAGCTCGAGCCCCGGGCTGCCGCACACGATGCCGCACAGGCGCTCGCGGGTCGCGGGGTCGTCTTCGAGCAGCAGGACGCGGGGCATGGTCGGGCATCTTGCGTGAGGACGGCGGGCCGCGCAAGGCCGCGCCGGCCCCGCGCGCTGCCAGGTTTGCGGGAGCCACCTGCCGCTTTCCTGGGATACCAGTTGGTCGTGGCGCGCGCGGACACTGCCTCCACCCCTGCCGAAGAAACGCGCGATGGCCACCTCCTTCCGACCTTCAAGACCTGCCCAGGCCCTGACGACGGGCCGTCCGCATGCCCGGCGTGGTGCACTGCGCCGCTTTGCCGCCACCATCGCAGTGGTGCTGGCGGGTGAGTCCGCGGCGGCACCGCCGGCGCCGCTGAGCGCCAGCGTCAGCGCCCGCAAGGTGGCGGGCAACCTGGTGCGCACGACGGTGCATGCGAAGGTCTCGTTGCCGGGGCTACTCTGGTCGGGGAGCCTGGGCACCTGGGACGTACCCGCTGGCGGCCGGCGTGAGGTCAGCACCCAGCCGCCAGGCCTGCCGGCGCGCTTTCGCTGCACCCTGACCCAGGTGGCCGATTCCGTGCAAGTGCTGATGATCATGGAAACCATGATGGCGATGCAGCAGCAGTACCACGCCGCGGCTTCGGCCAAGGTTGTCTGAGGAGCCTGCCATGCCCAGGATCCCCCCCATGCCCCCAGCAGCCCTGGCACACTGGCTGGGCACGGCTTCGCTGGCCCTGCTTGCAGCAGCGCAGGCCGACTCGGCTGAAGCCGCGGCCGAGCCCGCATCTGCAACCGCCATCGAACCCGCCATCGAGGCTAGGGTGGACCCACCCGTCGTCGAGGCCGGTTTTGCCGGGCGCTGGGTGCAGTCGCGAGAGACGCTGGTCCTGCGCATCGACCCTGCTGCGCAGGCACGCTGGCGGCAGTGGCGCCTGTTCATCGGCACCCGCGAAGTGACGGCGCTGGCGCGCCCGGCCGCACCCGGCGTCATCGAACTCGTGGGTGTGGCTGTGCCCTGGCCCGCCGGCGACTCCGATCTCGTGGTCCACGAAGCGGACGATGGTGCCGTGCTCGCCCGGCTGCCGTTGCGCGTGCGCACCGCCGCCGGGTTTGAGCGCAGCGAATCCACGCCACGGCTGGACCTCGGCAGCGAAGCTCGCGCCACCGACCGACGCAGCGACGGCCAGCCCACTTCGCCGCGCACCGGTCGGCCCGAAGCGACGTTTGGCGCGGGGCTGGCCTGGAAAGGCGAGCGTGAAGGGCTCGCGCTCGAGGCTGCCGCCAACCTGGCCGGGTACAGCCAGCGTGGGCGCGCGCTGCGCTTCGGCAGGCTGGGCGTCGCAGCGCCGAAGACCGATCTGGCCGACTACCGGTTGGCGCTCAGCTGGCGCGGCCAGGCCGTCGAGGTCGGGCACATCACCGGCGGCACCCACCCACTGCTGCTGCAGGGCTTCACGAGCCGAGGCGTGGGGCTCAAGAGCCGCCTGGGCGAACGGGTCGATGTGGCGCTGCATGCCCTGCGTGGCAGTGCCACGGTCGGGTACGACGATCTCGGCGGGCTGGAAGACGACGGACACCGCGTGCTCGCGCTGACGTTCGGCGCCGAGCTGCTCGCTGGCCGGCCGGGCGCGCTGCGCGCCGAGCTGAGCGTGCTCGATGCATCGGTGCGGTCCGAGTCCGGCTTCAACATCGGCAGCGTGCCCGACGCGGAGCGCAGCCGCGGCCTGGGCTTGCGTCTGGCAGCGGCTACCGAGGGTGGACGGCTGAGCGGTGAGCTCGCACTGGCCCGCTCGCGGTTCACGAACCCCTTGGATCCGGCCCTGGCACAGGGGGCGGAATTGCAGCCGGTCCAGCCCGCCCAGCGCCACGCACTCAGTGCCGCCATGCGCTGGGCGGCGGTGCAGCAATGGCCGCTGGGCGATGCCGCAGCTGGCAGACTTCTGGACTTGAGTCTGGACCTCCGTCACGACCGCGCCCAGCCGCTGTACCGCAGCCTGGGTGCTGGTGTCGTTCCCGACCAGCAGGCTACGCGAGGCGGTCTGCAGCTGGCGCTGGCCGGCGGCACGCTGCAGCTGGGCGCGGCCACGCAGGTGGACAATCTGGCGCGCATCGCGACGCTGCTGCGCACGCGCACCGAAGAAGCGACAGGCGCACTCAGCCTGCCGCTGGGCATCTGGTTGGCGCCGGCGGCGCGGCAAGTCCCCGTCGCGGCGGCAGATCCGGCGGCCTTGGCTGCCACCGAGACACCCGCATCGGCTGCACCGGCCGGCGGCGGCTTCAATCCCTGGCCGATGCTGGTGCTCGGCGGCAAGTGGGTGCACCAGCAAGCTGTCAACACGCCGGCAGCGGAGGATTCCGGCATCGCTGCGACGCACCGGCCCGACCAGATGACGCGCGAGCAACAGCTCAACCTGAACTGGACGCTGGGGGCACACAGCCTGGCCTACGGTGTCTCGCGTTCGGCGGTGGACAACCGCCAGGTTGGCCGTGAGCGCGCCGACTTCCACCGCCTGGCTCACGAGGCATCGCTGAACCTCACGTTGGGCGAAACGTGGCGCGTGGCAATGGCCCTCGTGCGTACACGTCAGGCGAGCATCGAGACCGGTCTGGTCAACCACACGCTCGGTGGCTCGCTGCAAGTGGATTGGACGGTGAACGAGCGCTGGGCCCTGTCAGCCAGCGTCAAGCACGACCTCGTCGACGACACGCGCGGCCTCGCAAGCCATGCCAGCGACGGTGCACAAGTGCAATGGACGCACCGCTTCAGCGTGCCGGGCTTGTCCAAACCGCTGCCCGGCCAGGCTTTCCTGCGCCTGGGCTATGAAGCGCAGCGCCAGAGCGACAGCGTCAGCGCGAGCGCGCTGCACTACAAGGCCGCCTGGGTGGACCTGGGCCTTTCGTTCAGCTTCTTCTGACCGAGGTGCGCCGATGAGACCAGCCGACACGCCACAAGTGCAGCGGACGATCCTGATGATCCTGGGGCTGCTTCTGCCCGGGGCACCAGGGAGCCGTGCGCGGCGGGCCTGGTTGACCGGATCCGGCGTCGCCGCAGCCCTGTTCGCTTCGGCGGCGATGGCCGTGACCGCCGTCAACCCCTTCGGCGTGAACGTGCGCAGCTCCGGCCCGACCACGGTGTTCCTCAGCTTCCAGAACCTCGATGCCGGCGAGACGCCCCTCGAGGCCTTCTGGTGTGGGGAACTGCAGCCGGCGCTGATGGCGACCAACCCGCAATTGCAGTTTCCGGTGCCGGTGCAAGCCACCAACCCCTGCTTGCCCGGCACGATCTACGGCCGACTGCCGCAGGTACTGGACCGTGCGCGTCCCAGCACGGCGGCGGGCCTGGTGAACCTGACCGACATCATGACGATCCCGGCTTCGGTGGCGCGGCGTGCCTACCAGGATGCGCAGGCCGGGCTCAACTCGGCGTTCTTCTACGTGCGGCGATTCACCGGGCCGGCAGGCGATCGGTTTGTGGTCGTCACCTGCCGCATGGCTGGCGGTGGCGCGCGCGTGCCCTTGGCCTTGACGGAGGTGCGCGTCGGCTTCCTGGTCCAGGGCACGCCCCCTACGGTGCTGGCGCTGGCGCGTGGGCAGACGCCGCCGCGGGTCGCCGCGCGCATCCACTACAACGGCAGCGGCACCTTGCGTGGGCGTTGGGAAGTGGTCCTGCCCGGCGACCCCGAACCCACCGATGAAGACCTGCTGACCGAGGCGACACTGCCGCCCGAACGACGCGCCGGGCAGCGTCGCTGGACACTGGTGGAACGCTTCGATCTCCTGCTGCCACCCACCGGCGAAGTCACGCTATCAGGCCCAGACCCTGGGCGGCTGCCGGTTGGTGCCGATGGCTCCTACCAGCTGCTGTTGCGCGTCGAGGCCAGCGATGATCGCGAAGGTCGCTCCGACATCGGTGGTGGGCGGCAAGTGGCGGCCGGCGGCGTCGCCGGCTTCGCGATGCCGGTGCTGCGTTACGCCATCGGTGCAGATGCCTTCAGGGCCGGGACGCGCCTGCTGACCTTGCTCGCACCTGCAGCAGGAATCACGGACCGCACCGCGCTGGAGTTCGTCTGGATCGATCCCCCTGACGCAGCGCTCTTGCGGCTGGAAGTGCAGCCGGTGGCGGGCGGCGCCGAGGTGCTGAGCGCAGTCGTCAAGCCCGGTGTTGCACGCTACCTGCCGCCCTCGTGGGTGGTCCAGGCGCAAAGCGGCCAGCCGCTCAGGTGGCGCGTGGTGGCCATCAACGAAAGCGGTGCAGAGGTGGCGAACAGCGGTTGGCGTTCTCTGGGCTGGCCTTGAATACCTGGCCTGTGGCGTTGCGCCACGCATGCAGTCAAACGCTGCCGTAGAGCTGCTTTCGCAGCGCGGTGTAGGCCCACCAAGGCCTGGGTTCGGCGCCCCGCATGAACTCGGTGGCGGCCATGAAGGTGTCCAGCACGCAGGGATCCTGGCGTTTGCCGGTGGTGCTGCACAGCTGCCGGTACAGCGCCAGGGCGTCCTTGTCGGCCAGATCACGTGGGTGGGCCACGCCGATGGAGCGCAGGTCCGCGGCGATGGAAGGCCCGATGTTGGGCAGTTGTTCCAGCGTTTCGCATTCGGCTGCAGTGCGCGCCTTGCGCGGGGGCAGGGCGCGTGGCGGGCGGCCCGGCAGAGCCGGGGCTGGGGTGGTTTGCAGCGCAACCATGATCACATCAGCATGGTGTTGCGGATCAGCCCCACGGCAATGCCTTCGAGCTCGAAGTCGGCCGCGTCCAGCGGCACGACGATGGTCTTGAAGTCAGGGTTCTCGGCGATCAGCTCGATGCCCTTGCTGGTGCGGCGCAGGCGCTTGACGGTGACGTCGTCACCCAGCCGGGCGACGACGATCTGGCCGTTCTTGGCGTCTTTGGCCTTTTGCACGGCGAGCAGGTCGCCATCCAGGATGCCGGCGTCGCGCATGCTCATGCCACGCACCTTGAGCAGGTAGTCGGGGCGGCGCGCCCACATGCTGGCTTCCATCAGGAAGCTCTGGTCCACGTGTTCCTGGGCCAGGATGGGGCTGCCGGCGGCCACGCGGCCGACCAGCGGGAGGGTCAGCTGTGCCAGGTGGGGCAGCGGCAGCATGTACTGCTTGCCCCAGGGGTCGAGCCGCGCCTGGGCCAGCGCACGCAATGTGTCAGACTTCAGGCGGATGCCGCGCGAGGTGCCGCCCACCAGTTCGATGACGCCCTTGCGGGCCAGGGCCTGCAGGTGTTCTTCGGCGGCGTTGGCCGACTTGAAGCCGAGTTCGGCGGCGATCTCGGCCCGCGTCGGTGGCGCACCGGTGCGTTCGATGGCGCTTTGCACCAGATCCAGGATCTGCTGCTGGCGCGGGGTGAGCTTGGGGCTGTCGATCATGGGGTTGCCTGTGCGTTTATCCAGGCCTGTATTTTTG
>WBZP01001878.1_pt1 | contig 24611 bp, 25 predicted proteins | sample 5204301 | NCBI WGS metagenome assembly WBZP01 (sample SAMN12412401, study PRJNA552823) | activated sludge metagenome | isolation source: activated sludge from nitrification reactor of wastewater treatment plant... | place: USA: Pennsylvania | collected 2017 | reverse complement strand
TGCCATTTGCACGTGACGCACGGAGCGCTGGTGTTCTTCTCCTCGTGCATCATCGAGACGTCGGTCTGGCTGGAAGCTGTCATGGGAGTGTCGTCCTGTCTCGGGGAGGAGGGAGAGGCACCCTCGGGCTGCTCGCGGGAGGGTGCCTCTCGCCAGGGTCACTTGCTCAGCGTGGTGCGCAGGTATTCGAGGTCGCCTCCATTGAACGACTGCTCGTTCCTCGCGATGATCGTGTTCTGGCCGAAGGTCGGGATGTCGACGAACCGCGCGCTGAACCCGGAGACGCGGACGATGAGGTCCTGGTGCTTCTCGGGGTCCTTCTGGGCCGCCCTCATCTCCTCCGTGCTCACCACGTTGAACTGCACGTGCATGATGTTGAGGGCCTCCCAGGCGTCCATGTACGACTTCCAGATGTCGAAGCCGTGCACGCTGCGCATGATGGGGACGGAGAGCCGCTGGTTGAGCAGGTTCGCCTTCTGGTTCTTCTTGACCTTGGACACGGACTTCAGCACCGCGGTGGGGCCCTTCTTGTCCGAGCCCATGTACGGGGAGATGCCTCCGTCGTCGGCCGCGTCGCCGCCGAACCGCCCGTCCGGGGTGGGACCCGTCCGGCTACCGACCTCCATGTACAGCCCGACCGCCTGACCCACCGGGAGCACCGGTCCGCCCGAGTAGTTGGTGACCTGCGCCATCTCCGCGCCGATCACGTCCTCGTAGAGGCTGCTGATGATGCTGTCGGCATAGTCGTCGTCGTTGCCCCACTTGGGCGCGTTGAGGAAGTCGCGATGCATCTTCTCGTGGCCCTGCCAGTTCACGTGCAAGGCGTCGAGCAGCTGCCGCATCGTGTACTTCTTCTCGTCGTAGATGAGCTTCTTGATGGCGACCAGCGAGTTCGCGGCGACGATGGTGGTGATGGGGTTGTGCCAGCCGTTCGGCTGCTCGGACAGCTCCACCGCGTCCCGGCCGAGCTCCATGCACCCGTCGTCGATGCTCGAGACGAAGGGCATCTGCATGCATTCGCCCTCGAAGTGCCGCATGACGTCCTTGGCGCGGACGAGCAGGTTGATCGCGTACCGGAACTGCAGCCGGAACGCCTCCACCAACTCATCGAACGTCTTGAAGTCCTCGGCCTTCCCGGTGTGCGGTCCGAGCTGCATGTTCGCGTAGGACCAGTCGAAGCCGTCGCTCAGGGCGATCTCCAGCAGCTTGGCCGGGAACAGCGACCCGCCGCCCTCGGTCCGGGTCTTCTGCGACTTGCGCCGTCCGGCCACTCCCGGCGACATGCACAGGACGTTCACCCAGTAGTGGGCCTCGTCGTCCGTCGCGCCGTTGTTGTTGCGGCTGAACTGGCTGTAGTACTTGAGCTGCTCGACGCCGACTCGGTCGTGCGTGATCGACGGGTAGCCCAGACCATCGCGGATGCACTCGAAGACCAGTCGCTTGGTCTTGGCCCGGCCGTTGGGGTGCCACCGGAACACGATCGAGGGCTCGGAGGTGCGGATGTTCCTCGCACCTTCGAGGATCGCGTCGGTCATGTCGCTGCAGGCATCGACGTACCCGGGCTTGGTGCCACCGACCGTCAGGATGAACAGGTCGTTCGAACCCGGGAAGACGTGACGGTACATGCGGTTCTTGCCGGCGCCGTGCTCGGAGACCTTGAGGCGTTCGCACTCGACCAACTCGACGACGTCCGTGTGCGTCATCGGCTGGAACGCCTTCTGCTCGACGCTGATCTTGTAGTACGGCTCGAGCAGCTCGTCCTCCTTGTGCGCGTAGCCGCTGGCGTACCGGTCGATCGCGTGGCAGATCATGTAGGTGAACCACTTGGCCTGGAAGGCGTCGCGCAGACCTTGGCAGGGCTCGGCGGGGACGCGACGGCAGATGTCGGCGATCTGCAGCAGCTCCTCCCGGCGCGCCGGGGAGGTCTCGAAGTTCTCCGCGACGATCTTGGCCATCCGACCGTGCCGCCGGGCCCAGTTGATCACGGCCTCGTCGGCGATGATCATCGCTTGCCACAGGTCGATCTTCGGGATCCAGTCAAGGCCCTTGGTCGCGTCCCAGGGGGTCTTGTCCATCTCCGCCTGGGCGTGTGCGAGCTGGGCCTTGGCCAGCTCGATCCGCTTCAGCAGGCCATCCTCCAGCACCGTCTCGTAGGGGGGCACGATGCTGTTGAATCCGGACGCGAACATGGGCGCTTCCATGCTGCTCGTCTGGTACATCCGGGTGAGGTCCTCGGGCGAGAAGTACGGCTCGCACTTGGACTGGATGCTGCGCGGCATCCAGTACTCCAGGATCTCCTGGGCCTCGTCGGCCGGCTGCGGGCCGTAGTCGGTCAGCAGGTAGTCCTGGACGCTCATGTAGGACAGCTCGGGGTAGAGCGGGAACATCTCGGGATCTTCCGCGTGGTACCCGATGATGAGTTCGTCGTCCTGGAGCACGAGGGTGCTCTTGTTCAGGATGTTCGCGAGGCACAGCGCGCGTCGGATGACCTCCGGCTTGCCCACGCTGTCCTTGTGGGCCTCGGTGAGGAAGCGCATCCGCTCGATGCCAGCGCGGACGCTCTTGTCGATGAACTCGCCGCCCGAGGCGTGCTTCCACCGGCACCTGGCCTTCAGCCGCTTGGTCCGCTCGGTGGTCGGCCGGCTGAGACTCTCGTGCAGGATCTCGTCAGGAATCTCGGCCTCGGCCGGATTCTCCAGCGGGAAGGTGATCGTCTTGCCCTGGTACGTGATCGGTTCGGCCAATGTGGTCATGGTCTGCTTCTTTCAGCGATTGAGGACAGCCTGCTGGGACGTGGTGAACTTCGAACACGAAGCGGACGATTCGAGCGTGGGCTTCGACAGCCAATAGCGACCCTTGGCGTCCTCGTGCGGTGTCACGCAGTCACCCTTGCCGAGCGCGTAGTCGCTGTCTTCCACAGGAACAGGGAAAAAGAAGTCGCATTCCTTGCAGCTGCTCATAATCATTCCTCCTTGGCATCACTGCGCCTTCGCCCGTCGCCGTTGCGACTGCGGCGAGCCTCCTGGAAACGCCTGTAGCCTAGGTCACATCCAAGTGCCTGTAACCATCCTTTTCGATAGGCCCAAGACGCCCATGACCCACGCGCCGTGACGTTGTGCGCCAGCCTTTTCGATAGGGGAAGCCCGCGGGGCAGCGGGCAACGGCAGGCCTCGGGGCGGTCGTGAGGACCGCCCCGAGGCCTGCCGTTGCCTTCCGGCCTCCGGTGCCGGGTCAGCCGACTCTGGTCAGCACATGCGGCTGCTCGGCCTGCGCCACCTCGTGCGGCAGAGGCGCGTTGTAGCTGCCCACCACCGAGTCGGCGATGAGCCGTTCGATCTCGTCGGCGTCCTTCCCCAGTCGGGTCAGGATCTCGACGCTGTTCTCGCCGAGCAGCGGGGCGCGGGTGTACGGGGGGTGCTGCTCGCCGGTGAACTTGATGGGGGTACCGGCGACGGCGACCGGGGTGGCGCTTCCCGGCTGCGGGAGTTCGATGACCATCTTGCGGGCGTGCGTGTGCGGGTCGGCCAGCACGTCGGCCACGGAGTTGACCGGGCCGACCGGCACCTTGGTGGCCAACAGGTCCACGATTTGTTCGCGGGTGTGCAGCCGCGTCCAGTTCTCGACCATCGCTCGGACTTCCGCCTTGACGGCCAGCCGTGCGTTGTTGGTGGCGTACTTGGGGTCGGTCCCTGCCTCGGGGATGCCGATGCGGGCGCACAGGGCCCGCCAGTGCCGGTCGATGTTCGCGGCCAGCGCGATGTAGCCGTCGGCCGCCTCGAAGACCCCGAACGGACACAGGATCGGGTGGTCGTTGCCCTCCCGACCGGGGACGATGCCGAGGAACGAGTTCTGGTGGATGACCCGCTCGGCCAGCGACAGGATCGCGTCGTACATGGAGACCTCGACGAACCGGCCCTTGCCGGTCTGCTTGGCCTCCACGACCGCCGCCAGCACCCCGACGGCGGTCAGCGCGGCGGGAAAGATGTCACCGATGCCTGGCCCGATCTTCATGGGGGGCCCGTCGCGGTCCCCCGTCATGTGCATGACCCCGCCCATGGCCTGGGCGACGACGTCGAACGCCGGACGGTCCAGGTGCGGACCGGCTCCGGTGCGAGCATCGCCGAAGCCGCGGATGGCGCCGTAGACGAGTCGGGGGTTGCGCTCGTCGAAGAGCTCGTACGGCAGACCGAGCCGCTCCATGACACCGGCCCGGAAGTTCTCGATGAGAACGTCGGCTCCGCATGCCAGCTCCAGGAGCAGTTCCTTGCCCTCGTCCGATTTGAGGTCCAGGCAGATGCTTTGCTTGTTGCGGTTGATGCTCTGGAAATAGCCGCCGTAGTGGCGCTCGACGTCGTCGGGGCGGAAGGGGCCCTGCGCGCGAGACATGTCGCCTTCCAGGGGTTCGACCTTGACGACATCGGCGCCGAGGTCGGCCAGCAGCATGGTGCAGTAGGGTCCGGCCAACGCCCTGGTCATGTCGATGACCCGGACGCCGGTCAGCGGGCCGTTCCTGCCGTGGGCTGTGGTGTGCTGGTGTTCCATGTGGGTCATGCCTTTCACGTCGTATGCCGCGTGCTTGCGCAGCGGGTCGGAGGAGTTGGTCAGCGGCCGACGAACACCGGGGTGCGTTTCTCGCGGAAGGCGAGCTTGGCCTCCTTGGCGTCCTCGCTGCTCAGCGAGCCGAGGAAGAGCCGCTCGGCCTCGGCGCGGGCGTCCTCGGACAGCTGGACCGAGGTGTCGATGAGGTTGAGGATCCGCTTCATCCCGGTGACCGCCAGCGGGGCGTTGGCCGCGATCTCCTCGGCCAGGGCGAAGGTCTCGGTCTCGATGTCCGCGATGTCGAAGACATGGTCGACCAGGCCCATCTGCTCGGCCGCCGGACCTCGGTAGCGACGTCCGCCGAGCAGGATCTCCCGGGCTCGGGGAGACCCCACCACCCGCAGGATCTGCTGAATGCCGGCGATGTCATAGACGACGCCCAGCTTCGCGGGCGGCATACCCAGCGTGGCCGTGTCGGTGGCGATGCGAATGTCGCAACACAACGCCAGGTTCAGACCGGCCCCCAGGCAGAAGCCACGAATCATGGCGATCGTGGGGTAGGGGAAGTCCTTGAGGACCTCGAGCACGTCACCCATCGGGTGAATGTCGTCGACCTTGTCGCCCGATCCCGGCACGGGGATCGACCCGACGTCGTAGCCGGCCGAGAAGGCCCGGTCGCCCGAGCCGGTGATGACCACCGCTCGGACCTGCCCGGACTCCCGCCACGCCATCAAGGTTCGTCGCAACAGCCCGAGGAGCTGCGGCGTCAGCGAGTTGGCCGCGCTCGGGCGGTTGAAGGTGACCACTCCGACCCGACCACGGACCTCGGCCACCAGGACATCGTCGTTCTCCATCGCACTCACGTTCCCTTCTCGGTCGAGGTCACAGCGTCGGTGATTTGGCCTCGCCGAAGACCGCACGCAGTGCGTCGCAGATCTCGCCGACGGTCGCGTCGTGGCTGACGCATTCGATGATGTCGGGCATCAGGTTGACCTCGTCCCGACGTGCGTGCACCTGGAGGTTCTTCAGCGCCGAGGACACTGCCGTGTCGTCCCGGCCGCGCTTGACCTCCTTCAGGCGCGCCACTTGCCGACGCTCGGCCGACTCGATCAGCTCAGGGTCGTACAGGGGCGCTTCGCTGCGGTGCACCTGGACCTCGAGCTCGTGTTCCCCGACGTAGCAGTTGACGCCGACGACGAGGTCCTCGAGTGACTCGATCCGCTTCTGCCGGTCGAATGCGCTCAGCGAGACCGCCTTGTGCATGTACCCGTTGTCGATGGCACCGGGGGCGCCACCCATGTCCTGCACCTTCTGCAGCTCTCGGGTGGCGTCGGCCTCGATCTGGTCGGTGAGCGACTCCATGAAGTACGAGCCCGCCCACGGGTCGCAGACATCGGCCACCTTCGCCTCATGCATGAGGATCCGCCGGGCGTCGATCTGCAGTTGCACCGCCTCGATGCTGTGACCCAGTCCCAAGGCTTCGTCGTAGGGGGGGTAGGTCTCGGGGCTGCCGCCGGACATGGCTCCCATCAGCCCGCCGACCACCGAGCGTGAGAGGTTGTTCAGGGCCCGCTGGCGGGTCATCGAGTACGCACCGATATGCGCCGCTCGCGGGGTCCGCAGCGTCATGGCCTTCGGGTTGGTGGCCCCGAAGCGCTCCTTGACGATGCGCGCCCACATCCGGCGCGATGCCCGCATGAACGCCACCTCGGCATACAACTCCATGCTGCCGCCCATGGCCGCGAAGGTGAACATCGGCGCGAAGTCGTTGACGTCCAGTCCCGCGTCGATGCCCTCCTGCAGGTAGGAGATGCCGTTGGCCATGGAGTAGGCGAGGTCCTGTTCCCGGGTGGCCCCGGCTTCGCGGATGTGATAGCCGCCGATGGAGTTGACGTTCCACGCCGGCAACCGCTCCCGCATGAAGACGAGGGTGTCTCGGAACAGTCGCAGCGACGGGCGGACCGGGAAGATGTACGTGCCGCGGGCGACGAACTCCTTGAGGACATCGTTCTGCGGGGTGCCCCGGAGCTTGGCGAAGTCGACCCCGCGCCGCTGCGCCATGACGGTGTACATCGCCATGATCACCGCTGCGGGAGCGTTGATGGTGAAGTTGCAGGCCACCTTGTCGATGTCGTACTTCCCGACGAAGGGCTCGAACATGGTCTGCAGGTCGGACAACGTGTCGATGGCCACGCCGACCCGGCCGACCTCACCGGCCGCGAACGGGCTGTCCGAGTCGTAGCCGCACTGGGTGGGCAGGTCGAAGGCGACGTTCGGGCCCATCGTGACGCCGAGGGACTGGATGTGCAGGAAGTAGTCCCGGAAGTCCTCCGCAGTGCCGAAGCCGGCATACCGGCTGGCCGCCGTGGCGCCCATCTCCTGGCGCTGCCCGGAGCGGGCCTGAGCGTCGGCCTGGGTGCGCCAGAACTCGAACGGCGAGTTCCCGGCGGTGAACGGATACGTGCCCGGGAATCCGACCTTCTCCATGAAGTCGAAACCGTTCAGCGCGGTCGGCGGGTAGAAGCGGGTTGGCGACTCGGTCAGTTTGAAGCGCCGGACTCGAGGCTCGACCAGCTTCTCCTGCCAGCGTGCCTCCGCCTGGGCGACCCGATCGAGGTCGGTCTGCTGTTCAGGCATTGTCGTCACCCTGCCGTCACTGGGTCGGCCGCATCCACGGCGAGCTGGTCCTTGATGAAGGTCGCGATCTGCGGGATCGTGCTTCCCGCCGGGAACACCCCGTTCACTCCCATGGCAGCCAGGGCCGGGACGTCCCGGTCCGGGATCGCGCCTCCGACCAGGACCAACGGGTGGTCTTGGCCGAACCCTTCGAAGGCGTCGAGCACGCGCTGCGTCAAGGACAGATGCGCCCCGGACAGGATGGACAGTCCGAGAACATCCGCGTCCTCGTCGATAGCCGCCTTCGCAAGTTGCTCCGGGGTCTGTCGCAGACCCATGTAGATGACCTCGAAGCCGGCGTCGCGCAGACCGTACGCCACGGTCCATGCGCCCCGTTCGTGCCCATCGAGTCCTGGCTTGCCGATGACAACACGAATTCGTCCTTGGCTGGTCACAACGCGCTTCCTTTCCCGTGTCCGAAGCTCCCTCGTGGGGCAGACACGCGTCTCTCGTCGTCACGTGGGAACTGCACACCGACGCTCGGATTCCGTTCGAGGACGCGTCCGCCTGGCTTGCCTATGGGGACGCGCATGGGTGTCTGAAAACTGCCATGGCTATTCTCCTTCGCCCGTCCGCGTGGCGGAGCGCTCGGGGACACGCCTGACGATGATGGCCTTCACCCCGCGATCCCGTGGTGAGTGACCATGGACGGTGGGGTATGACCACCAGGTTGCCCGAGTGGCCGCGACAGAGGTTATCCTTGAGTGTTCCGCAATGCGGCACGATGTGCTGCATCGTGGTACGCTTAGTGTGGCTTGAGGCACACGCCCCTGTCAAGGGCCTGGAAGGAGCGACGGGTGGAGCAGTCAACTGGCATGCAGAGCGTGGTAAAGGCGCTGCGCGTCCTCGAAGCTGTGGCGGAGCGTCAGCCGGTGGGCGTGGGGGAACTGTCCCGCCGTCTCGGACTCCCCAAGTCCACGGTGCAGCGGTGCCTGACCACACTGGGGGATGCGGGCTGGTTGCGCCCTTCGCCCGAGGCCGCCGGCACGTGGGCTCTGAGCACGCATGCCCTGGCTCTGGGGCGTCGGGCCGAACGTGACCTCGTGGCGTCTGCACAAGCCCCCATGCGCGCGCTGCGGGACCGGCTCAACGAGACAGTCCACCTCGCGGTTCGCCACGAGGACCAAGTCGTCATCATCGACAAGGTCGAGTCGAGTCATCAACTGCGCGTGTCGAGGGCTATCGGGACGTCGGGGCCGCTGGATGAGTCAGCCGCCGGTCACGCCATCCTCAGGGCGATAGCCCGGCGCGGTGGCGATCCGGCTGCGGGCGGCCTGTCTGCCGACACCACGTGCTCCGTGCAGCGCCATGACGACGGGGTCTACGGGCTGGCCGCCGCCGTATTGGATCACCAGGACGAACCGGTGGCGGCCCTGATCGCCTCGATCCCCGAGGCTCGCTTTCGAGGGGACCAGGTCCAGACGTGGTGCGCGTGGGTGCGGGAGGCGGCTTCCGAAACCGAGCTGAACATGGGTGTCACACGCCCCGCCGCGAGAGGGATGGCCGCCAGTGCATCGAAGGCAGGCAGCTAGGCCGTGGGCAGTTAGGCGGCAAGCAGGCAGCTGGGCGGCCCAAGCGCCGGAACGATCGCCGTCGGGCCACCCGACACCGACGAGAGGTTGCCCCCCCGAGCACCTGGGCGTAGTGTGCCGTGATAGAGCACGACGTGCCATTCTATGGAACACCAGGGCGACCAGGCGCTACGGGCGTCGAGCGTTCGCCATCGGGGAGTCCCGATCCCGACGGTTCCCCAGCACCACGACCCGATCCAGTCGCGAGGCGAATCATGACAACACATCACCCCGAGATCAGCGAGGTCGATCTCAAGGACGTCCAAATACAGGCAGCTTCGTCGATCGTTTCTCTGTCCTATCGAGAGATCCCACGCGACGTCATCGCTATCGCGAAGAACTGCGTCCTCGACACCCTGGCTGTCGCGGTGGCCGGAGCCACGGAGGAATCCGTCACGCTGCTCCGCGAAGCCATCGTTCACGCGCCCGGCCCAGCCGGCCTCTGGGGAACCACCCACACAGCCGACCCCGTGGCCGCCGCCACGGTCAATGGGGCCGCTGCGCACGCTCTGGACTACGACGACCTTTCCAAGACGGCCATGTGCGGACACCCATCCGCGCCCCTCCTGCCGGCCTTGCTCGCAGCAGCCCAACTGCGACGGGTCAGCGGGTCAGCCCTGATCGAGTCCTTTGTCGCCGGCTACGAACTCGAGGCCAGACTCGGGCTGGCACTGGGCACCAGCCACTACGAACGCGGTTTCCATTCCACCGCCACATTGGGAGTCTTCGGGGCAGCGGCCGGGACCGCCAAGCTGATGGGCCTGGACACTCATGAGACGGCGCGTGCCTTGTCCATTGCGGCGGCTCAGTCATCGGGGCTGAAGGTGATGTTCGGTTCGATGGTCAAGCCAATGCAAGTCGGACGTGCGGCAGGAGCAGGCCTGCTCGCCGGCATGCTGGCCAAGAGCGGGTACAGCGCCCCAGAGTCGGTCCTGACGGGCAACGGTTCGTACGCCATGGTGTACACCGATGCTCTCGATCCCAGTCCACTGACTCAACCCTTCACGTCCGATTGGCTCATCCGACAGAACTTGGTGAAGGAGCATGCTTCCTGCTACGGCACCCACGCCACCATCGACGGCTTGTCCACCCTCCGGGAAAGGCTCCAACCAACCGATCAGATCGACGAGATCGAGCTGCGAGTCCCGCCAGGGCATCTGAGCGTCTGCGCCATGCCAGACCCGAAGACCGGCCTGCAAGGCAAGTTCAGTCTCGCCTACACGGCAGCATTGGCGCTGCTACGGGACGACGCCGGTCCAGGACGATTCACCGATGAAGCCGTATCCGCACCCGACCTACGCCTCCTGGCCGCACGGGTCCGCGTCGTGCCCGACGCCAGCGTGCCCGAGCTCGGAACCGTGATCAATGTGCGGACCAGCAGCGGCGAGCACGTGGGCGCTGAGGTGGACAGCATCGCGTCGGGAACCAGTAGGCCACCCGACGAACAGTGGAACCGCATCGTCCGCAAGACCGAACACTTGGTCTCGGACCTGCTCGGGCGCGAACTGACCCAACAACTGATCGAGACGGTCGCAGCCCTTGAGGACTCCACCGACGCTGCAGCACTTGTGCAGCGGGTTACACCCGATCGGCATCATCAAGCCTCCAGCTAGCCCACGACTCAGTCAGAGCTCGCCTGCTCGCGCCTGTCGGGCCAGGATCTGGACCACCTGGAGGAAGGCCCGGCGATCGGCTGCTGGGAAAGCAGCGAGCATCAGGTCCTCTCGTTGCTGGATGTCAGCTTGGGCACGGTCGCGAGCGCGACGGCCCTTCGCGGTGATAGAGACCAGTCGGGCCCTACGGTCGTCCGGATCAGGCACCCGGGTGATCATCCCCCGCCCCTGCAACTCGTCGAGGTCGCCGATGAGCCGGGTCTTGTCCGCGCCGATCATCTCGGCCAACGCAGCCTGGGTGCGGACCGGCTGGTCACCCAGGGCAAGTAGCACGGCGTAACCCCACATCGTCAGGTCGTGCGCTTCCAGGATCGGGCGCTCCAACCCCACGAGCGCCCGCCCGATGGGAACGAGCATCGATGCGAGGTCGGGCCGTGGATTCTCTCCCATGCCGCGAAGGTACAGTGGACAGATGATCTATGCGCGCCTACGATCTATGTATGCATACGACTCTCCTCATCGCCCAGCACGCGCTCGCCGCCCGACTGACGGTTGAGATCGCCCGCCAGATCACACCGGACCACCTGACCCGCCCAACGCCGTGCAGCGACTGGACCGTGCGACAGCTCCTCGACCACATGACGACGGAGAACCTCGGCTTTGGCGCCGCGGCCCGGGGCCACGGCGCGGAGCCGACGGCGTGGGTCGGCGACCCTGCCCGCCAGGACCCGGTCGCGGACTACCTCGCAGCCACCGAGACCCTGATCTCGGCCTTCGCCGAGCCTGGCGTCCTGGAGCGCTCCTTCGCGCTGCCCCTTCTCGCCCGCGACCGACAGTTCCCCGGCGAGCTGGCGGTGCTGATGCACCTCGTCGACTCGGTCGTCCACGCCTGGGACCTGGCCCGCGCTCTGGACCTGCCGCTCACGGTCGACGACGACATCACGACTGAAGTACTCGCCCTGTGCGAGCAGATCCCCAACGACGAGTCTCGTCGCGAGCCAGGTGCCGCATTCGGTCCAGCCGTGCCCCACGCAGACGATGCGCCAGCGTTGGAGCGGATCGTCGCGCTGCTAGGCCGGTCCCCGGCCTGGCCCTCCTCTCGCTGAAAGGGACACCCGTCGTCGCACCGGCGTGTCCCACAATGAAGCTGGGAGCGCGCCCGAAAGAATCGAGTCCCTCACCCTCTGATCCGTACCTTCGTGACGGCCTACGGCCTGGCGCCGATTCCCGTGGAGACAGCCGAGGGCATGGCGGCATACGTCGCCGAAACATCACGGGTATGCCGCCGCGCAGGCCCTCCGCGCCGGCTGCTCGCCGACTGCTCGCCGGCTGCGAGCGGTTGTCGAGCGCAGACCCGGCTGACTCGCCCGGCCGAGCAGTTGTCCCGACCGCACCCCTGTCCTGGATTCCTCCGAGGAGGGTCCTGTTCGCACTTCGTTAGTAGTGTTTACTAACTATGTGCCGAAGCCGCAGCGGGTCCGCCCCTCCACCCCCGTGCTCCCAACGCACGCGCGCCGGCAGAACCTCTCGCTCGTCCTCCAGGCGCTCTACTCCCGGGGGCCGATGAGCCGGGCCGACCTCGCCCGGACCCTAGGCCTGACGAAGGTGACGGTGTCGGAACTGGTCTCCTCGCTCTTGGACAGCGGTCACGCGTCGAGGTGGGCCGCACCACCGAGGGCCGGATGGGCAAGCCCGGCATCCTCATCGACGTCAACCGATCAGGCCTGCAGACGATCGGCATCGACCTGTCCGACCACCGTGCCCTGCACGCTGCGGTCCTCGACCTGGACGGCACGGTCCTCGCGCGGGCTCAACGCCCGTTCCTGCTCGAGGAGCACACCCCGGGCTCCACGACGACCACACCCGCGCCCCGCGACGGTGCTGCCGCCCTGGCCCTGGTCCTCGAGTTGGTCACCGAGTGCCAGGCCGCGGCGACGGCCCCCGTGCTGGGGATCGGGATCGGCACCCCCGGCATCGTCGGCCGCGACGGGGTCGTGCACACCGCGCCGAACCTCGGCTGGATCGACCTCCCCTTGCGCGAGCGGGTGGCGGCCGCCAGCGGCCTGCCGGTCTCGGTGTGCAACGACGCGGACGCGGCCGCCCACGCCGAGTACTCGCCGGGGGACGGCGGCGACGACCTGATCCTCGTGAAGATCGGCCGCGGCGTGGGCTGTGGCCTCATCGTCGGCGGCTCGCGGGTCCGCGGTGCCCACCTCGCCGCGGGCGAGATCGGCCACGTCGTGGTCGGTACGGACGGCGGGACCCCCTGCCGGTGCGGCAAGGTCGGCTGCCTGGAGACCTGGGTGTCCGCGCCGCATCTCGAGCGGGCGCTGGCCTCGGCGACCGCGGCTCGGCTCCCGCGCGGAGCCGGGTCCGTCGGCACCGTCGACGCGAGGGGCCCGGTCGACGACCCGGGCGATCTCGGCGCCGATCCCCTCTCGGCAGCCGGAGAACGACTCGCCATCGCCCTCGCGCCCGTGGTCGCGGCCCTGGACCTCGCGGACGTGGTCCTCTGCGGGCCCGAACACCTGGTCGTGCCGGCGCTCGTCGATGCGGTCGAACGGACCCTGCGGGCCCGCATGCTCCTACGCACGGAGAGCGAGCTGCGGATCCGTCTCGTCGCCGAGCCGGACGACATCGTCGTCCGCGGTGCTGCGGCCCTGGTCCTCTGGGACCAGTTGGGGGTCGCCTGACCAACCCGGCGCACGCGGCCCGGCGCCGCGCGCCGCCCCCGTTTCGCAAGGACGCGGGGGCACTTCATGACGGCATACGAGAAACCCACAACGCTCATAACCGGGAAGGAATCCCATGAAGCAACACCGTCAGGCCGCGATCGCGTTCGGGGCCACCGCCACGCTCCTGCTCGCCGCGTGCTCCAGCGGCTCGGCCGGGACCGCCACCGGACCCTCCGGCACTGCGGCCAACGTCGGCACGTCGCTCACCCTCTGGCTCGCCGGCAGCGACACCCCGGCCGAGCTGCGCACCTACCTGTCCGACACCTTCAAGGCCAAGACCGGCGCCACGCTGAAGATCCAGGAGCAGTCCTGGGGTGACCTCACCACCAAGCTCACCACCGCCCTGCCGGACCCGAACAACACCCCGACGTCGTCGAACTGGGCAACACCCAGTCGCCCACCTTCACGAACGTCGGCGCCTTCCTCGACATCACGGACATGTACGACGAGCTCGGCGGCGGCAAGCTCCTGCCCTCGTTCGTGGAAGCCGGCAGCGTGGACACCAAGCGCTACGCCCTGCCCTACTACTTCGGCTCCCGGTACCTGTTCGCGCGCAAGGACGTCTGGTCCCAGGCCGGGGTGGCCGCCCCCAAGACCCTCGACGAGTTCAACGCCGCGGTGAAGGCGATCACGAGCAACAACCCGCGCAAGATCGCCAACTTCTCCGGCTTCTTCATCGGCGGTCAGGACTGGCGCAACGGCATCTCGTGGATCTTCGCCAACGGCGGACAGCTGGCCAAGAAGGACAACGGTCAGTGGGTGTCGACACTGTCCGATCCCAACACGGTCAAGGGCCTCACCCAACTGCAGGACATCTTCCGCAACGCCTCGAAGGCGCCCGCGGACGCCAAGGACGCCTCGCCCTGGCTCTACATCAACGACACCGACCAGATCGTGGACGACAACAAGCAGGTCACCGGCTCCACGTCCCTCGCCGCCACCATCATGGCCCCGGGCTGGGCGCACTGGTCGATCGGCGACCTGGTGACCAAGGACGGCAAGCCGACCAGGCAGTGGAACGACACGAAGTTCGGCGTCTTCGTCCTGCCCGGCAACGACGGCAAGCCGGCTCCGGTCTTCGCCGGCGGCTCCAACATCGCCATCTCCACCATGAGCAAGCACAAGGACCTGGCCAAGGATCTCCTGCGGATCATCTTCAGCGCCGACTTCCAGAAGAAGCTCGGTGGCGCGGGTCTCGGCCCGGCCAACTCCGACTACGTCACCGCGCTGGGCACCGATGCCTTCGCCAAGGCCACCATCGACTCAGCGAGCAACTCCAAGCTGACGCCGGCGGCCCCGGGATGGGCCGCGGTCGAGTCGGCGAAGGTGATGGAGGAGTTCTTCGGGAAGATCCGCGACGCCGCCGACCTGGCCGCCCTGGCCAAGGAGTACGACGCGAAGATCACCCCGATGCTCAACCTCAAGTGACCCCCGCGCGCTGCCGCTGATCGGCAGCCACTGCGAGTCATCGGCTGGTCCGGGCAGGTCCGGGCGGGGCGGAACGCCCGTCCGGACCCAGCCTCCCGGCATACGACGGTCCGTCTGCTCACGGACCCGTATGCCGCCCCCCCGACGTCCAGACGTCCCCATGGAAGGCCTTCACATGCCACCCCCTGCGCCCTCCCAGCGTCGCACCCGCCTCCCCCAGATTCTCATCACTCCGACGATCGTCCTGCTGGTCGCCGCCCTCGGTTACCCGGTGGCCTGGCAGATCATCACCAGCTTCAAGGAGTTCGGCCTCCGCCAGCAGTTCGGGGCACCGGCTTCCTGGGTGGGCCTGGCGAACTACCTGGCCATCGTGACCGACCCCGCCCTGTGGGCGATCGTCGTGCGGTCGCTCGCCTTCTGCCTCGTCGTCTCCTTTGTCACCGTCCTCATCGGCGGCCTGCTCGCCGGCCTCATGCACACCTCCGGCAAGGTCGCTCGGCTCACCCTGCAGGTGGCCCTGCTGCTGGCCTGGGCGATGCCGGCGGTCGCCTCCATGACCGTGTGGATCTGGCTGGTCGACTGGCGCCGAGGAGTGCTCAACTGGGCGTTGGTCCGGCTCGGCGTCTCGGCCGAGGGCCACAACTGGCTGGCCGACCCGAGCTCGTTCTTCGTCATCGCGGCCCTTATCGTCACGTGGATGAGCGTGCCGTTCGTGGCGCTGAGCATCTACGCCGGACTGACCCAGGTCTCGCCCGAGGTACTGGAGGCGGCCAAGATCGACGGGGCCAGCGGAGTGCAACGCCTGCGACACATCATCGTCCCGCTCATCGCACCCGTGCTGTCGATCGTGCTGCTGCTGCAGTTCATCTGGAACCTGCGGGTCTTCACCCAGGTGAAGCTGCTCCAGGACGCCGGCGGCGTGGCCAACGAGACCCACCTGCTCGGCACCTACATCTACCAACTCGGCACCGGCAAGGGCGACTTCGGTTCGGCCAGCGCGGTCGCCATCCTCATGCTGCTGCTGACGATCGGCATCAGCTGGCACTACGTTCGCACCCTCATGCGGGAAGAAGGCTGATGACGATGAGGTCCGTCGGTCGCATCGCACTGCGCGTGCTCACCCTGTTCATGGCGCTCATCTGGGCCTTCCCGGTCTACTGGATGGTCAACTCCTCGCTCCTGCCCAATGTCACCCTCCAGTCGACGACCCCGACATTCGTCCCCATCGGGGGCTCCTTCGACAACTTCGGCGCGGTGTTCCGCGACGCCGGATTCGTCAAGGCCCTCGGGGTGTCGCTCGCCGTCACCCTCGCCACCGTCTTCGTGGCGCTCATCGTGGCCTTCCTCGGGGCCCTGGCCATCAGCCGGTTCCGGTTCCGCGGGCGCAAGGCGTTCATCCTCGCGCTGCTGCTCATCCAGATGCTGCCCGCGGAGGGGCTGTTCATCGCCCAGTACAAGATGATGTCCGGCCTCACCCTGCTCAACAACGTCGTGGGCCTGACGATCCTCTACGCGGCCGCCGTGGTTCCCTTCACCGTGTGGATGCTGCGCGGTTTCGTCGCGGGAGTGCCGGTCGACCTCGAGGAGGCCGGCATGGTCGACGGGCTCAGCCGGACCCAGGCCTTCCTGCGCATCACCTTCCCCCTGCTGGCCCCGGGGTTGGTCGCATCCGGCGTCTTCGCCTTCCTGCAGGCCTGGAACGAGTTCACCATCGCCCTGGTCGTCATGACCGACGAACAGGCCCGGACCCTTCCCCTGTGGCTGCGTGGTTTCGTCCAGGCCAGCGCCAGCAGGGAGACGGACTGGGGCCAGGTGATGGCCGCCTCGACGGTCGTGGCCGTCCCCGTCATCATCTTCTTCCTCCTGGTCCAGTCCCGGATGAGCAGCGGCCTCGTCGGCGGCGCCGTCAAGGGCTGAGATGAGCGACTCCGCACTGCGGACACTGGCCGCCGGCATCGTGATGCCCGGATTCGTCGGCAGGAACGTCCCACCCTGGATCGCCGAGGCCAGGGTGGGCGGCCTGCGCTGCGTCGGGCTCTACGGAGGCAATGTCACCGATCGAGCCGGGGCCTTGGGCTTGTGCGCGCAGCTGCGTGGGATCGATCCGGGCCTGCTCATCGCCACGGACGAGGAGGGGGGAGACGTCACCCGGTTGCACCTGGGAGTCGGCTCGCCCACTCCGGGCAACGCCGTCCTCGGGCGCATCGACGACCAGCAGACCACCCGCGAGACGGCGCAGCAGATCGGTGCCGAGCTGGCGTCGGTGGGGATCGGCCTGGACCTCGCCCCGTCTGCCGACGTCAACTCCAACGACCGCAACCCGGTGATCGGCACCCGCAGCTTCGGAGCCGACCCGCGGCTTGTCGCGCGGCATACGGTCGCGTTCGTCGAGGGGTTGCAGTCGACCGGCGTCGCCGCGTGCGCCAAGCACTTCCCCGGACACGGCCACACGAGCACCGACACGCACGTGACCCGAGCCGTGGTGCGGGCCTCCCGGTCGACCCTGGCGGCCCGGGAACTCGTGCCCTTCGCCGCGGCCATCCAGGCCGGCGTCGCCACGGTGATGACCTCACACGTGCTCGCGACAGCACTCGATCCCGACGCGGCCGCCACCTTCTCGGCACGAGTCCTGCAGGGCCTGCTGCGCGGTGAGCTGGGGTTCTCCGGGGTCATCGTCTCGGACGCCTTGGACATGGCCGGCTCGTCCGCCGAGTCCGACATCCCCACGGCAGCCGTCCGTGCCGTCGCGGCGGGCGCCGACCTGCTGTGCCTGGGCGCCGACACGACCGAGGAGCTCTACCGGTCCGTGCTCACCGCCCTGTGCGACGCCGCAGCGGACGGGACCCTGCCCCGCAGACGCCTGACCGACGCGGCCGACCGGGTGGCCGAACTCGCCGACCGCCATGCGGCGGCCGCACCGCCGGCCGGAGCAGACCGGCCGGGCGCCCTCGGACCGGCCACCCCCACGGGGCCGTCACGCGACCGGATCCTGCCGACGTTCGCCCGCCGCGCCAGCGTGACGGACTGGTTGGCGGCGGCCGGTCCCACCGAGATCGTCCAGGTCGAGACATCACCCAACCTCGCCATCGGCCCCGCGGCCTGGGGCCCGGCCAGCGTGGGGGCCACCACGCCCGCGGACCGGGTGTCCCCCGGCGCCCGGGTGGCCGTCGTGGCGCGCGGTATCGGTCCCGGGCACCCCGCCCGGGCCGCGGCCGCGGCATACCGGGCCGCCGGTCACGCCGTGGTCCTGGTCGACTGCGGGTGGCCGCAGGGTGACGTGGACCTGGCGACCTACTCGGGAGCGCGGTCGGTCTCGACCGCACTCGTCGCACTGCTCCGGGGGGAGATCCGATGACGCCGATCGGGATGACCGCGATGGGGATCGACATCGGCGGCACCAAGACCGCCGTGGTCGTCCTCGACGAGCGCGGCAAGGTGCTGGAGCACCGGCAGGCCGCCTCCGGGCGGGGCCCCGGATCGGTGGTCGCCGTGGCCGTCGACCTCGCCGCCCGGTGCGCGGCCGGCGTCGGCGGCTGGGCGGCCGTCGGCTCGGTCGGTGCGTGTATGCCGGGTGTCGTGGACCCCCGCCTTGGCGTCGTCACACATGCGGTCAACCTCGCCGTCGACAGCCTCGACCTCGCCGCCGAACTGGGCGCCGCCCTCGGACGACCGGTCACCGTCGACAACGACGTGAAGGCGGCGGGGCTGGGCGCCTACCGGCTCGAGGGCGGGGACGACGCGCACGCGTTCGCCTACCTCAACGTCGGCACCGGATTGGCGGCCGCCCTCGTCGTCGGTGGGCGGATCGTCCGCGGCCCCGGCGGGTTCACCGGCGAGATCGGTCACCTGCCCCTGGCCACCCCGCTGCCGTGCCGGTGCGGCCAGACCGGGTGCCTGGAGGCGAGCGCCTCGGGCTCGGCGCTGACCCGGATGTGGCCACCCGCGCAGCACCGGGCCGATCCGTTCGCCGCCGCAGCCGCCGGCGACACGGTGGCCGCCGAGGCGGTGCAGCTGTTGTGCAGCGGCATCGCCACGGCCATCCAGGTGCTCGTCCTGGCCGGGGGCGTCGAGAAGGTCGTCGTGGGTGGCGGTCTGACTGCCCTCGGCGCCCCCCTCGCCGACGGGGATGCGTCGGTCCTGCACGAGCGGGCCTCCCGCTCCCCCCTGCTGGCCGGCATGGACCTGCCCCGCCGCTTCTCCCTACTCACCTCGACGGTGCCCATCGCCGCCTTGGGCGCAGCCCTGCTCCCCGCCGCGGCTCGACTGCCCGAGGAGGTCCGCTCGTGGAAGTCATGATCTGCCCGACCGCCCAGGAGGTGGGCGAACGCGCGGCCGACCTGGTCGGCGCCGCGTTGGCCCTGGTGTCCGGCCGGCCGCCCACCCTCGGCCTCGCGACCGGGTCGTCTCCGCTGGACCTGTATGCCGCCCTCGGCCGGCGTTTCCGCTCCGGGCTCATGGACCCGCGGGAGTTGCACGGTCTGGCCCTGGACGAGTATGTGGGCCTGCCCACCGACCATCCCGAGAGCTACCGGAACGTCCTGCTCCGGACGGCCTGGGACGTCTGGGGTCTGGCGCCGGAGCGGCTGCACGTCCCGGACGGGTCCGCCCGGGGCGAGGTCGCACTGGCCGCCGGAGCGCGGGCGTACGAGGACCTCATCGCCGCACTGGGCGGCGTGGACGTCCAGATCCTCGGCATCGGCGCCAACGGGCACCTGGGCTTCAACGAGCCCGGCTCCTCGCTGAGGTCCCGGACCCGGGTCAAGCGGCTCTCGGACCGCACCCGGCGCGACAACGCGCGGTTCTTCCCCTCGTGGGAGGAGGTCCCGACGCATTGCGTCACCCAGGGACTGGGCACCATCACGGACGCCCGCCGCCTGGTCCTGGTCGCCACCGGGGACCAGAAGGCCAGAGCCGTTGCCGACGCGCTGGAAGGGCCGCTCACCGCCTCCTGCCCGGCGTCCGTGTTGCAGTGGCATCCCGACGCGGTGGTCGTCCTCGACGAGCGCGCAGCCGCCTTCCTGCAGAACCGGTCCTACTACGACGCGGCCGCACAGGGCCTGCCCGGCGGGGAGGCGGCGTCGGCCCGCGAGCCGCGAGCGGCGGGCGAGCCGGACCTCGCTGCCCCTGGTCCGGGGGATGACCGGTCATGACGCATCTCGGGCCCGGGCTGGTCGACATCCACGCGCACGGCGCGCTGGGAGCCGAGTTCGGGCGGTCGGAGTCCGGGTCCCGGCTGGCCGCCGCCCACCACCGGCGCGAGGGGACGACACAGCTGGTGGCCAGCCTCGTGTCGGCTGCCCCCGCCGAGTTGGCCGACCGGGTCGCCGTCCTCGCCCCGCTGGTCGCCGACCGAACGCTCGCAGGCATCCACCTGGAGGGCCCGTTCCTCGCCGACCGGCGCCGTGGCGCCCACGACCCGGCCGCCCTGCGCCCGCCCGACCCGGGCCTGGTCGCTCGGCTCGCCGACGTCTGCGACCAGGCCGGCGCCCCGGGAGCGGTGCGACAGTGGACGTTCGCACCCGAGCTGGACGGGGCGCCCGAGCTGATCCGGGCGATGGCGGCCCGCGGCATACTCCCCGCCGTTGGGCATACCGATGCCACTGCCGACGAAATGACGCGCGCCCTCTCGATGATCGCGGACGCGACCGGTCGCACGCCCTTGGTCACCCACCTCTTCAACGGTATGCCGCCATGGCACCACCGCGCGGGCGGGGCCGCTGTCGGCGCGCTGGCCGCGGCCTGCCGCGGGGAGGCCGTGGTCGAGCTCATCGCCGATGGCACCCACGTCGCTGCCGAGGTCGTGCGGATGGTGTTTGACGCCGTGGGACCGGACGGCATCGCGCTGGTCTCCGATGCCATGTCGGCCACCGGGCTGGGCGACGGGGCCTACCGGCTCGGCGAGCTGGAGGTGTCGGTGACGGCCGGTGTGGCGCGACTCGCCGGCAACGCTGCCATCGCCGGGAGCACCACCACGCTGGCCGGTTGCCTCCGGTGGGCGACCGAGGTGGCCGGCATCCCCGAGGCCGACGCGCTGCGCGCCGCCACCCGCACGCCGCGCCTGGTCCTGGGCATCTCGCCCCCGCCGGAGACCGCCCGAATCTCGGCTGAGTAGCCCGAGGCGCGAACGGTCCGGTCGGCCCGGCGCTCGGCCCGTGCCGCGCGGCTGGCGTCGCAACGATCCGCGCCCACCCGCTGGCCGGCACCGCGCAGCCGGCGGGCGGCCTCATCCAGGGTGAGCAGCAGCGTGTGTCGGCGGTGGTCGGGGCCAGGTTGGTGGTGTCGGAGAAGGGGTCCCGTCTTGAGGCATCACATGTGCGTGCCCGAAGGGATTCGAAACTCCAACCCGAACGCTTTCCCTGGTCAGGTTCGGCGTGACCCCGGGCCGGCTCCGGCGTTCGCCCGACGGGTCGGTCGACGACGTCTCTGTTCAAGCCTGACGCCCCCCGAGCACAGCGACGACGGGCTACCCGGCACTGGCGAGGTGACTCAAGCGAGCGTGCTCCTGCTCAAGCTGCCCGCGAATCGGCACCGACCAGTCGTGATAGAGGTCGTCGGGAAGAGGTGCCGCTGCCCACAACGCGAGTGCGGCATGAAGACGGCTGTCTCGGGAGGGCGCTGTGCCGCGATCTGCGACCCCTGCGGCCAACGCAAGGAAGGCGCTCGCATCGGACCACACCGCACCCACGCGCAGCCGGGCTCCGTCGCGCAGAACCAAGCCCGGGCCAGCGGCGGCATGAAGCCGGTGGAGGGCGTTACGCAGGTTCTTGGGTCCGGCCATGGGTGTCGCACTCGGCCAAAGCAGGTCGATCGCTTGCTCTGCGGCGACGCCCCGAGGGTGAACGGCGACCAGCCGGAGGAGCTCTCCCGGCTTCCCTGCCGGCACGTCCACCGACTCCGCACCCCACTGGAGGGTCGAGCGGCCGAGAAGCCACAGGACCGGTCCGCTCGGGTTGAGGAGTCGGGCGCCGACCTCAGACCCCGCAGCGGCGGCCAGCGGCGCGAGCAGGGCGAGCGGTTCGGCATTGGCGTCCCGGTGCAAGGTGGCGCGAACGATGCGGTCGCCCAAGGCCAGGCTGTCATGGCGACGGTCGATGCCTCCCCATAACGCCCCAGGCGCAGCAACGCCAACGCGGGGAGCAGCGTCACGTGCCACTCAAGGCGCGGCTCCCAGGGGCCGTCTTGGTAGGGGAGCCGATCGAGTGCTTCGAGCGCCGACCGGGGGTCGCCATGGACGGCCAGGATCTCGCTCTGCGCATGGAGCGGGTCCGCTAGGCCGCGGGGGCGAGCCAGCGCCAGTTCCAGGAACCGCAGCCCCCCGTCGACGTCGCCCACTCTCGACAGCAGCTGGGCGGCCTCGGAGAGGAAGCCGGTGCCGCCGCCCGTGTCGAACCATGGGTCGGTCGTCTCCGCCACCTCCTTGAGCCACCGTGCGGTCCCGACCCGGTCACCCCGAACGCTCGCGCCCTTGGCCCGACCCCAAGCGATGTAGTCCCACCCGAGGGCGAAGTCGCTCGGACACAGCTCGGTCGCCCTATCGAGCGCAGCGTCGAAGTCGCTCCAGGCGCCCTGCTCGCAGAGAACATCAGCGAGGAACGTGAGCACAGTGACCCGGCGATGCGTCGACGCAAAGTGCTCAAGCCCTTCCCGCATGAGCTCCGCGGCGCGCTCGTGGTCCCCCGACACGTAGTAGGCGGCATACCCCAGCCAGGCCAGAGCCCAACCCTTCCACTCTCGCGACCCGAGGGCGCGATAGCGCGCGATGGCCTCCTCCATGAGCCGTATGCCACGCAGCCGGCTGGCGTGGTCGCCGCTCCACAGCTCCACCCCGGCCAGCGCCTCGGTGGCCCGGGCTTGGGCCACCGGGTCGGCTGACCCTTCGAGTACCTGCGGGGATAGTCCGCGTCGTTACGGGTCCGTCGGAGCCGGCCGAAAGGACGCACGACCGCACCTGTGGCCCCCAACTGATGGGTGACCGCGTCTTGGACCGCCAAGTGCCCGCCCTTGCTGGTGGCCCGGAGGCCCTACGCCGCCAGGGCGGCCGCCATCGCCTTGCGGGCCGCGGCACAAAACATGTCGTAGGCACCTGCCGGGTCGTCGGCGGCCAGCAGTACGGCCGAGCGCAGGTGCCGGTCGGCCTCGGCAAGCAGACGTGCCGCGTTCTGCGGTGACGGGGCGACCTGCTCCAACTCGCCGACGGCGAGCATGTCCGCGATCTGTTCTGCGCCGGTGGCCCACCTGGTCACGAGCGATCACCAGCCGACAGCAGCGCGACCATCGGCCGCGAGGTCACCGTCGCCTTGAACGCATCGCCGGTGGCGACGTCCCACGCTGCGGGGCGAACCCTGCGGATGGAGACCTCCCGCCCGAGCCGAGTCGTCGCAGCCGCAGCAGCCGCGTCCAGCTCATCGAGATCGGCCGTACCGATCACCAACACGTCGATGTCCCCCGGGACCGAGCCGGGCTGCTGGGCATACCGAGCCGCCCACGACCCGTAGATGTGCGCCTCCTGGATCCCCACGATCGGGGCCAGCAACTCCCGCAACACCGGGACCGGCCCGAACGTCACCGCCATCAGGTGAGCCAACGGAGCGAACACCACACTGTCGGTCTCCGCTCGCACCATCCGCTGATTCCCCCGACGCACCTGCCGGATCAACCCAGCATCGGCCAACCGGTCCACCTCCCGCATCACCGTCGGCGCCGACACCCCCACCGATCGGGCGATCTCAACCAGGGAGAACTCCTCCTGCGGATGCAACACGATCCAGGCGAGGATCTCCCCCTGCGCCCTCGACCGCAGCAGGGGCAGCAACATGGGCGACCCGTCTTTCATAAAACAGAGCATAACATCGGAAAAATGAAACGAGGCCTCGTTTCGCTGCATAGGGGCGGGCGGGAGCGAGTCGCGGTCGTCGTCACTCCCTGACCTCCGGCACGAGCCGCATCGCTGGCTCCCGCAACGCTGCGGTAACTTCCTCAGCGCCGGCATCACCCTGACCCTCCCGAGGAGCCCGGCTGCGCACGAGACCCGGGAACTGTGAGACCGTCTCGGGCTCTCACCGCAAGTCCTGGGATGGAACCAGGCTTTCCGTCGGCGACGATCGGGCACCGCCATGCGCTGGCCCAGGGCTAGAGGTGAGCACGACCAAGTGCGGCGCGAGGGCCCATCACCGTGTGCCCGCCGACGTGGCGGTCACCTGGTGGTTCTTCGATTGCAGCGGGACGCGGCGGGCCTTCGCCGCGCGGCTCGCGGCGGTATGCCGCGCTCGCGTGCCGCCGCCAGCACCGGTCAAGCGATGGCTTCGAAGTGCAGACGCAGCCCGAGCGCGTGTGCCACCTTCAGGACCGTGGCCAGGGTGGGGTTGCCATCGGCGGACAGTGCCTTGTACAGGCCTTCTCGGCTCATGCCCGCCTCGCGGGCGATCTGGCTGAGGTTGCGAGAGCGGGCGATCGCCCCGAGCGCGGCGGCGATGACCTTGGGGTCGTCGTAGGAGTCCTCGAGGACTGCTTCGAGGTAGGCCGTCACATCCTCGAAGGTGTTGATGTACTCGGCACTGTCAAAGGGTGCGAACGTCTCGGTGGTCATGGTCGGCCTCTCCTCCATTCGGCGGCGATCTGGTGTGCTTGGCGGATGTCAGCGTCCTGGGTGGACTTGTCCCCACCGGTGAGCAGCACGATCACCTGGTCGCCGTCGTGGAGGTAGTAGATGCGGTAGCCGGGGCCGTACGGGATCCGCAGCTCGGAAACGCCCTGCCCGAAGGGTTTGACGTCACCGGGGTTCCGGCTGCCAGTCGGTTGATCCGGACCAGCACGCGCGCGACCGCGGCGCGGTCCTTGAGTTGTCTGAACCATCGGTCGAACGTTCCGGATCGGACGACCTCGACCATGTGTCAACTGTAGTTCACAGCCGGGACCTGGGGCAACCTTGGGCGACCCCATCCGCTTGTGCCGGGTGGGTCGCCTCGTGGCGGTATGCCGCACGCGCGCGGCTCGCGGCGATAGGCCGTTGCGGCATCAGCGCACCTCGCGGTGTCGAGCGAGGTACCGCC
>WBZP01001924.1_pt1 | contig 24617 bp, 23 predicted proteins | sample 5204301 | NCBI WGS metagenome assembly WBZP01 (sample SAMN12412401, study PRJNA552823) | activated sludge metagenome | isolation source: activated sludge from nitrification reactor of wastewater treatment plant... | place: USA: Pennsylvania | collected 2017 | reverse complement strand
AGCCCAGCGAGCGATCCGTCGCGGCAACGAAAATCAGGTGCCTTTGCCGATGCGCTCCAGCATGGACTGAAAGTCCTGCGCCGGAATGTCATGCCGCGTACTGTCGACCAACACGTTTCCGTCGAAAACTGAACGACGAACGTTTCGCAGGGAAGGTGGGCGGGAAGGGTGGGTGGGTGAGACGTTTAGCTACGGACCGCGAACACACCGGTCGCTTTGAGGTATTTCATGAAGGAATCCTCCTCCTTCACCAGATGCTGAACGTGCAGCAGGTCGGCCACCTGAGCATGCTCGACGATTCGCCAGGGCTTGAGCAGCTCGGTGAGCTGAGCCTGTGTTCGCAGGTAGACCGAGGCTTTCACCATCCGCATGTAGGTCTGGAGAAACGCAGTGCACGCTGCATCCTGCTCCTGGCTGAGAAAGTAGGACAACCCCAGCACGCTTCCCGGGGCTGCAAAGCTGTGCAGGAGCTGCACCAAGCGACTGAGTTCCTCGTCCGACAGGAAGTAGCTAATGCCGATGAGACCGATGGCCAGCTTGCGATGGCCAGCAAAGAACGCGTCCGCGATCCCGAGCAGCTCGGTAGGGTCGCGCAGATCGGCCAGCACATAGCGCATGTTCGGAGAGTCTTGGAGGATTTCTTGCCCGTACTGAACGCTCAATGGATCGTGGTCGGAAAAGAGGATGCGGGCATTGGGAAGGTGATCGTTAAAATGTCCCTGCGTGGGAAGTCCTGAGGCCAGATCGAGGATCTGGGTATGGCCCTCTTCGGCCCACCGGTTGGCGACGAACTGAAGGAACCAGCGATTGAGCTGCGCCTGCGTGCGCACGGAGGGAGCGAGCTTGATGACAGCTTCGGCCGCCTGGCGATCTGCCTCAAAGTTCTGCGTCCCACCTAAGATGTAATCGTAGACCCGTCCGGTGTGTGCCTGGCTGGTGTCGATCGTCTTTTTCATACTCGCTGCTCCTTGAAAATGGGGGTTCAGGACGCGTTGCGGTTTGGCTACCGTTTTTTCACGAGAAGTCCCTGTTGCGCGAGCGCGTACTCGATTCCGCTGCGCAGGTTTTTCAGCGTGAGAATTCCATCGAGATCGGCACCAAGCTGCACCAGCGTGGCTGCGAGATCGGCGCGCACGCCCACGAGCACGACCCGGGTTCCCAACAGTTGTGCGGCATGAACGGTACGCACAATTCCCATGGCGACCTCCCGATCCATCGTGGGAACGCCGGTGACGTCAATGATCACGATGCGGGCTCGCTGCGCGCTGATTCCTTCCAGCAGTCGTTCACTGATTTTCAGCGTCCGCTCAGCATCGATCTGACCGATGAGTGGCAGCACCAGGATGCCATCGTGGATGGGCATGATCGGGGTGGACAGAGCCTGGAGCTGTCGCCGGAGATCCTCTTCCCGATCGCGCAGCGCCCGCTCCAGGGTGTTTTGCAAGCTGTCGCGTTGCTGGCTCAGTTCCTGGGCGATTGCTGCGACCAGCGACTCTGTGACGAGGGACAGATAGCGGTGAATCTGCAACATCTGCTCTGCTGTGACACCCAGCGACACTGCTTCCTGCATGACGCGGGCCCCGAGAGCACTCAGCGATCGCAAAGCCAGCCCTTTTTGCCCTAGCTCGTTGCCCAGGGTCGCGGCTTCCTCTCTCCGTGGCTGTTCCAGAAAAGAGGCGAGTCCCGCGATGAGCTTTTTGGCCACCTGGGGCAGCCGGAATGGCGGCAGGCTGCTGCGGTTTTCGGTCGCGAGCTCTTGAAGTACGGCAGCAGCGCACTGGGTAAGTGGAGCAGTGTATCGGTCAGACCAGATGGTATGTTCGATCTTGCGTCCATCTTCTGATCCCAGACCTATGCTCATAGTATCCATAGTATTCGATTGCCGACACTGTATCACTATCCTTTTTCAGAACGGCTGCGCTACAGAGGGGGGCACATCTGGTTCGATGTCGGGTAATGGGCGGTGGTGGTCTGCTATGTGAAATCAACCAGCCATATGCCGATTATTGATGAGTTATCGATGTGTTGAAATCTCGGTTATGGATGTAGCGCTCTGCGCGGGCCGCCAGCGCTTCCCTGCGTGTTTCACAACGCCCAGGGGAAGCCGAGCCGCCGTTCTCGATGGGAGGGAGGTTATGCCGCGTGATGTCTGGTTTTTGCGACAGCAGAGACTTGATGTCTGCTAGGTCCGCGTCGCTCAGGTCATCTTCTATGAACGGCACCGGTCCGCCGGTTGCTGTAGCCGTGGCATCACCCACTAGCTGGGCCGGTGACCGCAGATCGACAGAGTCGTGCACGGAACCGCTGGCTTGTCCGTCTGGTCGAGAATCCTTTGCCATGCTCCACCTTGCCTTCTTATACTCGCACGGTTATGCGAGTCCCTCTTATCGATCTTTCCGCGCAATACCAGACGATTCGCGCCGACGTGGACGCTGCGGTTGCCCGGGTTCTGCAATCAGGCCGCTACGTGATGGGCCCCGAGATCACCGACTTTGAAAAGGAGTTGGGAAGCTATCTCGGTGGCAAGCACGTGGTTGGCGTCACCTCTGGAACCGATGCCCTGCTGGCGGCAGCGATGGCGCTCGACGTTGGATTGGGCAGTGGTAAGTCTTTCGGCTGCACCCGTGATGCCGAGGTGGTGACGACTGCCTACAGCTTCTTTGCGACGCCCGAAACGGCGGTGCGGCTCGGGGTGCGTCCAGTCTTTTGCGACATTGCCGAGGGAAGCTTCAACGCCGATGTCGACGACCTGCTCAGCCGGGTTGGCAAAAACACCGTGGCGATCCTGCCGGTCCATATGTTCGGGCTGCGCATGGATGTCAGTCGGCTGGTGGCGACGGGGGTGCCGGTGATCGAGGACGCCGCACAGACGCTGGTTCCCGGTATTGCCGATCAGTCGGCGTGCGCGACGCTCAGCTTTTTTCCGACCAAGAATCTTGGCGCGGCGGGCGATGGCGGCGCGGTGGTGACGGCGAGCGCCGAGCTGGCCGAAAAGCTGTCGACGATGCGTCAACATGGCTCCAAGCCCAAGTACGTGCACCACTTGTGGGGTGGCAATTTCCGGCTCGATCCGATTCAGGCGGCGATCCTGCGGGTCAAGCTGCGACATTTGGACGAGTGGCAGGCGCTGCGGCGGAGAAATGCGGCGTTGTATCGGCAGCGACTCGCGGGACTGCCGCTGACCATGCCGCAGGATCATCCAAGCCACGTCTACCACCACTTCGTCATTCGGACGGAGCGTCGCGACGGGCTGCGTGATTATTTGGCGGCGCGGCAGGTCGACAGCGAGGTCTATTACCCGCTGGCGCTGCACCTACAGCCGTGTTTTGCGCAGTTTGGTTACAAGCCGGGCAGCTTGCCACGCGCCGAGGCGGCCTCCAAAGAGGCGCTGGCGTTGCCAGTTCACCCCGACCTGTCCGAGGAACAGATCGACTTTGTTGCAGAATCAGTCCGCGGCTTTTACCGTGGCTGACCTCTAATGAGTGGAAACGAAGTCGCCTCCTCCCCGATCAAATCATCCCCCGCCCCGGTCCGCGTCGCTGTTGTCGGCGCCGGTTATTGGGGCATCAACCACGTCCGCACCTTTGCCCGACTGCCCGGCTGCGAGCTGTCGCTGGTCTGCGATTCGGACCTGAAGAATCACAAGCGTGCTCAGGGCTTGGCACCAGCGGCGCGGCTGTGTGCCGACTATGCGGCGGTGCTGGCCGATCCGAGCATCGATGCGGTGGTCTTGGCAACGCCAGCGGTGCTGCATGCCGAGCAGTCGATGGCAGCGCTCAAAGCGGGCAAGCACGTCTTTGTGGAAAAGCCGCTGGCGCTCTCGGTGCCGGACGCTCAGGCGGTCAAAGCCGTAGCCGACTCCTCGGGCCGGGTGCTGATGGTGGGGCACCTTTTGCTCTATCACGCGGCGGTGCTGCGGCTGCGCGAGATGATCCAAAACGGCGACATCGGCGAGGTCTACTACCTGTACGGGCTGCGGGTGAACCTGGGCAAGCTGCGCCAAGACGAAAACGCGATGTGGAGCCTGGCTCCGCACGACGTGTCGATCATCCTGTACTTGCTGGGGCAGGTGCCGGTGTCGGTGGCAGCGCGGGGACACGCCTACTTACAGCCTGGCGTCGAAGATGTGGTGTTTTTGAACTTGATCTTTGGCGACGGCAAAATGGCGCAGATCCAGGTGTCGTGGCTCGATCCGCGCAAGGAGCGGCGGCTGACGGTCGTTGGTGAGCGGCGGATGGTCGAGTTTGACGACTCGCACCCAACGGAAAAACTCCGCATCTACGACAAAGGCTTTCAGCGCCCGCCGGAGTTTACCCAGTTCGGCGAGTTCTTGACGGTGCGCAACGGCGACATTCACATCCCGCACCTGGACCTGCCGGAGCCGCTCAACGTCGAATGCCGACACTTTGTGGAGTGTATCCAGCGCGGCGCAGCGCCTCGGACTGGGGCCAAGGAAGGGCTCGATGTCATTCGGGTGCTCGGGGCTGCCGAACAGTCGCTCAAGAACCAGGGCATGCCGATCGCCATTGAGGACGTCTGATGTCCACGACCTCGGAGACGGCGATGCGCTGGTCGCGGCTTTTGTCGGCCCGGCGGATTCGTTACGACGGTAGCGTCGAGCCACATGTGACCGACGAGCCACCCCTGCGGACCGACTTTCAGCGTGATGCGGACCGGATCCTGTTTTCACCGGCTTTTCGACGGCTCAAGGACAAGACGCAGATTTTTCCGCTGCCAGAAAACGACCTGATTCACTCGCGGCTGACCCATAGCAATGAAGTGGCGGTGATTGGTCGGTCTCTTGGATTTGCGGTCGGTCGCGAGATTGCGGCGCGGCACAGCGAAGATCCGGCTCGGTCGTGGGCGCAAGACTGTGCCGATGTAGTGTGCGCGGCTTGTCTGTCGCATGACATCGGCAACCCACCGTTTGGTCACTCGGGAGAAGATGCGATTGGGCGGTACTTTCGCAGTGATGGAGCGAAGTCGTTGCTGCGGAATGCGGGATTCGACGACCGGCAGCTACTGGACCTGGCGCGGTTCGAGGGCAACGCCCAAGGATTTCGAATCCTGACCCGGCTCCACGATGAGCCTCGGCAGGGGATGCGGCTTACGGCGGCGACACTCGGTGCGTTTAGCAAGTATCCACGCGAAGCGGGCGATGAACTGACCGACCCCAGCACGGTGTTTCTGCGCAAGCCGGGCTTCTTTCAGTCCGAGCGCCTGATCTTTGCCACCGTGGCGGAGGAAGTGGGGCTGTTGCGTTGCCCAACCGATAGCTTGTCGTTTGTGCGTCATCCGTTGGCCTACCTGGTGGAGGCCGCCGACGACATCGCATATTGCATCCTCGACTTGGAAGACGGGCTGCGGCTGAACTTGGTGCCTCGTCACAAAGGGCTCGAGGCGCTGCGAGCGGTGGCCGAGCAGACGCCGCACTTTTCCGCGCCGCCCGATGAAGAGTCGGACGATGCGGTGGAGTACCTGCGCGCACGTTCAATCAAACAGCTTCTCATCGAGACCCAGCAGGCCTTTATGGACTGCGAGCCGAGTATCATGGCTGGCACCCAGCGGCAGGGCTTGCTCGATGTGGTCCCGTCGTCGCAGCTCCTGCGCAGCATTCGCGGTCTGTCGGAAACGTACTGCTACAACAGTCGCTCGGTGCTGGAGATCGAGCTGGCGGGGTATCGACTACTGGGTGAGCTGCTCGGGGAACTGGTTCCTGCGGCAGTCAAAACCGCCTCTGAACGCTGCCTTCACGAGCAGAAGCTGCTGCGACTCTTGCCACGAGTACCCGATGATCCGACGGCCTACGAGCGGGTGCTGCGGGTGACGGATTTTATTTCGGGGATGACCGATAGCTACGCAGTGTCGCTGTATCGCAAGCTGCGAGGCATTTCACTACCGGGGAGCGTGCGCTGGTGACCCACGAGCGAGACTTTTTGGCGTCGCTTGCGCACGTGAAGCTGATGTTCGCTTCACCACGGGTGCTGCCGTTTGCCAGCAAGCTCAAAGGTCGGGTCGCGGTGCTCGATATCGCGTTTGTGGCCGACGAGCTGGGCACTTCGTATGAGGGCACCACCCGCAAGCTGATCGATGACTTGGGCAGTCGGCTGGCGGTGTGGGTCGATCATCACGATCACGATCGGCATCCCGACTTTGCGGCGGACCCGCGCTTTGTCCTCGCCAAAAAGTCCGAGCACGGCGCGTGTCCAGAGATGATTACGCCAGAGCTGGTGGCGCGCATTGGCCGGGTCGATACCATTTTGTGTCACCTCGACCTCGACGGGCTGTACGCGGCGGCGAAGTGGCTGCGCGACGGGGTCGAACCGTATCCGGGGGCCGACGACGACGCCCGGGTGATCGATACCCGCATGGGTACGCCGGGACCGATTGCCTGTCGCATCGATCAGGCGCTGCGAGCCCACTTTCGCGACGACGAGCTAAAGAACTGCATCGTCCGCTACGTGGCGACGGGAGCCACCGATGTCGAGCTGCGCCAGCGGATTGATCGGGCGGCGGCCGACTTCGACAAGATGGAACAAGAGACGCTGCGCCTGTCCGCGCTGTATGAAAAGCGCGGGCGAACGGTGTTTGTTGACGCCCAAGTTCATGCCAAGACCAGCTTTGACAAGACCGAGCTGCTCCTGCGAGGCCAAGCACTGGCCCCGGTGGCGGTGGTCCGGCACGCGGGCTATGTGACGCTGGCGGCAGCGTTCGATTCAGGCATCGACTTTCTCAAGTTGTTTGGCATTTCTGGCGGCATGCCAACGCGGGTGACCTTGCCCGAAAAGCGCCTCGCGGAAGTCTTAGCGCGCCTCTTTGTCGAAACCGAACAATAACCAGTTCTATCAGGCTGATGAGATTGGGCTATTTCGCAGTGCCGCTATCGGCTTGATTTCAAACTAGCGCACGGCATGATGGAGGCCTATCTGTGGTGCAAGCTACCACTCGGGATTCGGTCGGTCGTCTGGGATTTTTCCAGCGACGGAGAACGGGCCGAAGTGGGCGCAGCTTATCCAGATTGGAGGGGTGCCCGTGCCAATTCAACAGCTCAAGACCAAAGATCTCAAGCCCGGCGATATTCTGCTGAAATTTTCAGATGGTTCTTGGATCAGCAAAGTGATCAAGACCGGAGAGAAGTTGCTGGATAAAAAGGAAAATAGTGACGTTGTTCACGCCGGACTGCTGTTCGACAACAACATCATCATCGAAGCGCAGGGCTCGGGCGTCTCGGCCAACGACCTTCGCGTCGGCAACAAGCAGTACGGCTACATCGTGTTCCGCTGCAAAAACGCCAACATGGCCAGTGGCTCCGCCGAGTTTGCCAAGGTGCTGTTTGACTCGCACCAGAACAACCAGAAGCAGAAATACGACCTACTTGGTGCCGTGTCGTCGCTGTTCAAGAAGAAAGACAAGGTTCCCAAGGCCGAGGATCTCGAATCTCGCGTCGACGGCATTTTCAACAACAAAAAGCACAAGTTCTTCTGCTCGCAGTTTGTCGTGTTCGTCTATCAGTTCGTAGCGGAGCAGAACGGAATCAAGGCCGCCGACGTGTTTGGCAAAAAGGACACGCTGGTTGCGCCGTCGTATCTGGCCACCGCGCTCGTCGACAACGCCAAATACTTTGAAGAAGTGGGCTACCTGATGCCAAACGAGCGCTAGTCGGGGGGGGAAGTGGCTGCGGGTAGGGCCGCGATTTCGGCGGTTGACCCAATGGTTTCGCTTTGTTAACGTCCGGCCACTTTTTGCGAAAGCCCCCATCGACATGGCGACGACGACGCTTCGAACCTATACCTTCATCGACGCCCTTCAGCCGCAGCTCGCGAGCTTTATGGGCAAGACGGCGAAAGGCTTTTTGCCGGTCCCCGGTCAGGCCTCGCTGTTCGTCGAGATTGCTCCTGGTATCGCAATCAACCGCGTCACCGACGTGGCTCTCAAGGCGACCAAGGTTGCGCCGGCGCTTCAGGTGGTCGAGCGCGCCTACGGACTTCTCGAAGTGCATGACTTCGATCAAGGAGAAGTGCGGCAGGCGGGCTCAGCGATTCTCGGGCATCTCGGACTTTCCGAGGCCGATCGTTACAAGCCACGCGTGCTGACCAACCAGATCATCCGCGCCATCGAGCCTTACCAGGCCCAGATCATCAACCGCAACTCGCAGGGCATGATGATCCTTCCTGGTCAGTCGCTGTTTATCCTCGAGACCGAGCCGGCGGGCTACGTTGCTTTCGCGGCGAACGAGGCTGAAAAAGCGGCCCGGATATTCCTCGTCTCGGTGACTCCATACGGTGCCTTCGGACGTCTGTATCTCTCCGGTCCCGAGGCAGAGGTCGACGCCGCTGCTGCTGCTGCGACGGCTGCGATCGAGTCGATTCACGGAAAGCAGTTCGATAAGTTTGTAGACAAGTAACCCATCGCCGACGGGCAGCTCTTAACGGGTAGGCCTTTGCGGACGAGCACGAACAAGAGGATACGAACATGGCTGATGCGCTTGGATTGATCGAAACCAAAGGTTTTGTCGGCATGGTGGAAGCTGCCGATGCGATGGTGAAGGCCGCTCGAGTGGAGCTGGTCGGCTACGAGAAAATCGGTGGTGGTTACGTGACCGCAATCGTTCGTGGCGACGTCGCTGCCGTCAAAGCCGCTACCGAAGCGGGTCAACGTGCTGCTGAGCGCGTGGGTGAGCTGGTTTCGGTTCACGTCATTCCGCGTCCGCACCAAAACATCGATCTCGTGCTGCCGCTCGGTCGGACCGCGACGGCGGGCAAGTAGGCCACCATGGTCCTGGGCTTGGTGGTCGGCACCGTCGTATCCACCCGCAAAGAAGCGGAGCTTACCAGCCTGAAATTTTTGCTGGTCAAGCCCTGCGACGGCACGGGAAAGCCGACGGCAGCAGCGCCAGTGGTCGCCGTCGATGCGGTCGGTGCTGGCGTCGGCGAGGTGGTGCTTTATGCATCTGGCTCGTCGGCACGGCAGACCCAGGTCACCAAGGACCGTCCCGTCGATGCAACCATCATGGCGATCGTAGATACGGTCGACATTGATGGTGCCGCTGGTTATCAGAAGAATCCCGCATAGCAGTGCCAAGCCGGTGCGTCCGCGCTGGCTTTGTTTCTGGTCTTGTGAACGAGAGGACCTGGCCGTGCAGGTTGACGAGAAGCGCATCCAAGAGATCGTCGACAAGGTGCTTCTGCGCCTGTCACCTGAGTCAATGACGACGCCTGCCGAAGCGGTGATGAAAGCCGCCGAGACGGGCAAACCGAGCACTGGAACCACCTCGCAGAGGCCTGGTGCGTTTGTGCCGCCTCACCTGCGTGGTGGTGGACCGGGCAAGCGGGGCGATGCACGCATCCCTCGCGGTAGCCACGGGCTATTTCCCGATATTGATGCGGCGGTGGCGGCGGCTGGCAAAGCGTTCGAGCAGTACCGGGGAGTGCCACTATCGACCCGGGAGCGAGTCGTTGCGGCGATGCGCAAGGTCACGCTCGATAACGTCAAGCTGCTGGCGGAGTACGCCGTCGCCGAAACCGGATACGGCCGTGTCGACGACAAGATCAAGAAGAACACCTTGGTTGCGACGAAGACGCCGGGTCCAGAGATCCTGCGTCCGACCGCGTTTACCGGGGATCACGGACTGACTGTGCTTGATCGTGCGGCCTATGGCGTCATCGGCGCGATTACCCCGACCACGAACGTTACCGAGACGATCATCAACAACGGCATCGGCATGCTGGCCGGTGGCAACGCGGTCGTCTTCAATACCCATCCGTATGCCTGGCGGACCTGTGCCTGGTTCATTCACCTTTTGAACGAGGCGGTGGTTCAAGCGGGCGGACCTGCCAACCTGCTATCGAGCGTCGCAGAGCCCAGCATCGAGAGCGCCCAGAAGCTGATGACCCACAAGGGCGTAAGGCTCCTCGCCGTCACGGGCGGCGGTGCGGTGGTGAAGGCGGCGATGACGTCGGGCAAGCGGGCGATTGCGGCGGGACCGGGCAATCCTCCGGCGGTGGTCGATGAGACGGCGCGGATTGATCTGGCCGCACGGGGCATCATCGAAGGTGCGTCGATCGACAACAACATTGTCTGCGTCGCTGAGAAAGAAATCTGCGCGGTCGCCAAGATTGCGGACAGCTTAAAAGCCGAGCTCCAGCGGCAGGGCTGTTACCTGCTAAGCGATCGCCAGGTGCGCGACCTGGAAAAGGTCATCCTGGATGGAGATCACGTAAATCGCGATTGGGTGGGGAAGAATCCATCGGTCATCGCGAAGCAGATTGGCGTCCATGTCACCGACGAATGCCGCCTGCTGTTCGCCGAGCTTCCCGAGCAGCATCCGTTCGTTCAGCACGAGCTGCTGATGCCGGTGATCGGGATGGTTCGTTATCCCGATGTCGCGGCAGCGATTGCCGGGGCGGTTCGTTGTGAGCATGGCTTTGGTCACACTGCGGTCATGTACTCGCAGAACATCGAGGCACTGTCAGCGATGGCGCGCACTGCCAACGTGTCGATTTTCGTGAAGAACGGCAGCAGCCTTGCGGGACTTGGTTACGGAGGCGAGGGCTACACCTCGTTTACGATTGCCTCTCCAACGGGTGAGGGCATGACCACAGCGCTGAATTTCACCCGTGAGCTGCGCTGTACCATGAAGGACGCGTTCCGGTTCGTGTAGCCTAGGACGTTCGGAGTCATCATCACTTTGGGTCCACTGCGCACAGGTCAATCCGAGCACATTGTGGCAAGTGGGCCAGCGATTGGCCTGCTCGAGCTGCAATCGATTGCCCGTGGAGTGACCGTGGCCGATGCACTGGTGAAGCGAGCGGCGGTCCAGCTTGTGCTGAATCGTCCCGTGTCACCTGGCAAGCACCTGGTGCTGTGCAGCGGCGAAGTGGGGGATGTCGAAGAAGCGATGCTGGCGGGACGGGCGCAGGCCGGTTCATCGCTGTGTGATGAGCTGCTGCTGACCCAGGTCCACGACGAGGTACTCGATGTGCTGCGTCGGAAAACCAAGCCGCCGCTTTCCGAAGATTTGTCGATTGGCATCCTTGAAACCCTGAGCGCGTCATCCACGCTGCGCGGGGCAGATGCCGCCTGTAAGGCCGCCGAGGTCCGGATTCACGAGCTGCGACTGTGTGATGGGCTCGGAGGCAAGGGCTTCGCGATCCTCATCGGTGAACAGGATATGGTCGAAGCGGCACTGTCGACCGTCGAGCGATTGCTCACGCCGGGACTCCTTTTGTCGGTGGAACTGATCGCTCGCCCACATCCCGACCTGCTGCTGTCTCTGTGACGTAGTCCGCTCTTTCCTGACCAGCTCGCACGAGTCGTCCACTCTCCGCAATGCTGCGCACGGCGCAATTCTGATTGACGTCGACCTACCAGAATCTTACGTTCCGACGATGACCGATGAATTCACTCTTCGCTGGAGCGAATAAGAGTCTTTTCATATGTATCTTATTGTAGGAAGGTTGACTGCACCGTGGGATGCGGTGCGGGGGGGCTGCGTGGGGCGGCGCGGTCGCTACAGTCCGAGGAGGAGCTTTTCCGGGGACTCCAGGCGGTCTTTGACGCGAACCAGGAACGACACCGCCTCGCGACCATCAACGACTCGGTGGTCGTAGGACAGCGCAACGTACATCATCGGGCGAATCTCGATGTTGTCACCCACGGCGATCGGGCGACGGATGATGTTGTGCATGCCCAGGATTCCGGTCTGCGGCATGTTGAGCAGCGGCGTGCTCATCATCGATCCATAGACGCCACCGTTTGAGATGCTGAAGGTTCCGCCCGCCAGATCGGATAGCTGGAGCTTGTTGTCCTTGGCCTTTTGCGCCAGCTCGGCGATGCCCTTTTCGACCTCGGCCAGGCTGAGCTTGTCGACGCCACGCAGCACCGGGACGACCAGTCCTTTGCCGCTCCCGACGGCGATTCCAAAGTCGTAGTGCTTCTTGTAAGCGATGGCATCGCCGCGCATTTCGGCGTTGAGGCCGGGGAACTCTCGGAGCGCCTCGGCGCAAGCGCGAACGAAGAACGACATGAAGCCGAGCTTGATGCCGTGCTTCTTGACAAACTCGTCTTGGAACTTGCTGCGCAGCGCCATGATGTAGCTCATGTCGACCTCGTTAAAGGTCGTCAGGATCGCGGCGGTGTGCTGGGCTTCGACGAGTCGCTCGGCAATCCGTTTGCGCAGTGGCGATAGCGGCACCACTTCCTCGGCAAAAGTGGAAGTGCTAACCACCGGCGCTTTTGCCGCGTTGGTCCGAGCGGGTGCAGCGGGCTGAGCCACTGCAACAGTGCTTGGGTCAAGTCCTTGCTCGCGAAGCAGCTTGCGGGTGTTCGGGCTGAGCGCAGGGCGCACGGTGGTACTCGCCATCGCAGGTGCCGGTGTTGCTGCGGGCGGCGAGGGCGTCGCCACGGGTGCTGGCGGGGCCGCCTGAGCTTCGCTTGGGGCGGGTGCTGCTTTCGTCGCTGTGGGCTGGGCACTGGGCTGGGCGCTAGGCTGGGCACTTGGATCGATGCGTCCGATCGAGGCCCCGACCCGAACCGATGCGCCCACCTGCACAAGCTGTTCGACGAGAACGCCAGCACTCGGCGCGGGCAGGGTCACAGTCACTTTGTCGGTTTCCAGCTCGGCCAGCGGATCGTCGACGTTGACCTTTGCGCCAACGGGCTTGAGCCACTTGGCGACCACGGCTTCCGAGATAGATTCCCCGAGGGGCGGAATGATGAGTTCAATCGACATGTCGCTTTTTCCTCAGTCGGCACCGGGTAGGGCACCGTCGCATACTACGGGATGGGCGTCGCAAACGCCTCTTCCATCAGCTTCTTGTGTTCCAGGACGTGGGCTTTGTATGAACCCGTCGCTGGACTGGCGCTTTCGACTCGACTGGCGAAGCGCAGCCGGACACCACCAGGGACCAGTGCTGCCAGTCGCGGGGCGACGAACGACTGCGCCCCCATGTTGGCGGGCTCTTCTTGGACCCACACATACTCTCGGGCCGATGAGAACTGGGAGAGCAGGGTCGCCAGTTCGGCTGCCCGGAATGGATAAAGCTGCTCGATCCGACACAGCGCCGTCTGCGAGTCACCTCGACGCTTCCGCTCTTCGACCAGATCGTAATAGATCTTGCCGGTACACAGCATCACTCGTCGGACGTCACTCGGGGTGACCTTGTTGTCCCCGATGACGCACTGGAACCGGCCTTCGGACAGCTCGCTGATCGGTGAGGCTGCCGCCGGGTGTCGAAGCAGACTCTTTGGTGACATCACCACCAGCGGTTTGCGCCACGGACGCTTCACTTGGCGTCGCAGAAGATGGAAATACTGGGCAGGCGAGGTCGGATACACGACCTGCAGGTTGTCTTCGGCGCAAAGCTGCAAGAACCGCTCGAAACGGGCGCTCGAGTGCTCGGGCCCTTGGCCTTCGTAGCCGTGCGGCAGCAGCATCGTCAGACCCGACAGTCGCCGCCACTTGTCCTCGGCAGAGCTGATGAACTGGTCGAGGATGACCTGCGCGCCGTTCACGAAGTCGCCGAACTGCGCCTCCCATAGCACCAGCGCGTCGGGATAGTCGAGGCTGAAGCCGTACTCAAAGCCCAGCACCGCTGCTTCGGACAGCAGGCTATCGAACACCTGAAACACGCCTTGCTTCGTCGGATCCTCGGTGAGATTGCACAGCGGGGTATAGCGCTCGCCGGTCCGGTAGCTGGTCAGCACTGCGTGCCGCTGGCTAAACGTGCCGCGTCGGGAGTCCTGACCGGTCAGTCGCACCAGCACCCCTTCGAGGAGCAGCGAGCCAAACGCAAGCTGCTCGGCCATGCCCCAGTCGAGCCCTTGTTCGCCCCGTCCCATCGCCGCGCGTAGTTGGAGCAGTCGCTCGATCTTGGGATGGGGTGCGAACTCTTTCGGTACCGTCGACAGTCGATCGGCGATCCGGGCCAGATCGGCCACCGAGACTCGGGTATCGGCATCTTCAACGGAACTATCCGCACCGCCGCGATAGCCTCGCCACAGACCGTCCCCCGCGTTTACGGTTGGGCGCTCGACGGCAGATTTGGCTGCGGCCAGCTCTAGCTCCAGCTCGGCTTGCTTGCGCTGGACCATCGCATCGGCCTCGGCAATCGGTAGCACGCCGCGCTCGCTCAGGCTCTGCGCATACAGCGACCGTACCGACGACAGCTTTTCGATGCGCTGATACATCAGCGGCTGGGTAAAGCCCGGTTCGTCCGATTCATTGTGGCCGTAGCGACGGTAGCAGACCATATCCAGCACGACGTCACAGCCAAACTCACGCTGATAATCGAGCAACAGCTCGACGGCGTGAATCACCGCTTCGGGATCATGACCGTTGACGTGCAGGATCGGCGTCTGGAGCAGCTTCGCCACGTCGGTGCAGTAGCGGGTGAAGCGTGAGTCGTCCGGGTCGGTGGTAAAGCCGATCTGGTTGTTGACGATGACGTGGAACGTGCCGCCGGTTTCATACGCGGGCAGTCCCGACAGGCTGAGCGTCTCGGTGACCAGGCCCTGGCCCGCAAATGCCGCGTCGCCATGGACCAACACGCCGAGTGCGCTGGTTCGCTTGTCATCGGCGATGCGCTGCTGCTTGGCGCGGACTCTGCCAACGACGACCGGGTTGACCGCTTCGAGGTGGCTTGGGTTAAAGGCCAGCGACAGGTGCAGGCTCTGCCCGTTGCGAATCGTTACGTCCGTCGAGTAACCCATGTGGTACTTGACGTCGCCCGATCCCATCACCGTTTCGGCCTGAATGTCCTCGAACTCGGCGAATAGTTGCCGTGGGGTCTTCCCGAGCAGGTTCGACAGCACGTTGAGTCGGCCTCGGTGCGCCATGCCGATGACGACCTGCGATACACCGCGCTCACCCGCAAACTGGAACAAGTAGTCGAGCAGCGGAATCAGCGTCTGCCCGCCTTCCAGAGAGAAACGCTTCGCCCCGACGTACTTGGTGTGGAGAAACTGCTCCAGGCTCTCGGCATCGACCAACCGGCGCAGGATGTGAACTTGCTCGTCGCGGCTGCTGGCAAAGCGGTTCGCTCGACCCTCCAGCCGATCGAGCACAAACTGCCGGCGGACCGAGTCATCAATGTGCATGACCTCGGCCCCCACGCTGCCGCTATAGACGGTACGCAGGTGCGAAATGATCGCGCCCACCGTCGATCCCTGCGGCAGTCCCGCCACCCCGATTCCGCTCACCGGCTTGGCCAAGTCGGCATCGCTCAGGTTGTGAAAAGAAGGTGCCAGCTCGGGGCTGCCTTCCGGTTCGACCAAACCCAGTGGATCGAGCCGCGCCGCTAGATGTCCGTAGCGACGATAAGCCGCGACCAAACTCTGGACCCGATAGGGCAGGGTCTCGCCGTGATCCATCGCCGCTGCCGGGGGATTGGGCCCGGCGCTGCTGGCCGTGGCTGTGCTGGTGAACGTGGCGTCGCCGCTGTCTAACAGAGCCGCAAAGCTCGGCTCGACAGCCGACGGGGATTTTTGCTGTAGCTCATATTGCTCATCGAGATATCGAAGGTTGGCCCCGAGGAGACCGACCAGCTTGAGGTCCGAAGCTTCCATTTTTAACTATGCTCACACGGGCTGACCGGCGACAAGCGCACATGCCCGACTGCTCCGAAGGATACTCGGAAGGTGGCCTCGGGTAAACGGCAGACCGCCGCTTGGCCGCTTACTAGGCCCAGATGACACTGTCGTCCTCGGGATCGCATGTCGGAGATATTACGCGGACCCCTTGTGGATCCACCAGGCTCTGATCAACACTTCGCGCCGCTGAAGCAAAAAACGCCTTCGCCAAAGGATGTGTATGAGCGACTCCCAGACCCTCGGTGAGACCCTTGCCGCCGTCAACGCAGGACTTAACAGCCTGAGCGCCGTGTTCCTGCTGGCCGGTTACGGTTTTGCCAAAGCCCACAAGCCCGCCGCCCACAAGAAATGCATGATGTCTGCTTTGGTGGTGTCCGCAGTGTTCTTGATCTGCTACCTCACCCGCTTCTATCTGACTGGTGCGCATCGCTACCCCGGTGAGGGTCCGCTGCGGATCGTGTACTTCGGGATGCTGTTTTCCCATATGACGCTGGCGGCCGCGACTCCACCCTTGGCTCTCCGTGCGGCGTGGCTGGCGACCCGAGGCCGCATCGATGACCACCGCAAGCTCGTGCGCTACGCATGGCCGGTGTGGCTGTACGTGTCCGTGACCGGTGTGCTGGTCTATTTGATGCTGTATCACCTGTAGTCGTTGCGAGGTGCCCCCTCTCGCCGCTGCGCACGGACCGCTGGGACGTGCCGGGGACGTGAGGGAAATTGCGCACATTGACCACTCAATTCGCTCGATGGGAAAATAGGTAGTAAGCGCCATGGATTGGGCGTGGCTGCCTAGATACATCCTCGCGAGAAATTGAGAGACTAAGATGTCGACGCTCGAAGAAAATGCGGTGATTGGGCCGTACCGAATCATCCGCAAGCTGGGGCAGGGGGGGATGGGCGCGGTGTACGAGGCGCTGCACCAGACCTTGGGCCGCCATGTTGCGATCAAGGTGCTGCACCCCGAGGTCGCTCGCAACGAAGAGTTCGCGATGCGTTTCGCGAATGAGGCCCGTGCTAGCAACATTGTTGATCATCCGGACGTGGTGCAGATTACCGACCACGGCCAACTCCCCGACGGCATTCCCTACATTGTGATGGAATACCTGAAAGGCGAGTCGTTGGGTCACCGCATCGAACACCTCGGCGGGCCCATGAATCCGTCCGAGGTTGCCTTCCTCGCGCTCCAAATCACCGATGTCCTAGCGACAGCCCACACCAAAGGCATTATCCACAGAGAGATGAAGCCTGCCCACCTGCCGTCGAGAAACGAGATCGGAACGGATTGGGGGAAAAGCCGTGAAAACCGGGCGGACCATCCAGCATCCACGTTTGGATGTCAATCTGTTCGATACTCTTTCTGAGCTACCGTCGGAAATCAGACCAACAGTAGGGGATTCACCCCGCCATCTAGTTACGATTGGGTGGGGAGGAATACAATCGGTGTCCTCCGAACCGACTACGCCAGGAAGCGATGCGGCCTCGACGGATTTTGTATTTTGACCAGTTTGTCAATAAAAAACAGCGACTTGACCACTTGGGCTCAGTCAGGGGATTGACCGTATGACTCCAAACGAGTAGCGACTCTCCGGGACACCTATGACCTCGCTAAGCGTGCGCTGAGCAGCTCTAAGCGGAGGCTTAACAACACTCAGCCTGGGCTTAGTTATTGTCGGTGAGCCTGTGGGCAGCTTGTCGACCGCAATCCCTTGAGTGACCGATTGCGACGTGGCCACGAACCGCTGCGCAACTCACCGATCACAATCCATCGGCCAAGCATCTTCACATCGTAGCTGGCGAGAGCGCAGCACACCGCTGCTACGGCAGAGACTTCGCACATCGGAACCCAATCGACGGGAGCAGCGTCTCTTCCGCGAAGCGATTCCTCCCCGCGCTGCGACAACCATCCATCGACTGGTTGAAGTGACCACCTCGCACAGCCCGGAGAATCGGCGTCCCCTTCTTGGCCCTTTTCCCCTTACCAGCGCTCGCTAGTGGTTCACCGCCAACCTGCGGATCTTTGCAGGCACCGGCGCAGGGCGCGTAGTGTTCCATAAATAGATCGCTCGTCCACTCCGAGACATTGCCACCGAGATCGGAGACGCCATCCACCGTTCGATCTTGAACTGCACGACCCACAGGATCTGCGGTGCTCTCTAGGTTTCGACAGCGCGCCGATGGTGGCAACTCGGGATCGCGAGCAAAGGCGACCTCTGCACACTTGGGGGGGCTGTCTCCCCAAGGGAACGTACGCCGAAGAAGTCCTCGCGCTGCCAATTCCCACTCTGCTTCCGTGGGCAGTCTCTTTCCTTGGGCTTCACAGAACTGCTTCGCCGCTTGCCATGACACTTGCGAAATGGGCTTTTTTGAAAAGCCTTCTCGGGCGGTAAACGCCAACTTCTTTCCCGAGACAGAGACCCCACTTGATTCTCCCACGGACAGAAGGAGTGTCTTTCCGAGCCAAATCTGTTTCTTTTTGTCGGCCTTGAGTCCCTTCTGCGTACTGAGCCAGCTCACAAACTGCTCAGTGGTGATCTCCGTTTCATCAAGAAACAGATTTCGTACCACCACGGCATGCTGTGGTGTCTCCCGTTCAAATACATCACGGCGACAGTTGGTGCCGCGCTTTTGACAGAGCTTGAACGCCAGATCAATATCTCCGTCCGTACTCCCAAGTGAAAAGCGACCACCCGGAATATACGCCATTCCTTGAGGAACCGGAACAGGAGAAGGCTTCCGCACTTCGAGTGTTGTCTGCGGATTCGTCTGCCTTCGGTCGGTGCGAACTCTCATGGTCGAAGACTGCGGAACCACTGGTGGCCTGCGCTTCCTCCCAGACAAGAATCCGCCCACCCCAATCAGCAGTACCAACCCAGCAATTCCGGCAAACAATGCGGGTTTAGGAATCGAAGTTCCCTGCTGTCCTGCCGACACGGTGGTGGTCGTGGTCTTGGGTGGTGAATCAGACAGAGCCAGCGTCTGCGGAGTTCCGCCCGGTGGAGGGTCCAGCGCCAGCGTTGCCGGTCGGCTGTTTCCCAGTGGCGGAGGCTCTCCAAAGGCACTCATCACCCCGGTTCGCTGCGCTCCCAATCGCTCTGTCTCAGCAATGACATCGCGCATGGTTGGACGGTCATCGGGCTTCTTAGACAGCATCCGATGCACCAGCGCGGCAATCGGTTCCGAGACGCTTGGCTGTCGCTGCCGAAGCAAAGGAGGCTCCTCGGTCAGGTGCTTCATCATGATGTCGCCGAGCCCCTCTCCCTGAAAAGGAAGCTGCCCAGCAAGCATCTCGTACATCAGCACTCCCAGAGCGTACACATCACTCTTGGCGGTCACTCCTGAAGCGCCGCGACACTGCTCCGGTGCCATATACGCTGGCGTTCCTAGGACAGAGTTCGCCTGCGTCTTGAGGTTCTGTTCCTCCGCCAACTTCGCGATTCCGAAGTCCAGCACCTTCGCCCGTTCGCCACCTGGAGCTTCCGGATCTTTCACCATGATCACGTTGTCGGGCTTGAGGTCTCTGTGGACGATGTTTTTGTCATGCGCAGCGGCGAGAACAGAGGCGATTTGACGAGCAATACGGAGGGTGTCAAGACCCAGCGGACCGTTCTGCAATCGCTTGGCAAGCGACTCTCCGGCCAGAAACTCCATCACGATAAACGTCGTGCCATCGGGCAGACGGTTGAACTCGTAAATCTCGACCACACCGGGATGGTCGATCGCGTTGGCCGCCTTTGCTTCGTTTAGGAAGCGGGTGGCAAACTGTGGGTTCTGGGCAAACTGCGCGTGTAGCACTTTGATCGCAGCAGTTCTGCCGATCTCCTGATTGACCGCTTGGAACACGGCCCCCATTCCCCCTTCTCCGAGCTTACGCGTGATGCGGTAGCTGCCGACGACCTGCCCTTCTGCCAACATGAATACGAATGTCCCCCGGGGCGATTATAGTTCAAATTCGACCTCACGGACCGGATGATCGGGCGAATGCCCACCCACTTCCCGAATGGGCGCAGTTCCACAACTTCTCGACGGCAATCAGATCTGGATTCCTATGCTGCTACAGAAGCGGTAGCTCCATCGCGCCAGTGGTCTGCCTACTACTTCGCCCCGGCGTGTCAGTTCATCAATCGCTTTTCACCGACAGTGTGGAGCCTTTTGTCGGCGACCAGCTCGCCGAGCGGCTGACGGAGCTTGGCTGCCAGCTCGTCGCGCTTGAGACCAATCGTGGTTAGCACGTCGTCACCGATCTGGCCCGCGATCTCAGTGCGGCTCAGTCCGTCCTTATGCTGATCAACGGCAGACTGACCGATGTGCTGCCCGAGCTTGACGCGATACTCGACGATCGTATCGGTGATGCTCGCAGACGGAGCGGCGGACTCTTTAGACCCGGTCTTGCGGATCGGGGCCTTCGCAGGACTGAGCTTGGCCTCGGGCTTGGCGGCGGCAGCGGCCTTCGCTTTTGCCGCTTTGCGCTCTTCGAGCAGTCGATTCAGCGTCGACAACCATTCACTTGGTACCAACCACGCCCGCGACTCCACGAGCCGCACATCGGTCCCGCTCGCGTGAAGCTGCTTGGCCAGCTCCGTGGGAGACAGCTTCAACAGCGCCCGTTTTCGTTCCAGCCAGATGCCATCAAACTGCGATATCCGAGGCAGCCGCGCCACCGCCCTGGACTCCTCGACAGACAGTAACCCCAGCTTGAGCAGTCGCGAAACCCAGCGCAGCGGCAGCCGAATGTCGTGACGCTCCAGCGCGTAAATCTCTTTCTACGTGCAGCCGAGCGTCTCAGTCAGCAGTTGAAACGGCACGGCCCTTTTATAGCGACGCTCGCGCAGCCAGCGACCGTGATAGAGCTGAAGTGGCTCGCAAGGATTCGGCGGGCTCGGCTCTGCTGACAAGTTGCCGGACGGCAGAGCGCTCTGGGAATCGGGAGGCACTGCATCGAGCGGAGGAGCTTCGACGGCTGCCTGCGCAATGACCGGCGCTTCCGCAACGATCGGCGGTTCCGCAACGACCGGCGGTTCCACAACGGTCGCTTCGGTAGCCACAGACTCAATGACCAACACCGAAGACTCCGATCGATCTACTGCTGCCACAGGAGGCTCAGGCACAGCGCTCTTAGGAATCCGAAACTCGAGTGTCCGCAACACGGGCAACCACTCCGTCGGAACCTGTTGTCTGCGCCATTCCAGGGTATGGAGCCGACTCTCCGTACTTCCCAGCTTGGTCGCGAGCGACTTCCGTCCGATGGCCACCCACTCCCGCTCTCGATGAAACCACGGTTCATCGCCCAAAAGAGTGGGTAGAGGCAGAGCAAGCAAAGGGCGGCGGCTGAGCCTCGGAGCGAGGGCTATCAAGTCGCAGCAGCCGTCCCAATCAGGACGGACTGCGCAGCAGGAAGTCCTAATAAGCGCTGAGGCGGTCAGGTCCAGAGCCCTCGCCACCTGTGTCACGGTCTTTTTCTCGTCCAACACCAGCGCCACCGCGCCAGCCTTGAACTCGTCCGTGTAGCTTCGCAGCAAGCTCTTCTCTCGCTCGGTCTAGTCCATTGTCGACACCCTATCCATCTTTCGTTTGGTGTCCACATAACCGGGTCAATCCCAGGTCTGTACTCCTCCTATACTCAGTCGCTTCCGAGAGTCCAGGTTAGGGTGAAGCTACACAGGCCACGCGGCGCCGAAACAATTCGGATTGACCAGAATTCCGTCCGTCCGCTATTCTAAGAGTAACTGTTACTCTAGCGGGGGGGATAGCATGTCATTCTGGGCTACACTGAAGAAGTGGACTGTCAAGTCCGTTGAAACTGTCGCTGAACCGTTGCTGCTGGTCAAGCCGGCGGTCGAAAGGGCGGGAGAGCTCTTTCACCTTGTGCACCGTCCTGCTGATTATATTGGAAGGACACTGAGCGGGGTCAATGAGCTCCAGGGCGGAGATGTCCTCGTCAAGTATACGGATGGGACCGCATCCAATATCGCGATTGAGGAGGCGCAGGAGCAAGGCCTGTGGGTCAACAAACCCTATTGGTTCGTACACGCGGCATTTGTGGATTCCAGCCATAACGCGCTCGAGATGTCCGCGAATGGCCTGGTTCTCAACACGCTCGCCAAGCACAATAGGGAATACAGCTACGAAGTCTTCCGCATCAAGAAACCGACCGTTGCCAGAAAGGTTCGGGAGCTCGTCGATGCGCTAGCACAGAAGGTGGATCGAAAGGAGCACGCCGTCTCCTATAACTATTGGGAGCTCGTCAAGTCCTTTGCAAACTTCGACAAGATGGTCACCTTGGACGAGTTCAAAGTCGGCTACGACAATATGAAGCAGGGGAAGGGAAACGAGAAGTACTACTGCAGCCAGTTCATCGTCTGGCTCAGCGAAGGCGCACGCCTCGAGTCGAACGCCGAGAAGATTTGGGGTGACCTGTCATCGGTACATGTCGCGCCGTCCGAACTCATCTGGCGGCTCAAATTTCATCTGGCCGACCACTGGGAACACGTTGGCCACCTCGAAGCCGGTAAGCGGTAAAAGGAGGGGAACACCATGTCTTCCAAGGAAAGTCAGAAATTGATTGACGCCCGAGCCTATCTCCGCCGCGCCAGCGATTGGATCAGCACAAATGGCAACCGCGCCGAGAACCTTCGCAAAGACGTTCGCAGCCTGCTCATGAAGCTGCATGAGCCCAGTATGTTCGACGAGCAGGTTGGACATCTGCTAGCGATCCTCTACAAGCAGGACAACCGCAACCATACCGCTTCAGAGTATGCGACCATGCTCCAGCAAGTCGCGGAGCGCCCGCTCGGCAATAACTAACGAACCGCTTCTTTGGCAGTATCCGTTCACCCCTCTTGCCCACAACCCTGTGGACCCATCGCGGCAGCATGGCGTGGCTTGCTGCATCCCTGTCCTCCTTTGTCCTCGCCGAGCTGCTCGTCGCACCACTCGGCCTCGCACTCCTCCTCGGCAGCACGCCTTCCCGCTTCGTCGGAGTCGTGACCTGACTCTGGTACGGAGCAAGCGCGCTCAGCTACCTCGTCGGCGGTGAAATCGGAATGCTCTGGTCACGCTGGCCGACGCAGCGCGTGCTGCTTCTGCTGACCACGTTTCCCATCGCCGGAGCCGTCCTTCTCGCCGTACTCACGCGATTGCCCAGCGCAAGCCCGACTGAACCATAGTCATCAAGGTATTGCGCATAGCACCAACCTGCTGGCTGTCTACAAGGCAATCGTCCGAGGGTGTAGGGGGACCGACGGTGCGTACTTTGGGCTTGACAGGTAAGACTCACGGAGTTCCTTGCTAAAACCCCGCAGATCCTCGTCGAGAGAGGGAGGCGATGGATGTTCTGGGGACATACCTTGCTCTCTGTTCATACGGCGCACGATGCCCGATTTGGGAGCGGTTGACAATGGGGTGTCCTTCGAGCGCTATCTGTCCCGTGGCTTCTCATGGGATGCAAAAGGTTAGCGTTCCTTCAGTCCCCCTCTGCTCATCTCCTCTTGCAGACGGCGACTTGGACTACTGCACCAGCAAGCGTTCGACACCTTTCGATGGCGTAGTCCCCGCGTCGGGCCGCGTTCCACGGAGGCTGAGCGTTCGATGGCTCGTGGTAGTTGATCTCGAACTTGACTGGCGGGAAGTATTTGCCAGTGGGACAACTGTAACCCGATGTGAAGCCGTTTATCGCGAAGCTGAATTCACAAGTGACACGGCGACTCACCAAGTCGTAGCAGTTTTTGCTACTGCCGGGCGGACACATCTTCTGGTTGTTGGTCACGGTGCTGTTGATCTTCATCTTGCTGACGAAGTGAATGGGGGACGAGGATGCAGACGATGCCTGTGCTTCGCACTTGGGCCGAAGCTCCACAATGTGGTCGGCTTTCGCTGTCTCTATCATTGCGGCAATGATGCTGTGTCTGCCTCGCTCCTCATCGATGATCATTTCACTGCCCGGCTGAACCTCAATGGTCAGCGACTCCGGACAAGCGACAACCCAAGGTGTCCGCAATAGATCCGTGGGGGCTTCCGTTGCGAAATCGGGGAGAGTCGCTGTCCGTGGTGGGCGCGTTGGCTCGGTCGCTTCGGCCTGATCCTGGACGCTCGTCGCAGACGGATTGAACGCATCTGTGGGTTGCGTTCGACGGCTTCCGTGGCTCATATCTGGCCATTCGGGCGCGCCAAGGTCGATTACAGCGGGTAAACTGTCTTCTAGTAGTGGATCGAGTTCCAGCAAAGCTAAAAACTCGGAAGAGGGGTAAGGACTGTTGGAACTCGGCGTTAGCAATGGACGCATATCTTCTGAGGAACCGAGATCATTGAGCGCCGTAGGAGTCATGGGCCGTTGGGTCAAGTACCCGGCGAGCGCAACCAAAAACGCAGCCACCGCAGCGAGAATCCCAACGCCGGTCGGAGTCAGCCTCAGGCGAATCCCCACATAGACTTCTTGAAAGAAGCCTCGGACTTTTTCCCAGAACAAGGCACCAAGTGCCAGGAGGCCGATATCACGTCGTCGAGAAGGCGGGTTCTCTGATTCTGTGGAGGGATTCGGAACGTCACGCAGCGTTTCAAGATCCTGCTTGGAGCACTTCCCAATGAACAGATCCACCTCGTCCGGCGCGTCTTCACGGACTGACGCCAATACTTCTTCAAGAGGATGGCGTCTAAACAGAAGTGATATCTTATCATCGGTCGTCCACCCCGGAGAAACTTGCTGCGAAACATCCGGGAAGTGATCGACCAACAGTGCGTCAAGTTCACTGCTACTTCGATACACCTTCAGGAGTAACTTGCGTGCTCGTGAATGTGGGGTCGACCGAGAAACTTGTTCTGGGTTCTTACTCTGTCTCTTTCGTCGATTCTGACCTCTCATGGCCATCCCCCCATCACCCCGCCGCTTGGTTTCGTAGCGATTCCCAGAGTTTGGAATAGTTTAGGAGGACTTCCATGAGTCCTTCGAGGACGGCGGGGGAGTTGAGGGCGCGGGTGCTCATTGCGGTGTGGGCGTCATAGGAGGCGATGATGGCGTTTTGTAGCTCGGTGCGCAG
>WBZP01001922.1_pt1 | contig 24621 bp, 21 predicted proteins | sample 5204301 | NCBI WGS metagenome assembly WBZP01 (sample SAMN12412401, study PRJNA552823) | activated sludge metagenome | isolation source: activated sludge from nitrification reactor of wastewater treatment plant... | place: USA: Pennsylvania | collected 2017 | reverse complement strand
ACCGGGCACCGTCTCGGGCGCCGGGGTGGCCGCCGCTGGTGATCCGGCGCGTGCGCCGGATCTCACCGACGCTTGCCGAGCAGGGTCGGGATCGTCCGCAGTGCGATCACCAGGTCGCGCCACAGCGACCAGTTCTCGATGTAGCGGTTGTCGAGCCGGACCCGGGTCTCGATGCTGGTGTCGCCCCAGAAGCCGTTGACCTGGGCCCATCCGGTGATGCCGACGGGGACCCGGTGACGCTCGTGGTACTCCTCGATCTCTGCGCTGAACTGCTCGACGAAGTGCGGGCGTTCCGGCCGGGGACCGACGAGCGACATCTCACCGCGGAGCACGTTGATCAGCTGGGGCAGCTCATCGAGGTGGGTCGGACGCAGGAAGCGACCAGCGCGTGTCACCCGGTCGTCGTCGTCGACGCTCCACTGGCTGGCCGAGTCGTCGTTGACCTTCATGGTCCGGAACTTGAGGATCTCGAAGGGACGGCCACCGATGCCGATGCGCACCTGGCGGAAGAAGACCGGACCCGGGCTGGACAGCTTGACCGCCAGGGCGCACGCAACCAGCACCGGGGCGGTCAGCAGCAGGAGGAGTCCGGAGGTGACGACGTCGAAGGCCCGCTTGGCCGGCCACATGTGGCACGCCGTGCCGGGACGCCGCAGGGGCACCAGCGGGAGCCCGTCGACCTCGTGACCGACGTTCTCGTGGCTGACCCCGAGCTCGAAGAGCCGCGGGACGGCGTAGAACTGCACGCCGTCGTGGCAGCGACGCACGATCCGGACGAGCTCGGTCTCCGACGCGGCGCCGAAGGCGAGGACGACGTGACGGACGTCGGTGAGCTGCAGGATCCCGGGGAGGTCCTCGGGATCGCCCACCAGCGGCAGGTCGTCCTGGTCGTCGAAGCGGTCGACGAACCCGCAGGGGACGAGCCCGAAGCCGGGGTTCTCGACCAGGGCCGAGGCGACGGACTGACCGACCGGACCCGAGCCGACGATGAGGGTGTCGTCGAGGTCGAAGCCCCGGTTGCGGGCGGAGGCGGTGAGCCGGGCGGTGATGAGGCGGCCGAGCATGACCAGCGGCAGGGTGAACAGGACGATCTGCAACACCGCGACCACGTCGATGAACTTGCCCGGTTGGGACAGCTCGCGGAACTGGGTCAGGGTCACGAGCACCGAGGTGACCACGGGGGCCAGTCCGATCCGGGTGATCACCGACAGGAGGCCCTCGCTGGGTGTGACCACGTGGCGACCGCGTCGGTGGGTGGGCCACAGCAGCACAGTGCCGACCAGCACGAACAGGACGGTCACCTTGAGCGACACGGCGTCGGTGATCGAGGCGTAGGCGACGAGCGGGGCGGCGAGGGCTCCCGCGTCGAGGACGTGGCCCAGCAGCCGGAGACCACGACCGATGGCCTGGCGCTCCCGACGGGCGATGGCCGAGGTCGGCGAGTTGCGGATGATCGAGACGTCGGGTCCGGTGGTCGGCTCGGTGAGGCCAGTACTCGACGGGATCGCGGGCGCCGGGTCGGTCAGGTCGATGACACCCGGTTCGACGAGCCGCAGTCGCGGCAGGCGCGACCCGGTTGCCGGTAGCTCGTCCGCATCGGAATACCTCAACATATCGCCCCTCTTCCCCAGCTCCGGACGTGTCCGTCCGATACCGAAGTGGGTTGTCGGTTCCCCCCGACTCACCCGACCCAGCTCGTCTTCTGCTGCTCCAGCCGAAGCCGCAGCCCTGCACTGACCCTGACTCTGACCCGGGCCGAATCGCCGATCCTCCCCCGAGTGACCGACCGGCCCGGCTTCCCTGTCCCGGCACAATGTCAGCATGTGACGGCGGCCACCGTCAAGGGTCAACCCCGGGGCAAATCCCCCGACACGGTCGGCGACATGGGTCACACGACCTCCCGCACCCACCGCCGTCCCGATGGCGCGGGGCCGTCGCCGTCCGCCACACTCCCCCGATGCCGTCGGAGCCGTTGCACCTGGAGGTGGTGGGCGAACTGGGTGCCCTGTCGACGGAGTGGGACGACGTCGTGGAGCGGATGGAGCAGCCCAGCCCGTTCCTGCGGAGCTGGTGGCTGGACGGAGCGGCGGCGGGCACTCCCGCCATCGTCGTGGTGCACCGCGGGAGCTCTCTGATTGGCGGCGCTGCGTTCGAACTGGACCGCCTGGGCCGAGGACCGCTCTCGGTCGAACGGGTGCGGTGCCTGGGGCAGGGGCCGCTCGCTCCTGATCACCTCGACGTGGTGGCGGCGCCGATCGATGTGGCCGACGTCCTCGACGCGGTGCTGGCCTGGCTCCGTGGGAGCGGACCGCGCGTCGTGGACCTCGACGGCCTCGCCGATTGCGGCGCGCTGGCCGGCAGCCTGTCGGATCACGTGGCGAGCCGCACCGCGGCCCCCTTCGCGTCGCTCACCGGCGGCATCGACGGGTACCTGGCTGCACGGCCCGGGAAGCTGCGATCGACCATCGGTCGGACGACCCGTCGCCTGGAGCGGGAGGGATCGACCATGACGACGGTGACCGGTCCGGCGACGAGCGGCGATCGGGCCGACATCGTCCGGTCCGAGGCAGAGCGCGCGCTGCGGGACCTGCATCGGCTCCACGACCAGCGCTGGTCCGACGAGTCGGGGTTCCTCGACGCCTGGGACCGATTCGTCGCGGTGGCCACCGCGGGCATCGAGCGCGGCGAGGTCCGGATCCACGAGGTGACGACCGCCGCAGGAGAGGTCGTGGCGACCGAGCTCGACCTGGTCCTCGGCGACGTGGTCGCCTTCTACCAGGCCGGCCGACGTACCGAGCGGGAGTGGCGCGGGGCGGGCACCGCTCTGCGGGCATGGATCCTGCGCAACGCCGCCGACTCCGGCGCCGCGGAGTACGACCTGCTCCGCGGTGACGAGCCCTACAAGGCCGACTGGTCGACCGGACGACGCGACCTCGTCCGGGTCCGTTTCGGCGTCGGCCGATCCGGGCGGGTCGTGCACGCCGCAGGGTCGGCGTGGCGCCGATGCGCCCCGCGCGTCCACGCGCTGGCGCAACGACTGCGCCGGGGAGGCTCTGGGCTCAACGCCCCCTGAGCTTGGCGACCAGGTCGGTGAGCTCGTGTCGCGCCGGCGGGTACAGCGCCAGGGAGGCCAGCCCACCGAGGGTCCCGGCCAGTCCGATCGCGACCAGCGACAGGAACCCCTCGTCGGTGAGCAGGCGGACCGGCAGGGCGAAGGCGACGATCCCCGCGGTGACGACCAGGCCGGGGACCAGGCAGGCGAGGGCGGCCGACGTGGGCGACTCCACCATGTGGTCGACGATCAGCTGGCGGGCCCCGACGAACACGATCTGGATCACGAGGTGCACCGTGGCCACCCACACGATCCCGTAGGGCGACACGACCCACATCGAGCTCAGCATGAGCGGGACCATCACCGCGTTGAGGCGCAGGAGGACGCCCGGCCGGTTGATCGCCATCAGGAGGTCGCCGGTGGCGAAGCCCAGCCCGGTGATCGCCCCGGCGATCGAGATGACCTCCATGGTCTGGATCCCCGCGACGTTCGACGTCCCGTAGAAGACCGTGAAGGCGTCACGGGCGACGAGCGCGAGTCCGGCCCCCACCGGGAACGAGAACAGCGCGACGATCCGCAGCGCCTTGTACATGCCCTGCCGCAACGCCTCGGGTCCGTCGGAGCGGATGCGCGAGTACATCGGGAACAGCACCGCGGAAAGGCCGTTGAGCTGGGCTCCCATGACGAACTCCGGCAACCGGAACGCCTGGTAGTAGCTGGCGTACTGGTCGTGACGGCGGTTGCCGACCACGAAGTAGTCGCCGTTGAGGGCCAACAGGCCGAGGACCCGGTTGCCCGCGACGCGCCAGGCGTAGCGGAACAGCTGCTTCACCGTGGTGAGGTCCCACGCGAACGTCGGGCGGAACCGCAGGGCGAGCCAGGTCCCCACGAGGGCGACGGTGTAGGCGACGAACAGCCCGATGACCACCGACCACGCGCCGAAGCCGGCCAGGGCGAGGCCCAGGGTGGCGACGAACCGGCTCAGGTCCCGAGCCACCTCCACCACCGCCCGACGACGGAAGTCCATGTTCCGCATGAACAGCGACCACGGCACCGTCGTGAACGCGGAGAGCATGACCACGACGGCCAGGCAGCGGAACTCGGCCACGTACGCCGACTGCTGGAAGTACCCGGCCACGAACGGGGCGATGACGAGCAGCAGAGCGGCGAGGACAGCGCCGAGGCCGACGTTGGCGGTGAACGCGACCTGCACCCGTTCCGAGACGCCCTCCTCCTGCTCGTAGACGAGCGCGGCGCCCATGCCCAGGTCGAGGGCGTTGTCGAAGTAGAAGGTGATGAGCATCAGCGTGACCATCACCGCGTAGTCGACGGGGCTGAGGACCCGGGCCAGCACCGCGGCCAGGATCAGCGCGGTGACGTAGCGGGTGAAGATGCCGAGGTTCGCCCACAGGAACCCCCGGCTGGCGGTGGTGCCGAGCGACGGCTCGTCGGGCGACGGCTCCTCAGATGCCGGCTCCGCGCTCTCGGACGTCGGTCCACCCATGGTGCTCAGGCCGGTTCCGGGTTCGCGGCGCTCAGCGCCGGATGACGACGACGCCGGCGGGACCGGAGCTGAAGGACCGGAGGGTGTCGCCGGCGGAGCGGGCGTCGGTCAGGCTGGTCTGCCCCTCGGCCACCACCATCAGCGTGGCATCGGCCAGCGACAGCAGCTGCGACGTCGGCACCGGTCCCGGGACCTTGGGGCCGTTGATGATGACCACGTAGCGGCCGGCCATGCCCTCGAGCACGCGGTGGAACGTGGAGCGCATGCGCAGGATGTTGCGGCTGCGGTCGACACCCGCGCCGAGGAACCGCACCATTCCCTCCGGCGCGGCGATGCCGTCGAGGTCACGGGGGATCTGGGCGTCCGAGAGCGTGAGCAGCGCCTTCTCGGGGTCGAGCTGGCCGGCCAGGCACTCCGAGAGCCCCGCCACGTCCTCGGCGTTGACCATGCCCGTGAGGGTCCCGCGCTCGAGATCGGCGTCGACCAGCGCGACCGGCTGGCCGAAGCTGCGGGCCACCACGCACGCCAACGCCAGCGCCAACGCCGAACGGTCGATGCCGTTGTCGGCACCGACCAGCACGAGGCGGTGGATCGGTTCGTTCAAGCTCAGGCGCTCCACCGCGGAGATCACCCCGGCGACGGCGTCCTGGGCGTTGCCGCCCCGGCCGGCCAGGACCGGGACCTTGACCAGGATCGGCAGATCGATCGCGTCGGTGACGTCCTGAGCCGAGGCGACGACCGGCTTGCGGAGGTTGCGGAACAGGAAGATCAGGTACGGCACCAGGCCACCGAGCAGCGCCCCGAACAGGGCGGCGAACCACACCGGGAACGTGGAGGTCGACTGCAACGGCTTGGCGAACACCTCCTGGAAGATCGGTCCCGCGATCCGCTGCTCGGCGGGGATCTCGGCCTGGTTCTGGTCGAACACACCCCGCATGGCGGGGATGACCTGGGCGCTGACCGCCTCGGACAGCTTCTGGTCGGGGCTGGAGACCACCACGTCCATGTACGGCGACTCGGGCGACCGACGGGTGGAGATCATCCCGGCGATCTGGTCGATGCTCAGCTCGAGGTTCCCGCGACGCTTCACCTCGGCGGCCATGCCCTTGGAGCTGGCCAGGCTCTCGAGGGCACGGGAGAGCACGTCGTTGTCGTTGGGGTTGGAGCCCGACAGCACGATCACCGAGCGCGTCGTGTTGTAGACCGGCGCCTGCAGGGACACGAAACCGGCCGCGACCGCGGCGGTCACAAGGGCGCTGATCGCCACGATCATGACCTGCACCCGGGTCAGACGGAGCACGGGACGACGCTCGACCACTGGGGCCGGTTCGCCGGTGTAGCCGACCAGGTCGGCCGACGTTCGCATGGGTGTCATCGGCGCCAGCGTCTCCATGGTCCGGGCCGCCCGGGAGGTTCCGGGCGGCGCGGGGGCGTCTCGTCGGGAGCTCGACGGGCATCGGTACCCGCGGAGCACTCCGGTTCGGGTGTCGAGTGTACCGAGCGGGTCGGCCGGACCGGAATCGGTGGATCCCCCAGCGCGACCTCCGGTTTGGGTTCGTCACGCCAGGCCGCCTACTGTGTCCGCCGCCATGGGTTCCCTGATCAAGAAGCGCCGTAAGCGCATGCGCAAGAAGAAGCACAAGAAGCTGCTGCGGCGGACACGCCACCAGCGCCGCGCCCGCGGCAAGTAGCTCGGCGCCAGGTTCCCGTTCCGGCTCCGGCCCGACTACGGGGCCAGGTCAGCCGGACGCGTCCGGGTCACCACCCGCCCGGGTCCCGGGTGGGCGCCCTCGACGAACCACGTCGAACCGCTACCTGCCAGCCGCGGTCTCTCCCCTGTGCTGTCGCCGAGTTCGTCGCGCCACCGCTCGAGCTCCGGATACCTCGACAGGGCCGCGGGTTCGAGGTCGTTGCCGTGCCCGCCGGTCGGTCCCCCCATCTCGTCCCATCGTCGATAGACCTCGGGCGTCGAGCAGTGCAGTGGCGGGGTGAGCAAAGTGAACGTGCGGTCCTCGTACGGCAACGGGTCGATCTGTTCGCCGATCCCCCGGACCCGGGCCCGTCCCCCGAACACGCAGAACGCCACGTCCGCGCCCAGGCGCACCGTGCGCTGCGGATCCGACTCCCCTGCCCACCGGAGCACCGCGGCCGCGTCCGCGCTGCCGCCCCCGAGTCCGGCACCCGCCGGGACCTGCTTGTGCAGCACGACGCCGGCGCGACGGTCGACCATCCGAAGTGCCCGGGACACCAGATCGTCGTCGGCGCCCGGACTCCGCACACCGTCGCGCACGACGACGAGGGAGTCCCCGTCGGGATCGACCTCCAGACGGTCGCCCCAATCGAGGGTGACCATCTCGGCGTCGATCAGGTGGTAGCCGTCGTCGCGGAGCCCCGTCACCCGCAGGCTCGTGGTCAGCTTGGCCGGGGCGAACAGCTCGACGATCACAGCCCGGGCCCCGCTGTCCTGGAGGCGGCTTCGGCCAGACGGACCCAGTCGTTGAGCCCCAGGCGTTCGGGGCGCAGCTGGGGATCGATCCCCGCGGCAGCGAACACGTCGGGCGGGACGGTCCGCCCCAACGTCGAGCGCAGCATCTTGCGGCGCTGGCGGTAGGCCGTCTCGACCAACGGGAAGACGTCGTCGGCTCCGAGCACCGTGCTCGGCGGATCCCGACGGTCGATGCCGACGACCGCGGAGCGGACCCGGGGCCGGGGCACGAACACCTCGGGGGCCACGGTGGTGAGGATCCGCGCCGAGGCGTACCAGGCGACCTTGATCGACGGGATCCCGATCGTCCGGTCGCCCGGACCGGCGCACAGGCGCTCGGCCACCTCGAGCTGCACCATCACGACGAGGCGACGGATCTGAGGCGCGGTCCGCAGCACCCGCATCAGCACCGGGACCGCCACGTTGTAGGGGAGGTTCGCGACCAGCACCCACGGATCCCGGCCCAGCAGGTCGTCCCAGTCGACGACCAGGGCGTCGCCCTCGACCACGCGGACTCCCGCTGATCGATCGGTCGCGACCGCAGAGTCCAGGACGTCGGCGAGGACCGGGATCAGCGCCCGGTCCTTCTCGACCGCGGTCACCTGGGCGCCGGTGTCGGCCAGCGCCAGGGTCAAGGACCCGAGTCCCGGGCCGACCTCGACCACGCGGTCGCCCCGGCCGACCCCGGCGAGGCGGGCGATGCGCTCGACCGTGCCCGGGTCAGCGACGAAGTTCTGGCCGAGCGAGCGGCGCGCTTCGAGTCCGTGGCGTTCCAGCAGGTCGCGGATCTCGCCCTGTCCCAACACCGTCAGTCGCCCAACACCGTCACCGGCCACGCTCCGGCGGAACGGTGGACGGCCGACGGTCCTCGTAGCGGCTCGACGCCTTGCGATACCAGTCGGGCAGCACCGTGATCGGCGTCGGAGCGATCGTGATCACCGGAACGGTGACCGTGGTCGAGGTGGTCGACGTCGTCGTGGTCGGCGCGGGGTCGTCGCCCCCGCCGCCGAGCCAGGCGCCGACCAGCACCACCGCGGCGAGGACGCTCACACCCACGGCGATGAGGACCCGAGGGGGCACGGTCACGACCGCTCGCCGTCCGACGACGGAGCCGGCAGGGGGCCGATCCCGTAGAACGCCTCGGCGTTCGCGGTCGTGGCCGCGGCAACCTCCGCGACCGACCGACCCTGCAGCGCCGCCACCTCTTCGCCCACCCGGGCGACCCAGGCCGGCCGGTTGCGCTTCCCCCGATGTGGGGTCGGGGCCAGGTACGGCGAATCGGTCTCGACCATGAGCCGTTCGAGCGGGGCCGCCACCACCGCCTCACGGAGCTCGGGAGCACCGCGGAAGGTGACGATCCCCGAGATCGACAGGTGCGCTCCGAGCTCGACCGAGCGCTCCGCTTCGGCCGGACCCCCCGTGAAGCAGTGCATCACGGTCCGGGCCGGCAGGCCGTGCTCCTCGAGGATCGAGAACGTGTCGGACCAGGCCTCGCGGGTGTGGATCACCAGCGGGAGCCCGCTCCGGTGCGCCAACTCGATCTGCTCGGCGAAGACGCGGCGCTGGACGTCCCGGGGCGAGTGGTCGTAGTGGTAGTCGAGCCCGCACTCGCCGACGGCCACCAGCCGGTGCCCGGGAGCGTCCAGGACGGAATCGACGAGATCGACGAGCGCCTCGGTCCCACCCACGGCATCGTGGGGATGCACACCGGCGGTCGCCCACACCCCGTCGAGCTCCGATGCCAGCTCCACACAGGCCTGCGAGCGCGCGGCGTCGGTCCCGACGGTGACCAGCGCCGCCACGCCGGCGGCCCGTGCCTCGGAGACCACGGCCGCCGCGTCGGCCTCGCCGTCGAGGTGGCAGTGGTTGTCGACCCAACGGGGTACCCGCCCGGGATCCGGGACCGGGTCCCCGTCGTCGGCGAGTCTCGTCACGGACCAACGCTAACCGAGGCGCTCAGACGTCCATCATCACGACGCCGCTCGGCCCGCCGACGAAGCTGCGGATCGGCGACGCGGCGTCCTCGGCGTCGAAGGTGACGGTGCGCCCCTCGACCAGCGTCAGGACCACCGCGTCGGCCCAGGCGAGCACGGCACCGACCGGGGCCCGCGAGGTCAGCGACGGTGCCAGCACCACCAGGGCGATGTCAGGACCGAACCGCTCCAGCACCTCGGGTCGGACGACGGTGGAGGTTCCGCCCCGGCCCCGACCCAGCGGAAGGAAGCGCAAGCGGTCGCCGCTGTCGCCGAGGGTCGCCCGCACCGACGACGACAGACGCCACCGGTTGACCCGACGGAGCAGCGGTTCGATGCCCGCGCCGTCGATGACCTGGAGGAGTCCGGCCCGCCGAGGACTCGACAGCCTCCACGTGAGGAGCGGCGAGTCGACCTGCGCGTCCACGAGCACGACCCGACGGCCCTGGGCCGCGATCGCGGCAGCCAACCCCGCGGCCAGGCTGCGCGCCGCTCGATCGGGCCGGGGGGTCGTGACCACGATCCGCTGCGGCTCGTCCTCGCGCCCGACGAACTCGGCGATCATCGTCTCGACCTGGGCGTACTGATCCGCGGTCGCGGCGTAGCGACGGCCGGGGCGCCCGACGTGGGTCCAGACCCGCAGCCCGATGGTGGACGGCAGGTCGTCGTCGTTGTTGACCCGCGGTCGCCGCTGCTGGAGAAGGACGTAGGACACCGCGACGAGAGCGCCGAGGACCGCTCCGACCAGGGCGATCCACACCCGGCGCGGGGGTTCGGCCGCGAGCGTCGTCTCGGCCGAGACCGGCAGGTACAGCCGACCCGTGTAGAAGCGCTGCTCACCGGGGTACACCGGGCGCAACTCGTCGTGCAGCTGATCCAGCGATGCCGCCCGGTTTGAGGCGATCACGGCGTCGAGAGATGGGAGCAGGTGGGGACGGACCTGCTCGACCAGGGCCCGGTCGCTGTCGTGGAACGAGATCTGCATGACCGCACCGAACTTCTCCCGGGTCGCTGTGACCCGGTCGCGCACCTCGTCGACGGTGAGGTCGAGCCCGGCTTGTCGGCGGAGCTCCTGCGCGTACGCCCCCGAGGTGACCACGGTGTCCATCACCTGGTTGGCGGTGGCGTCGACAATGATCTTGTTGGTGCCCGAGCTGTCGGCGATGTCGATCAGCACGACCTCTCCGCTGGTCCGCCACACCGTCGGGATCAACGACGACGCTGCGGAGAAGAGCACGAGCCCCACCAGGGACCCGGCAGCCACCAGGTACCGGAAGCGACGCGACACGCGCACGTCCCAGCGGGCGAGCTCGACCGGGTCCCATCCGTCGTCGTGCGCCGGGTCTACGTCACCCGCGGGCCGGGAACCGCCCTCGACGACGGGGCCGCCGCGCGCGGCCGGAGTCGTCGATGCCTCGACGCGGCCCACCGCCTCGGACGGGACCGGGGTCCCGGGGCCGAGCTCCGGAGCCCCCGATCGAACGAAGCCTCGCCACCGCGTCCCCCACGAGGGCACCTGGAGCGCGGCGGACAAGCCGATCAGGCTCCAGGAGAGCTTGTTGTTGATGAGCGGCAGGAACATGGAGCTCGAGAAGACAGGCAGCATCATCACGACCATGGTCGTGGAGATCTCCTTGGTCTGACGCCACCGGGGTCGCAGGAACCCGAGCATGGTGACGACCAGGATCGTCACCCAGATGATCAGGCCCACCAGGCCGAGGTCGCCGAGGATGTCGAGGAACGTGTTGTGCGCCGACACCTCTTCACGGGTGTCGGTGAGCTCCTGCACGCCGGGCGAGGTGGTCTGGCTGGGCAGGACCTTGAGGCGCAGCTGCCCGAACCCGTGGCCGAGCAACGGCCGGTCCTGGATGAGCTCGATGCTCGACGTCCACAGGTCGAGCCGGCCGGCGCCGCGGTCGGCGAAGCCCCGCTGGAGGTTGGCCGGGTTGGCGACGAAGCCGATCAGGAACGCCATGCCGGCGAGCACGATGGCGCCGGCACCGACCCGGGCCCTGCGCCCGACCGACAGACCGGGCTTGGTCACCATGGTGCCGACGATCGCGATCGCTCCTCCGATGAGGCCGGAGCGCGAACCGGCACCGGCCGCACCGGCCAGGACGAACAACAGCGCCAGGGTGTACCAGCGACGCTTGACCGGATCCGGTTCGTTGCGTCGGTAGTACACGGTGAGCGGGATCATCGACGCCTCGAGGAGCCCGAAGAAGTTCGGGTCGCCGCCGAAGCCCACCGACCGCGTGCCCAGGAACAGCGCCAGCACCCCCGCCCCCGAGCCGAACAGTCCCCCGACCCAGAAGGCGCGCAGGTAGGCCATGACCTTCTCGTGGCTGTCGACCAGCAGGGCCGAGGTCCCGTAGAACGCCAGGGCGAGCCCGAGCAGCCCCATCGCGAAGAACCACGCTCCGACCGAGTCGATCCAGACCGCGCTGAGCGTCGCGTAGATGGTGATCAGCATCACCGGGAGCCAGTGACGGGTGGGGATCGCCGGAGGACGCCACCGTTCGACCACGAGCTTGTAGGCCAGCACCCCGAAGGCGGCCAACGCGACCAGCCGACCGGTGCGGATCGGTCCCACGCCCACGCCGTCGAAGTGGATCAGGAACGCCACGATCTCGATGAACAGGAAGCCCCGTTTCATCGTCCACAGACCGAGGCCGATCAGCGCGGCCAGCAGCACGGCGATGAGCACGCCCCACTTGGAGACGACCAGGAGCACCAGGATCGGCAGCGACAGGACCCCGAGGAGCACGCCGAGGACCGGTCCGAGGCCGCGACGGGGGCCCGACGGTCCGCCGGGGGCCTGACTCGGACGTTCCAGTGTGCGCACGATCCTCCCGTGGGCCCGGGACGTCCCCGGCGCCGGCCGCGGTCGCACACCCGGCCGATCCGCGGATCCAGGCTACCGGGGTCGGTCCACCGACCCGTAGCGGGTGCCCGCAGGTGCGAGTGCAAGGATCCGACGATGACCACGACGCGCACGGACCCCGACGACGCCTTCGCCCGGGCTGGGCGCACCGCCGGCCAGATCCGCGACCGACTCGGTGGGCACACCGTGGCGATCGTGCTCGGCTCCGGGTGGGCCTCCGCGGTCGACGGACTCGGACCGGCCACCGGCTCGGTCCCCGTCGACGACCTCGACGGGGTCTCGCCGCCGACCGCGGCCGGTCACGGCCACGCGGTCACCTCGCTCGACGTCGACGGCGTCGCGACCCTCGTGTTCACCGGCCGGGCCCACCTCTACGAGGGCCACGGGCCGACCGCGGTCGTCCACGCGGTGCGCTCCGCGGTGCTGTCGGGATGTCGGGTCGTGTGCCTCACCAACGCGTCCGGGTCCCTGCGGAGCGACGTCGGCGTCGGGACGCCGGTGGTGATCAGCGACCACCTGAACCTGACCGGGACGAGCCCGCTTCTCGGCGCGGAGCCGCCGGGAGCGGTGGGAAACCGCTTCGTCGACCTGACCGGTCTCTACAGCCCCCGTCTGCGCGCCGCCGCAGGTGCCGACCGGGTGGAGGGGGTGTACGCCGGGGTGATCGGACCGCACTACGAGACCCCGGCCGAGGTCCGCATGCTCGCCACGATGGGGGCCGACCTGGTCGGGATGTCGACGGTCCTCGAGGCCATCGCGGCACACCACCTCGGCGCCGAGGTGTTCGGCGTGTCGCTGGTCACCAACCTGGCCGCGGGGCTGGGCGACGGGATCGACCACGGAACGGTGCTCGCGGCGGGGAGCGCGGCAGCGGGTGAGCTGAGCGGGATGCTGCGTCGGGTGGTGGGAGCTGCCTGACCCGCCGGCCGTCAGGCCGGCGGGCGGACGGCGAGCTGTTCGGGGTCGACCACGATCCCGGACGGGTCGACCACCTCGAAGTCCGACGCGTGCAGCGTGCGCAGCGTCGCCAGGTCGTCGTCGTCCCAGCGTCGGTCCGGCGTGCCCCGCAACGCGAAGCCGGGGCCGGTGTCGGACAGGATCAACCCGTGGGTCCGGAGCGCGTCGGCCACCACCGTCGCCTGCGGGCCGAGCGCCGACAGGTCCGCTGTCTCGCGCAGACGCAGCCAGGCTCCCTGCGGTGGCGCCTCGGGCACCGTGGATCGGCCGTCGGTGCCGCGGGCGGGCCAGATCCAGCTGCCGGTCGCGGTCGTCTCGATCGCGGCGAGCACGACGTGGTCGACGTCACCGGCCGCGACCTCGTCGTAGGTGATCGTGCCGGGCAGCAACGGCAGGCCCGCGGCGATGGTCGAGCCGACGGGGTAGGCGTTCGACCTGGTCGAGTAGTGCGCGCCGGAGTCGGCCTCCCACCGACCGAACCAGGCCCGGGTGCTCAGCAGCTCCCACACCTCGGAGCGTTCGGGGTCGATGCCCACGTAGTGCATGTCGAACCCGTAGGTCGGCATCGACTCGATGTAGGCCGGATCGGTGATCGGGTACGGGCCCGGGAAGCTGCTGCGAGGCTCCAGGCGGATGGCGACCGGACGACGGACGGTGGCGTCGTCGACGAAGTTGTAGGGGATCCCCCACACCACGCCGTCGACGACCCGGCCCCCGAAGCCGGCGGAGAGCTCCAGGTCCGAGATCGAGCCGATCCAACGCCCGCTGTCGGCGGAGACCGGGAGGTCGGTCGCGGTGCGCCGGAAGACGTTGTCGGCCGGCATGAGCGTCGGGAGCGCACCGAGCTCGGGCACGAAGAACGGCGGTGGTCGCGTGAGCCACGCCGCGGCGCCGGCGAGCACCACGACCGCCAGCGCGGCGGACACCCCGATCGGTCGACGCCTCACCGAGCCGCGACGGGCCCGGAGGTGGCGACGAGTGAGCAGACCGCCGAGGACCAGGACCGCCACGACCGTCACGGCCAGGAAGAACGCGGGCGCGACCTGTTGGGATCCGGGGACGACCACGTCGGGGCCGACCGTCCCCCCTGCCGCCGGCATCAGCCGAGGCCGTCGAGGACCGCGAACGTGTCCGACAGGCGCAGCGTGTCGGCGCCGGCCTCGACCATCGCCAGGGCCGTGGTGCTGTCGGTGATGCCGCCCGCGGCGGTGACCCGCGCCCGGTCCCCGGCCGCGGCCCGCAGCACGGCCACGGCTCCGGCGCTCGCCCCACCCGCCGGGTGGAACCCGCTCGACGTGGTCACCGAGTCCGCCCCGCCGTCGATCACCGCCTCACATGCCTGGCGCAGCACGGCAGGCGTCCACAACGCCGACTCGACGACCACGTCGATCAGGGTGGCCGGCACCGCGTCGCGGACCGCCGCCACATCGGCCGCCACCGCGGCCAGGTCGCCGTCCGCGACCGCTCCCAGGTCGGCGACCACGACCAGGCGCTCCGCACCGAGTGCGACCGCAGCCGCAGCCTCGACCGCCTTGGTACGTGACAGCTGGGTCCCGTGGGGGAACCCGACGACCGACGCCACCGCGATCGCACCCCCGTCGGGTCGGGTCATGGCGGTGACCACCGCGTGGACCATCGCCGGCGCCACGCACACCGCCACGCAACCCCGCGAGGCCGCGATCGCGGCGCCCTCGAGGACCTCGGCCACCGTCGCCTCGGGTCGTAGGGCGGCGTGCTCGATGGCGACGGGGAGCGGCACCGACCCGAGCGTACCGGTCCCGACACCGGGGCCTCACCACCGGGCATCGGAGATCCACCCACGGAAATCCAGCCCAGCCATTGATCCGGTGTGGCGGATTTCATGGGGTCTGCGTCGACGGGGACCGGGTGTGGGGTTCGGGTCACCGTCACTCAGGGGCAAGGGGCACAAGGGGCGAGATCGTTGGCGGACGCCGTCGACACGCGATTGAAGCGGAGCATCTACCTGGATGCGCTGCGGGCGGTCGCGCTCGTGCGCGTGGTCCTGTTCCACGCCACCGGGTCCTGGTTGGTCACCGCCTTCACCGCGATGCCGTTGATGTTCTTCATCGCCGGCACCCTGTACGCGGCGTCGCTCGACCGTCGGGCCTCGACCAAGGTCATCCGGGACCGCTACCGGCGGATCATGGTGCCGTACTGGGGCTATCTGGCGGCGATGGTCGCCCTGTGGGGTGCGCTCGGGGTGCTCGGTGAGATCACACCGGCCAACTGGGTGGGCTTCCTCATGCCGGTGGTGTCGATGGCGGGACCGAAGGGCCCCGGGGCCGACACGGCGCTGCACCTGACGTGGTTCGCCCTCTGGTACATCCAGACGCACCTGATCCTGTCGCTGATCGGCGGCCCGTTGCGCCGTTGGCAGCAGCAGCGACCGCGCCGGCTCTGGACGGCGATCGGCGCCCTGTTCGTGCTGGGCGCGGCCGGCGCACCGGGCCTGTCGATCATGATGTTCTACGTGGCCTGCTGGGTGGTCGGCTACGCCCACCACGACGGCCGGGTCGAGGAGTGGCTGCGACCCCGCTGGCAGCGGGTCTGCTGGGTGCTGGGTCCGGTCGGGGCGGTCGCGTTCTTCGGCTTCCACCAGCGGGCGATCGTCGTCGCGGCGTTCGGCGTGGCGTTCCTCGGCATGTTCTGGTTGTCGCTCGCGCTCGGCCTCCAGCCCCGGATCGAGCCGTGGCTCGAGGGCCGGTTCCAGCGCTCGGTGACCAGCTGGTTCAGCCAACGCTCACTGACGATCTACCTCTGGCACGGCGTCGCGCTGTGGGTGATGGTCGAGCTCGACCTGCCGGGCGCCCTCGTGACGCGACTGGTGGGCTGTGCCGTGCTCGTCGTGGCCGCGGTCGTGGTCTTCGGCTGGTTGGAGGACGTCGCGGCGCGGCGCCCGGCCCAGCTGTGGCCACGGCTCCCCTCGGCCCGGGCGTCGCGCCCGTCCGGTCGGCTCCGCCCCGCGGTCATCGACCTGCGGGCCCGCAACGGGTCCCGGGTGCCGACGCCTCAGTCGGCGAGCAGCGGTGCGGCCAACCCGGCCAGCGACACCTCGGGTCGCGGGCCCATGTGAGAGATGACCTCCGAGGCCGCGAGGGAACCGAGGGCACCGCAGGTGGCCAGGTCCCGGCCCCGGCTGACACCGTGCAGGAAGCCCGAGGCGTAGAGGTCGCCGGCGCCGGTGGTGTCGACCAGCTCCGACACCACCCCGGCGGGCACCTCGATCGTGGCGTCCCCGGTGACGATGACCGAGCCGAGCTCGGAACGCGTCAGGGCGGCGACGGTTCCGTCACGGCGCACGGCCTCGACCGCCGCGTCGAAGTCGGTGCGGTACAGAGCGGTGATCTCGGCCTCGTTGGCGAACAGGAGGTCGACGTGGTTGGCGACCAGATCCAGGAAGTCGTCGCGGTGGCGTTCGACGCAGAAGCTGTCCGACAGGGTCACCGCGACCGTCCGGCCGGCGTCGTGAGCGATGGCGGCCGCCCGACGGAAGGCCTCCTGCGCGTCGGGTCGATCGAACAGGTAGCCCTCGAGGTACAGCACCGTTCCCGACGCCACGACGTCTGCATCGACGTCGTCGGGTCCGAGGAACACCGACGCCCCCAGATAGGTGTTCATCGTGCGCTGAGCGTCGGGGGTGACGAGGATCAGGCAGCACCCCGTCGACGGCCCGTCGGTCGCGGCCGAGGTGGTGTAGGCGACCCCGGTGGCGACCATGTCATGGGCGAACACCGCCCCGAGCTGATCGTCTCGCACCCGTCCGATGAAATGGGCGCTGCCGCCGAGTGAGGCGACGCCGGCCATCGTGTTGGCCGCGGATCCGCCCGACACCTCGACGCCGGGTCCCATCCGCTCGTACAGCTCGGAGACACGTGCGTCGTCGATCAGGTCCATCGATCCCTTGACCAGTCCGAGCTCGGAGATGAGCTCGTCGGTCCCACGGCTGAGCACGTCGACCAGGGCGTTTCCGATGCCGACGACGTCCACGCGGCCGGGGTTCACGTCCATCACGGGGGCTGAGGTTGCAGACACGGCCGCCGACGCTAGCGGCACCCCCCGCAGGAGTCGGACCCGGTGCCGCCGGTACGATCCGGGCCGTGACCCAGCTGGACGACCCAACCGACGACGACGTCGCGGTCGGGGCCCGGGACCGACTGGTCGAGGTGCTCCGGTCGCTGGGACCGGTGGTGGTCGCCTTCTCGGGCGGAGTCGACTCGGCGCTGTTGGCCCACGTCGCCCTCGACGCCCTCGGACCCGATCGGGTCCTGGCCGTCACGGCCCGCTCGCCGTCGCTGCCCAGCGGCGAGTGGGAGCGCTGTCGGGACCTCGCCGATGGATGGGGGCTGCCGTGGCGTTCGGTCGACACCGATGAGATGAGCCGACCCGGCTACGTCGTCAACGACGCGGACCGCTGCGCCTGGTGCAAGGACTCGTTGCTCGACGAGCTCGACCCGATCATCGACGCCGGCGGCGACCTCGACGGCGCCACGATCGTGCTCGGGGTCAACGTCGACGACCTGGGCGACCACCGCCCCGGCCAGGAGGCGGCACGCGCCCGTGGTGCCCGGTTCCCGTTCGTCGAGGCCGGGATCACCAAGGCTGTGATCCGGACCCTGGCCCGCGACGCCGGCCTCGAGGTGTGGGACCGTCCCTCCCAACCGTGTTTGTCCTCGCGGATCCCCTACGGGACCCCGGTGACGATGACGACGCTGTCGTCGATCGACCGGGCCGAGTCCGCGGTGAGGTCCATGGGTTTCTCGGACCTGCGGGTCCGCCACCTGGGCGACACCGCCCGCGTCGAGGTCCCGCTCGCCGAACTGGCACGGGCCGGCGAGCTGGCCGGACCGATCGCCGAGGCGGTCCGCGACGCCGGGTACCGCCGCGTCGTGCTGGACCTTGCCGGCCTGCGCTCGGGCAACCTCAACGACGCGCTGAGCGACGAGGACCGGCGGGCCGCCGCCACCGGACTGCGACACACCCGCCCCGACCTCGACCGGGTCCGCCGGACCGGTCTGCCGGAAGCGGTCTACGCGGCGGGCAAGACCCCGGTCCAGGTCGTCGAGGTCGTCGCAGCGATGCTGCGCGACGCCACCGATCCGGTCATCGTCACCCGCACCGACGCCGGGCACCGCGACGCGATCGACGCCTCGGTCCGCGGAGGCGAGCTGCCCGAGCCCGACGGCCGTTGGTCCGACACCCTCACGTGGCGGCACCTCGGCGCCGCCGCCGCCGACGGTCTCGGGTCCCGACGGGTGGCCGTCGTGTCCGGCGGCACCTCGGACCGGCCCGTGCTCGACGAGTGCGTCGGGACCCTGACCGCTCTCGGCGCCGAGGTGCACACCGTCGTCGACGTCGGGGTCGCCGGCCTGCACCGGCTCCTCGACTCCCTCGACCAGCTCACCGATGCCCGGGTCGTCGTCGCATTGGCGGGCATGGAGGCGTCACTGCCCACGGTCCTGGGCGGCCTCATCCACCAACCGATCGTCGCGGTCCCCACCTCGACCGGCTACGGGTCCAGCCTCGAGGGCGTCACCGCGCTGCTGTCGCTGCTCGCGTCCTGCGCTCCGGGGGTCAGCGTCGTCGGCATCGACAACGGCTACGGCGCGGCGTGCGCGGCCCTGCGCATCCTCGGGTCCGGGTCGCGGTGAACGGAACCGGTGACCGGACTCCGTCCGGGCTGTGGATCAACCCGGCGGTCGGCGTCGCCGGCGACATGCTGCTCGCCGCTCTGGTCGACCTCGGCGCCTCGCTCGACGCGGTGCGCGCCGCGGTCGGCTCGCTCGGGATCGACGGGTGGACACTCGACGCTGGTGGCACCACCCGGAGGGGGTTGACCGCGACCTCGGTCACCGTCCACGCGGAGGACGGCCAGCGCCACCGACCCTGGTCAGCCATCGACGCCCGGCTGGCCGACGCCGACCTCCCCGCCGCGATCAGCCGGGGAGCCCGGCGGACCTTCGAGCTGCTCGCCCGCGCCGAGGCCGCCGTCCACGGTGTGGAGATGGACCAGGTGCACTTCCACGAGGTCGGCGCGATCGACGCCCTGGTCGACATCGTCGGAACCTGGGCGGCGTGGTCCGACCTGGGCGAACCCGACGTGTCCGCCGGGCCGGTCGGCCTCGGGGTCGGCACCGTCGCCATGGCGCACGGCACCGTTGCGGTCCCCGCACCGGCCACCCTCGAGCTGCTGCGCGGGATCCCTACGGTGCCGGTCGACGCAGCCGGCGAGACCGCCACCCCCACCGGGGTCGCACTCCTGGTGTCGATGGTGGACTCCCCCGACCGCTGGGGAGCGATGCCCGCCGGGACCGTCCACTCGGTCGGCCGGGGGGCCGGCTCCTGGGACCCGCCCGGTCACGCCAACGTGGTGACCGCGGTGGCGTTCGAGCCGACCGGCCCGACCGCGGACGGAGAGGTTTCGGTCGAAACAGTGCTGATCGAGACTGTGCTGATCGAAACAACTGTCGACGACGTCACCCCCGAGGTCCTCGGCCACCTCATCGACGCCGCGATCGCCATGGGAGCCGACGACGCGTGGGTCCTGCCGGTCACCATGAAGAAGAGCCGGCCCGGTCACCAGGTCCGGGTGCTGTGCAGCCCGCCGCTGGTCCCGGAGGTGCGCGGGCTGCTCGCACGCGAGACCGGGACGCTGGGGTGGCGCGAGTGGTCGGTCACCAAGCACGAGCTGCCCCGCCACGAGACGGTGGTGGAGCTGGACGGCCGCCCGGTGCGCATCAAGGTGGGCCCCCACGGAGCCAAGCCCGAACACGACGACGTGGTCGGGATCGCCCGGGCGTCGGGGCGCGCCGCCCGCGACGTGGCCGCCGAGGCCGCCGCCGCGTTCCGCGACACGCTCCCCTGACCGGCGCCCTCACGCGCTCAGCCGCTCAGCAGGCGCTTGACCCGGTTCGGGGCGACGTCGAAGCGCGCCGCGACCGTGGCCGCTGCGTCGCGGCGGCTGGCGCCGGTCTCCAGTTCACGCTCGAGGGCGCGACGCAGCTCGTCGTCGGTGACATCCGGCGGCGGCTCGGCCCCCGCGAGCACCACGACGAACTCGCCGCGGGGCTCCACCTCGGCACACCGGTCGACGGCGTCGGCCAGCGTGCCGCGCCACGTCTCCTCGTGGAGCTTGGTCAGCTCGCGGCACAGCGCCACGCCCCGGTCCGCGCCGAGGGCGTCGCGCAGGTCCTCCATGGTGGAGCGGAGCCGGTGCGGTGCCTCGTAGAGGACCGTCGTGCGCTCCTCGCCGACCAGCGCGGCGATCCGGGTGCGCCTCGCCGGGCCCTTCCGGGGCAGGAACCCCTCGAAGCAGAACCGACCGGACGGCTCCAGCATCCCGCTGCCGACGAGACCCACCGCGGCGGCGAACGGTCCGGGCACGACCTCGACCGCCACGCCGGCGCTCCACGCCGCGGCTACCAGGACCGCGCCCGGATCCGACAACCCGGGCAGGCCGGCATCGCTGACCAGCGCCACGCGGTCGCCGGCCGCGGCCCGGGCGACGAGGTCCGCGGTCACCGCCGCCTCGGTGTGGTCGTCGAGGCGCACCAGCCGCTTGCCCGGTATGCCGGCGTGCTGGAGCAGCCGGCCCGACCGGCGGGTGTCCTCGCACGCCACCACGTCGGCCCCCTCGAGCGCCGCGACCGCCCGGGGCGACAGGTCGCCCAGGTTGCCGATCGGCGTGCCGACCACGACCACGCGCCCGTCCGGCATCCGCGTCTCAGTCATCGCCGCGCACCTCGAGGCGGTCGCCGGCGCGGACGTCCCAGCGCCGGAACGAACCGGCCTCGGCTTCGAACACCACCGACGCAGTCAGGGAGGGCCGGGTGACCCGCCGTGGCACGACCGTGAGGACCCGGGCCACCCGATAGCCGCTCGCGCCCGTCGGGACGCAGGTGACGACGTCGATCGGCACCCTCATGCCGAAGGTGTGCACCGACCGGGCCCGCATCCGCAGGACGCCGTCGAGCGGATCACGGCCGATCAGCCCGCGTCGGCGCTCGCGGTGCGTCGCCGCGGTCTCGACCGACGCCAGGACGTCACCGTTGCGCACCAACCACGGCACCAGCGCCACTCCTCAGACGTTGAACCGGAACTCCATGACGTCGCCGTCGACCGGGCGGTAGTCCTTGCCCTCGACCCGCAGCTTGCCCACGTCGCGCGCCGCGGCCCACGACCCGCACTCGAGCAGCTCGTCCCAGTGGATGACCTCGGCGCGGATGAAGCCGCGTTCGAAGTCGGTGTGGATCACCCCGGCGGTCTGCGGTGCGGTCGACCCGGCCCGGAAGGTCCAGGCCCGGGTCTCCTTCTCGCCGGTGGTGAAGTACGTGCGCAACCCGAGAAGCGAGTGGGCGGTGTGGAGGAACTGCGGCAGCGCGCCCTCCCCCAGGCCCAGAGCGTCCAGCATCTCGACGCGGGACTCCTCGTCGAGCAGCGCGGCTTCGGCCTCGAGCTGGATGCACAGACCGAGCACCAGCTCGTCGGCGGCTCCGGTGGCGGCGAACGCGGTCCGCACCGGGGCGAGCACCTCGTCGAGGTCCTCCATCTGGGCCTCGTCGACGTTGACCAGCGCCATCGCCGGCTTGGCGGTCAGCAGGAAGAACGGTTTGAGCAGCGCCGCGCGTTCCTCGTCGAGTCCGGCACGGTACAGCGGGGTCCCGGCCTGCAGGTGAGCGATCGCCTCTTCGAGGGCGGCGACCTCGTCGGCCAGGGTCCGATCGGCGCGGGCGGCCTTGCGGCGCTTGTCGATCTGCTTCTCGAGCGACTCCAGGTCCGCGTAGACCAGCTCGATCTCGAGGGTCTCGAGCTGCTCGACGGGGTCGGTGGAACCGGGGACGTCGTCGTCGACGAACGCCCGCAGGACGAACACGATGGCGTCGACCTCGCGGATGTGGGAGAGGAACCGGTTGCCCAGGCCCTCGCCCTGGGCCGCCCCCTTGACCAGGCCCGCGATGTCGACGAACTGCACCGCGGCGGGGATGATCGTCTTCGTCCGGCTCATCTCGGCCAGCGCGTACAGCCGGGGGTCGGGCACCTTGGCCACACCGACGTTGGGGTCGACCGTCGCGAAGGCGTATGGCGCCGCCAGGGCGCCGCCTCCGGCCAGGGCGTTGTACAGGGACGACTTGCCGGCGTTCGGCAGTCCGACGAATCCGAACCGTTCCACGTTGCGGAGGGTAGTGGCAGACCTCGGACGCGGTGTGTAGACCGGTCGACCGTGAGCGGGCCCGCCGACGCCGAACCGGTCTTCACCGAGCAGCTCGGCTCCGACGACCCGCTCGAACGCGCCCGGGCCGCGCTCGACCTGGCGCTCTACTACCTGGACCGCGGGTTCGCTCCGGCCGGCAAGACCCGGGCGTTCCGCAAGGCACAGGACATCGTCGGTGAGATCGGCTCCGAGGACCTCCGCTCCCGGGTCGCCGCCGGAACCCTCACCGACCTGGCCGGGATCGGCCCGTCGACCGGCTCGGTGATCTCCGACGCGGTCGACCGGCGGCCGTCGCGGTACCTGGCCGACCTCGCCTCGGCCACCGTCCAGGACGTCGGATCCGGCGGCGGGATCCGCTCCCTGCTCAGGGGCGACCTCCACAGCCACACGTTCTGGTCCGACGGCTCCGAGAGCGTGGCGACCATGGCACGCTCGGCCCGGGCGCTCGGCCACGAATACCTGGCAGTGACCGACCACTCGGCCCGACTCACCGTGGCCCACGGACTGGACGAGGCCCGCCTGGGCGAGCAGCTCACCGAGATCGAGGCGCTCAACGCCGAGCTCGCCCCGTTCCGGATCCTGACCGGCATGGAGGTCGACATCCTCGAGGACGGGCGCCTCGACCTGTCCTCGGAGATGCTGTCGCGACTCGACGTGGTCGTGGCGTCGGTCCACTCGAAGCTGGCGATGGACGAGCGGGAGATGACCCGACGGATGGTGATGGCCGTCGCCGATCCCGACGTCGACGTGCTCGGCCACTGCACCGGCCGCAAGATCACCGGGCGGGGTCGCCCTCAGTCGCGCTTCGACGCCGACATCGTGTTCGCGGCCTGCGCCCGGTTCGACACCGCGGTCGAGATCAACTGCCGCCCGGAGCGCCGGGACCCGCCAGAGGAGCTGACGGCGCTGGCGCTGGAGTGGGGGTGCCGGGTGTCGATCGACACCGACGCCCACGCCCCCGGACAGCTCGAGTGGCAGGCGTGGGGGTGCGGCTTCGCCGCCGACATGGGCATCGACCCGGAGCGGATCATCAACACCTACCCGGCCGACGAGCTGCTCGGGTGGACCGCCGCGCACCCGACCGCGTGAACGGTCGGGTGATCTCAGTCCCCTGCGGCCTGCTCGCCCCGCGCCGCCGGTGATCGACCACCGGCGCTGAGGTCGTAGCGGCCCCGGCCGCTGGATGCCGAGCAGCCGCCGTCGTTGCGGCCCGAGGCCTCGCCGAGCTCGCGGTCGAGGATCGGTGTCGCCCCGCTGAAGACGCCCCACGGGCTCTCGCAGCCGGGGACCACCCAGGCGTGCGACATCCAACCCGCCGACCCGTTGGCCTTCACCCCGCCGCGCGCCGCGCACTCCTCGGCGGTGGTCGACGAGTCGCCGATCACGCCCGCGTCCGGTGCGGTGCACAACCCGACGTGGCGGTGGTAGTGGTCGTTGTCGCCGGTGAAGCCCTGGGTCGGCTCGGCGTCGCCGGGCTGCAGCACGTAGTAGCTGAGGCCGACGACGTGGGCGTCTGGACCGTTGCCGTCGTAGAGGACCATCTCGGGCTGGTCCACGGCGAAGACCCCGTCGACGATCGAGAACTTCATGTAGTGCGCGCCGATGCCGGGGACGTACGGGGTGACCCGGACGTAGCCCGCAGCCATGGCGTCCGCCGCGGTCGGCAGGTCCAGGGCGGCCCGGCGCGCCGTGTCCAGCTCCTCGGCCAACGCCACGCACTGCGACTGCTCGACCATCGCCGTCCACGGCGTCGGACCGATGTGCCCACCGTGACCGCCGTTGTCGTCGGGCGCCGCGCTCGGAGCCGACCCCGATGCCGGGGCGGATCCGTGGGCGTGGCCCCCGGACGCGGCCGCAGCTCCCGCCGACGAGGCGCTGCGACGGGCCATCCAGACCCGCCAGTCCCGGTAGTCCTCGTCGGTGGCGCCGGCCAGGGCGACGACCAGAGCGGCGGCGTCGAGCTCGGCGCCGGAGTCGGAGCGGGCGGTCGCCGAGACCAGGCGGTCGAGGCCGATCGAACCCCGCCCCTGCTGCAAGTCCGGGAACCCCGACGTCGGAGCCGGGGGCGCCATGGCCATCGTCCCGCCGCCGTAGGTGTCGACGCCGAGTGCCGAGGCCTCGGTCCAATAGCTCTTCGGGTTGAAGCCCTTGTCGCAGCGCTCGTCGTCGATGGCTGCCATCTGGGTGCGGTGCTCCGCCGCGTCGGCAGCCGTGCCCTCGGTCCCGTGGCTGTGGCCCGCCGCCCCTTCGCCGTCCGATCCGGTCGAGACGAGTCCGACGGTGACCAGTCCGAGCACCGCGACCGCGGCGATCGACGGGACGAGCACACCCACCCGGAGCCGTCGCGGCGCCCACGCCATCACCACGGCCACGACGACCGCCGCGGCCTCGAGGGCTGCGCACACGCCGTCGATCAGCCCGACCTGCTCGACCACCCCCGCGTGCGACCCGAACGGCAGGCCCACCGTTCGCGCCCAGATCCACACGGCCAGCGCGGCGGCGTTGAGCGCGGCGGTGGCCACCGCGACGCCGCGGGT
>WBZP01001921.1_pt1 | contig 24641 bp, 17 predicted proteins | sample 5204301 | NCBI WGS metagenome assembly WBZP01 (sample SAMN12412401, study PRJNA552823) | activated sludge metagenome | isolation source: activated sludge from nitrification reactor of wastewater treatment plant... | place: USA: Pennsylvania | collected 2017 | reverse complement strand
ACCCCAGACATAAGCGTTTCCCGCACGGTTCCCAGAGTGCTATGGGAATGCCAGTTTCTCGATGGGAACGGAGTTTATTGGAGTCTGCCCTAGACTCTCGTCGAACTGTGTGGCAGCTCTACGATAGGGGGGGCTTGCATATGACACGGACGATCCTCGTGGCAGGTTGCGTTGCGATCGGTTTCGCCTTGGTGATCTCTTGTGGCACAGGTGGGACGAGTGGTTCGGGTGGTACCAGCGATACCAGCGATGATGGCGGTACCAGCGGAAGCGTACAGCAAGCTGTCTTTATCAACGAGGTTGTCCATGCCGCTTCGGAGAGGCAACTGCGCTGGCCAACGGCGAGCACTCCAAAGCTCGGAACCGGCCCCGCGTTTTACGAGGTGGGGTTCGATGACAGTGCGACGAAAGGCTGGCAGAGCGGACCTGGGCCGTTCGGCTTTGGCACGACGACTCCGGCAGCTCCGGCGTTTGGCACGAATACCCAGACGCAGATGCAGAACCTCACCCCTACCCTGTACCTGCGGAAGACATTTACAGTCAGCGCGGCCGATGCTGCAAAGCCAGATCCACTTCAACTGACCACGAGCTTCAACGACGGATTCATCGTCTACGTAAACGGAGTGGAGATCGCCCGTCGCTGGGCCGGCCCTGCGGGTCAATTCCAGTATCACGACCAACACGCGTACGACCCGGATTTGAATTCGACCGCGCAGGATGTGATCCTCAATACCGAGACTGTGAACCTCGGCGCGACGAATACACGTCTCGTTGCAGGGGCCAATGTCATCGCCGTTCACGCGCTGAATGTCGTCCACACCAATCCGAACTTCGTCTTCAGCGGCAGCCTTGGAATCGGGGGTGCCTCACCGGTGACGCTGGTGAACGCGACCGACACTTGGCGGTACTTTCCGGGGGTTGTAGAACCGGCAGGCGGACTCTACGATCCAGCGCTGATTTTCAGTGGAAGGCTCTCGGTACCGTGGGGCAAGGCGGCTTATGACGACACGACCTGGACCGCAGGAGCCGGACCGCACGGCCAGGGCATCGCGGGCATGGGAACCAGCGTCTCCGGTGTCGTTGGCAACACTCCATCGCTCTACACGCGAATCGTTTTCAACGCGTCAGCGACCGATGCAGCGGACTCGACTCCGCTGCAACTACTGGTCGATTACGACGACTCGTTTGTGGCCTACATAAACGGAGTGGAAGTTGCGCGGGCAAATCTTCAGAACGCCAATACTTTCGTTCCTCGTACAGCGGTCGCGACGACCACACGCAATTACGCCGGTGCCCCAACGACGTTTGTCATTAGCCCGGCAAAGAACGTGCTCGTTCCCGGCGCAAACGTGCTGGCGGTACAAGCGCACAATGTATCGATTGGCGATGGTGATATCGGGGTCAGCGCCGACCTTCGGATCGGTGCCGCGGGCACTCGTCTGGTGGCAAACAACTCCCCATCCTGGCGTTACAAAGTCGGAACCACCGAGCCCGTTGTCGATCTCGATGGAGCGATAGAGGACAATCCGGAAGCACCGGCATCGGTGAATGACTGGGTGGAACTATACAATCGCGGAACTGTCCCCGTTTCGCTAAACGGCTGGTCGCTGAGCGACCGCTCTGGCACTTCGCAGAAGTGGCTGTTCCCAGATGTAAGCATCCCGGCGGGCGGGTACATCGTGGTGATCCTCGACGGGCAGGACATCAAGGCCCCCGGAACCAATGGGTATCTCCACGCGGATTTCTCGCTGGACTCAGACGGGGAATATCTCGGGCTGCGCGATGCCACAGGAGCACTCGTACAGGAGTTCCCTAAGCTGCCACCCGGTTCGCCGTTTCACTCGTTTGGCAGAAACGCCCAAGGCCAGTACGTATATTTTGATCAGGCCACACCGGGTGCGGCGAATGTCGGAACCGAGTTTTCCGGAATCGTCGCACCGCCCGTGCCCTCAAACTCCGGTGGCTTTCTCGGTGGGGCGACTTCGGTCACGCTCACCAGCACGACTCCCGGCGCAACCGTGCGTTACACCGACACCGCCAATGCATCCGGCCCGACCGACGGCTCGGAGCCTACTGAGACGACGGGCCTCGTCTACAGCGGCGGAATCAGCATCGGAAGCACCCGCGTCATTCGTGCCGCAGCGTTTGCTCCGGGGATGATCCCGTCGCCCGTGGTTTCCTTCACCTACTTGATCGGAGAACCGGCCCCGAGGCCAAATCTTCCGGCCGTGTCCATCATCGGCAACCAACTGCGCTCGCTGTACCGCCCCTACGGGACCATGGCGATCGTCAACAACCTGGGTGCCAACTATCCCGCAGGACCGTGGTCGGCGCTCGGTGACATGCAACAATACAACAACGCCAACTTCCGTGGGATCTGGGGCGAACGTCCGGTGACCTGGCAGCACATTGCGGCAAATGGTGCACCGCTGTTCAATCTCGACATCGGCCTCCGCATGGCCGGAAGCCCGTATACCCGTCCACGCTACGTGCTGACGGGACCAAACGGCGCGACGCCGAACACGACTGCTTGGAGCACGACCAATGCGCTCGAGAAGCCGTCGATGAATTTCTACATGCGTGATGACCTGGGTGGGGATCCGCTGAAATACCAGGTCATTCCGAATTCCCCTGTCACTTCCTACAGCGACTTCCGCTTCCGTGGCGGCCACAATGACACGAACCCCTTCATCATTGATGAACTGGCGCGGCGGCTCTTCATCGACACGGGTAACAAGGGAAGCCTCGGCGTGAATACCACGCTGTACCTCAACGGAGCGTTCAAGGGAATCTTCAATCTCGTCCAACACGTGCGTCAGGAATGGCTCCGGGAGGCCTTTCGGAGTGACCTCGATTGGGACGTTCTGCAGGTCGGAATACCGTCTGATGGCGATGGCATTGCGTATCAGGAGATGTTCACGTTCCTGCGCAACAATCCGCAGAGCCTGCTGGCGAACTATCAGGGGATGCAGGCGCGTCTCGATATGACCGCTTTCATCGATTATCTTCTCCAGAACATCTACACCTGCACGGGTGACTGGCCGCACAACAACTGGATCGCCGCACGCGAGCGATCCACGAGCGGTAAGTTCAGGTTCTTCACCTGGGACGCCGAAGGCGCGTTCGGTTCGTTTGGCCTCACGGTGACGAGCAACAACTTTGTCACCCAGCCGCAGAACAACGGCGCTCCTGGCACGCAAAGTTCGCTGGTCACGATGACGCCGCAGACCGACTCGATTACCGCTGGGGCGCGGATTCTCTATACGCTGCTGCGCGATAGTCCCGAGTTCAAGTTGCTCTTTGCCGACCGGATCCAGAAACATTTCTTCAACGGCGGAGCGCTGACCGATGGTGCCATCACAGCGCGTTACAACGAGCTCGCAAATGAAAGCGCTCCGTTTATCGCGGGCTTCAATGCAACGCGTGTTCCGAACTGGGTCAATGGCGTCGGCGACTCGAACCGGTGGACGGTCACGCTCAGCGGAACGACGATCGTGTCCACAACCAACGCTCCGAGCCGTCGCAAGGTTCTCCTCGACGGATTCACGAACGACCAGGCCGTCTCCTATCTGCCCGCAGGACCGGTCACCGGCTACTTAAAAGCGCAGGGACTCTTTCCTGCCACGCAGGCACCGTCTTTCGGTCAGTTCGGCGGCATGGTGACTCCGGGATACAACCTCGTGATCAGCAATCCAAATGCAGCCGGAGGCACCGTCTACTACACAACGAACGGTCTTGATCCTCGTCTTCCTGGCGGTGCCGCCCAGGGCACGACGTACACCGGGCCGATACCGATTATGTCGGTGACGACCGTGAAAGCCCGTGTCTTGAGCATTGGCGGTGAGTGGAGTCCTCTTACGGAGGCCACCTTCCGCACCGGTACTGCACCACCGCTGTTGATCACGGAAATCATGTACCACCCGCCGGCCTTTACGCCTCCGGCTTCCAGCACTCCCGTAGACGGCGATGAGTTCGAGTTCATCGAGCTTAAGAACACTGGCTCTGTGCCGGTCAATCTTTACAATCTGCGGTTGAGTGGAGGGGTCGACTTCACGTTCCCACCCGGAGCGACGATCCCCGCAGGAGGCTTCGTCGTGATCGCGAAGAACTCGGCACGGTTGGCGCTCAAGTATCCGGGCGTGGTGGTGGCCGGACAATATGGACCGAGCTCCAGTCTTTCCAATAGCGGCGAGACACTCACGCTCGTGGATCCATTCGGCGATACGATCATGAGCTTCACTTATGACGATGCTCTTCCATGGCCGACGTCAGCAGATGGTGGTGGACGCTCGCTGGTGCCGGTCCAGCCAAACAGCAACCCTTCACCGAACCTTTCCACCTCTTGGCGCGCCAGCACAAACCTCGGCGGATCGCCGGGCGCTGACGACCCGTAACGGGCAGTTTGCACAAGTAAGTCACTCCCGTTCCCATCGAGAAAATCACGAACGCTTCCCTAACTTCCTCACCCGGTAGCAGGGAAGTCCCTCTCAGGTTTCTCGATGGGAAGGAGCATCCGATGTGGACTATCCATCTGAACTTTGCCGTCGAGAAATTGCTCTTTCATGATACGCGGGAAGTCGGCGGGAAACTCCTGTGATGTTTGATCGTCTGCATCAACCAAGCAGCGTGGATCGGAAATGGCTGGCTGCGATGGTGTGGCGCACTGCAGCGTCGGAAGGTAGGTAGGCTCACCGGAGTGCGACCGCCCGCAGTAAAATATCGCGCATGACGATCCGTTCTGCGCTTCGTAGCCTGATTCTGTTTGCGTTGTTTGCCATCCTGGGTAACCCGATCCGCGCCGAAAACCCTGATGCTGCGTCTGACCCGGCAGTCAAACCTTCCGCCTCTACTGAGACTCTCCCCCCTGTCCCCGTAGACGCACGGGCCGAACCGGCGACTCCCATTGCCAAGAGTCCACCACTGCGTGTTCACGTTGGCATCCTGCTGCTGAACGTCGGTCGATTGGACACCAGCACCGGAACCTACACGATGGACTTCTACTTGACGATGCGCTGCAATCGGCCCTGTGATCCCGAGCCGTTTGAGCTGGCCAACGGTCGTATCACCTTCCAGCAGCTTCAGGAACAGCTTCCCGACTACAAGGCCTTTCGCATCCAGGCTGCGCTATCGGTTGGCATGGATCTGCGACGCTATCCGTTCGATCGCCATCAACTCGGTCTGGTGATCGAAGACAGCAACCGAGACGCCAACTCGCTGGTCTATGTTACAGAAACGACGCGCAGCTTGATTGCATCGGACCTTCAGGTCGCCGGCTGGGAATTGTCACCAGGCATCCAGACCCACGTTGAGCCGCACTACTATTCGATCTTCGATCAGACCTATTCCCACTACGTCGCCAGCGTCGAGATTCGTCGGCCCCTACTGGCGTCCTTGGTAAAGGGACTGATGCCGGCCATCATCATGACGATGTGTGGACTGATCAGTCTGCTGATGAGCTCCGACAAGTTCAACCAGCGACTCAGCCTGTCGACATCATCGCTGCTCGGTACGGTCATCTATCACCTGACAATGACATCGGCGATCCCTCCGGTAGCGTACCTGACCTTCGCCGACCGCTTCATGATCGGCAACTATTCCTGTCTGCTCCTGACCGTTGTAACCACGATGCTGCTGATGCACTTTATCGACCGCAATGACACCGCTCGCACGGAGTTCGTCCGCAAGTGGGCACTTCATGTTGTGCCACCACTGTGGATACTGTTGCAGATCATCAACCTGATTCAGCTATAGCGACCGCCGGTGGTATCCACAAAATAGGCATACCAAAAGACTCTTATTGATCTGATGATGGCCATGAGCTGATCATGTCCGGCGCTTCTGAGTCAATGGCCTGGAGGAGGTTCAAAAATGACGCGCAGCGGCCTACGTATTTCGGCGCTGATGGTAGCTGTACTGCCCTTTGGAGCGAGCTGTCGCCACGTTGCGGGAATCGACTGTCGCCAGAGTCGACCGACCGCGCCTGGCGAATATGCATGCACGGTACAGGGATATGACGACCGCGATTTTCTGCTGCGGTTGCCGCCGACGTTCGATGGCTCAAAGAGCCTGCCGCTGATCATCGCGATGCACGGCGCGGCGGGCAGCAAAGAGGGATACAACTCACTGACCTGTCAGGGTGGGGATGCGGGCAATGCGAACTGTCTGTCGCAAGTGGCGGAGCGCGAGGGATTCTTGCTGGTCTATCCGGATGGAACCCGCATCAGTGCGGCAACGGCGGCGAGTCGCACCTGGAATTCCGGCGGCGGTGGCACGCGGGATCTGCGGTGTGAGCATGCGTGCAAAGACGGCGTGGATGACGTCGGATACTTTCGTGCGCTATTGGCTGAGATCGCGGCAATCGTGCCCTATGACACGCGGCGCGTATATCTAACGGGATTTTCGAATGGAGCTGCAATGAGCCATCGGCTCGCCTGCGAAGTCCCAGAGCGCATTGCAGCGATTGCGCCAGTCAGCGGGGCCAACCTATTTGCGGGAGCGGTCGCATGTAATCCAAGTCGGGCCACTCCGATCCTGCACATCCATGGCGATGCTGATCCATGCTGGCCGTATGCTGGTGGGCTGGGGCAGTGCGCAGCCGATCAGATGAACAGCGGCGCGTATGTGTCCGTTGATGAAACGATCGTGGGAACGGCGACTCAAGCCGGCTGGGTCGGACGCTTCGGTTGTAGTGCGACAGCCACCACCACCATGGTCGGCAAGCATCCCCGCGATTCCTACACCGGCTGCCGTGATGGAGTCACAGTGTCACGGCTGCGGGTGTTGGGAATGGGACATACCTGGCCGGGCGGAAACCAGTACCTGTCGACCGATCGCATCGGCCCCAGCACGCAAGATTTCTCCGCTTCACAGTTAATCGTCGATTTTTTCAAGAGTGTTCCGGCGCGCTGATGGCGCGATGCGCGCCCCGCTTCCCAGCCACGAAAAAACCCATCACCGACGAGAGCGAATCGGCTCTCGGTAGTTTGCCCTAGACTCTCCCTCCCGTCGAGAAACATGGAAAGACTTCCCTGCTACTAAGTGAAAAGGTACGGGAAGTTTTCCTGCCGCACTGGTCCATCACGACGAATCGACGGGAAACTCGGCCTTCTGCGCTTGGATGAACGCAAGCTTTACGTCAGCTCCTTGGCGAAGAAGGCCGTGGCTTTCCTAAGAAACTCCTTCCACAGCAGTGACTGCCTTGGCCTTGCCGATCCGCGCCGCGAGGGTAGCCAGGGACGGTGAGGCAGACCGTCTGGCTGCTGAGCGGACGCAGAACCCAGCAGAAGCAACACGACTGCGGAGAAGATTATCGATAGCGAACGCATCTGAGCGCGGCCATCTTGCAGAGCGCACGGCGGCAAGTCGAGCAGGTTAGAGACAGCGAGCAAACTGCGCGCCACGGTGTGCCAGAACTGGCACCTACCCGGTTGTCCATCGGAAGCTCGTGTAGCAGTTGTTGCCCACGAGCCGCAGCAGCTAGTCCGATATATGGACGTCATCCGGTGGGCCGGTCGGCCTGTCGTTAGCCGCGTGCTCGCTTCGGGGTGCCAGTGCGTAGGATCTGAAACGCCCGCCGCGTCCTTTCCACCGCCCTCACCGTCGCCTCATCCTCTTCCCCGGCAAGCTGCGTCACCAGCCCGCCCACCTCCCCAACGATCTTCTCCATTTCCGCCATCTTGGCTTGGAGCTGCTTTAGGATCTCGGTGGTACGCGGATCGCGGATCGACACAGCGGTATCATATCGGTCTTGAGGATACGCTGTCGAGCGCTCTGTCTCCGACGGGCTCGCGTTTCCGTACGCAGATTCGACCGTCGCTGTCGGCACGGAATAACACCGTTTCACGCGGCGTTCTCCTCGGACGCCTCTGTATCGGGCTTGAGGTCTCTATGGACAATCCCAGCCTCGTGAATTGCTGCCAGGGCTTCGGCGATTTGGCGGAGGACGCACAGCGCCCAGCGGACTTCTCCGAAGCGCTTGCGGGCCGACTTCAGGGAACCGCCGACCACCAAGTCCATGATCATAAAGAGGATGCCACCAGCGGTCATATCGACGTCGGTGATGCCGATCAGATTGGGATGACGGAGCCGGGCCAGGATCTGGGCTTCGCGCATGAAGCGCAGCAGGGATTTTTTGTCGGAGAGCTGGGGCACAAACTTCGCGGCCAGGTGTCTACCATCGGCCGTGCGTTCGACTTCATGGACTACGCCCATGGCCCCTTCACCAATCTTACGGACCACTTTGTAGCGACCGACCACGACCTTGCCCGGCGAGAGGTCAGGCAGCGGGGTGTTCTTCCCCGCTTGAGTCTTGATGATGGCGGACATCAGACGACGGGATCGCTCGGCAATCTGCCGGCGTAGCTCTTCGTTGAGGGTCTGCACCTCGCGACTCTTGTTCTCCATCTGCAACACTTTGGTGAGCAGGTCGGTGCGCATCGCCTCCAGGGCTTCGGCAAGATGGGTCATCGCACTGCCGGGAGGCACAGTAACGGGGGTACTTAGATCCCCGGCCGCCATCCGCACCGCTGCATCAAGCAGGTGTTGCTGCTCTTGCATCCGTTTTTGCGTCAGCGCAGCGTCCATCTCCAGACGCAGGGTCTTCGCCGACACGATGCTGATGGCGATTTGGTGCGCCAGGCCAATTAGCACATCGAGATCCTCTTCGTGCAGCCCCTTACGGTTGGTGTCGCTCTCGATATAGAGCACCCCAAGCGGCTGACCCCGGACCTGTAGCGGTGCCGCCATCAGCACCTGTCGTTTGTCGGAACTCCGTCTCATGGTGGGTCTCTGCGATACCAGGCACTGTTCGACGAACGACAGATCCACCGCTGTCGGTGCATGCAAGCTCTGGCCCTCGCTGCTGCGACCGCTCGCAAACTCGAGCTGGCCGCTTTGTTCGTTGCGAAGGAACAGAAATGCCCGTCGCGCCGCCAGCAGCCGAACCAGCCCGGATAGCGCAACCTGTGCTCGCTCATCGGGAACCAACACCCTCGATGATGCAAGGCTCAGGTTGAGCATCGAGGTATAGCTTTGCAATCGCTGGTGAGACCTCAGCACCCGTCTGCCCAGAATGACCCCAATGGTGACAAAGAATAGCGCATAGCCGATGTGCCCTAGCTTGGGCTGCGAACGCGACAACACCCCGAGCGCAACCAGCACGTCATAGACCGCGATAAGCCCAGCGCCGAGGAAGCCGAACGCAAAAATCCGCGCCTCGATGTTCCCTCTCAACGAGTAGTAGAGAGGCAACCCAACGGCGAGTACAAAATCGCACAGCAGCAGCATCTGGACTGGAAACAGAATCCGCAGCACCGGCACCCGCACAAACGCGACGGCCAGCGCTGATCCAAACAGATAGAGCCACTGGAGCTGGCGCAGATAGTACACAGTCCGCCATGGCCCCTGGCCAAACATCTCCCCGATGAAGTAGCACAGCGACAACATCGTGACTTGGAGCGACCACAGCTCAATGTAGGTAAGCAGCAGTGGGTAATCGAACAGGAAAATCCGGAGCTGCGCCTGCGACAAGATGTAAACGGCACCGCTCACCGCCAAGCAGCCGTAGGCAAAAAAGACCCGTTCCTCGCGCCGCAGCCAAAACAGCAGGAAGCCAGCGGACCCGAGCAGAATCAAAAAACCACCGACGATCAGTCGGGGTAGATCGAGCTTAAACAAGTTGACCAAGATGACGCTGTGCTCGCCGAAACGAATCGGTCCGGCAGGCCCAATGTTGCGGTGCTCGGAATAGATGCGCAGAGTCAACCGCTTCCCAGCGCTATCGGGAGGCAGACGGACGATATGCCCTCGGTAGCCCAAGTATTCCGGCGTACGGGACGAAAAGTCGCCCCACGCATAGACCAGTTGCCCCTCAACGTAGACCTGGAACTCCTGATCCAAGTGCCCCACATGCAGGACCGGATCCGTGTGGGTGTGGGGCGGAATCTCCGAGCGCAGCCACAACCAGTGACTACCATTTCGGCCCGGAACACCGTCGAAACGACCAAGCTGCGTCCACTCGCTGGAATGCGAGTACGGCCGCGCCCATTCCAGCGCCCCCCAGGCCGCACGCGGTGAGTCGCCCCACTTGTATTCCCAGACGCCGCTGTATTCGAGGGGTCCGAGCGGACGCAAAATCGGCGGGCTTTCTCCACGGGGCAGCGGCTCTCCTGACGGCAGTGAACCGAGAGTGACGGCTGCACCCGCCGAGCCCATGGCAGCCATGAGGGCAACGAGGATCACCACCATGCGCAGCCCAACGCCCGTCATGGCGCACCTGTGAAGACAATGGAACACCGACAATGCGGGCCTTCCTAACTTAATAACGGCGACCGAAGAGACGGTGACGCGATGCCAGCCCGAGCATCGCTACGGCAGCAAACAGCGCGAGTGCTCCCTGACGGTCGGGACTTGGGGTAATGCGACAGCCACAGCCGGTATCAATTGCCCCGCCATCGATCGGTGGCGGGTCGGTCGTGCCGCCACCACCAACCAAGCCAAATAAGGCGAAGTAAGCACGTCGCATAGAAGCCCCCAAAGTGAAACGTCGCACTTTGTCATCGTAACAGCCCGGCTCGCCGACGAAAACCCCTGTCGGGAAAGCCGACAGTTGCCCACTTCTACCCAAGTCGCAGTCGGCTGGCTTTGCTATGCTCCGCGCATGAGCTTCGGTTCGTCCCCACGCCCCGGTTTCCCCGAGACCTTCAACATGGCCGACTACTTCCTCGACCAGCGCGTGCGGGAGGGGCTCGGGGACAAAATCGCCGTCTATGACGACCATGGCAGTTACACCTACAACCAGATCGTCGAGCGCTCCGAGCAGGTCTGCGGCGCGCTGTGGCAGGCGGACATCCGCCCCGAAGATCGCTGCCTGATCGGCTTGTCCGACTGCGTCGAATTTGTCACCAGCTTCTTCGGCGTCCTCAAAGCGGGCGCGGTCGTGGCGATGGTAAACCCGGAGCTGCCGACGGAAGATTACCTGTACTATCTGCGCTATACCCGCTGCCGAGCGCTGATTGCCGACGCTGATTTGGTGACAAGAATTGCCCCGCTGCTCGCCGAATGTGACTGCCTAAAGGCCATCCTCATCGTTGGTGACTACGACATTGGCTTGGTCGGTGCCGCGAGCATTCCTCCGCACATCCAGATCGTACCGTGGGATTTGGTTCGGCAGGCCCCTCGACGCGGCAGCTATCCAACCAGCAAGGACGACCCTGCGGTCTGGCTATTTACGAGCGGCTCGACGGGAAAACCCAAAGCGGCGGTGCATTTTCACCACGACTTCCCGTACAACACCGAGTGTTACGCGAAGCAGGTGCTCGGACTTACCGGGTCCGATCGGACCACGGCGGTGTCGCGACTGTACTTTGGCTATGCGACGGGCACGAACCTGATGTTTCCGTTTGCAGTCGGCGCAAGCTGCGTACTATTCCGAGGCCGCCCAACGCCCGAGACGCTGTTTGATCGCATCAAGCGGCACCAAGTGACGGTGTTGGCCTCGGTACCAACGGCGCTCCAGCGCATGCTCGATCACGATCCTGAAGCAGACTTGTCCTCGCTGCGAATCATTACCTCGGCGGGCGAAGCGCTGCCGCCAGAGCTAAGCGAGCGCTTTCGGCGGACGTACGGAGTCGAGATTCTTGATGGAATCGGGTCGGCGGAGCTGTTTCATATCTACATTTCGAATCGACCCGGACAGGTGCGAGCGGGCTCTCTCGGACAGCTCGTTCCCGGCTACACGGCCCGGATTGTGCGAGCAGATGGAGCCGACGCTCCACCGGGTGAAATCGGCACATTGTGGGCGTGCGGTGACTCGGCAGCTCTCTGTTATTTTCAAGCGCACGAACAGAGTAAGGCGACACTGCGCGGCGACTGGGTGGTATCCGGCGACTTGTTTCACTGCGACGAAGATGGATTCTTCTACTACGACGGACGCGCCGACGATCTGCTCAAGGTCGGGGGCATCTTTGTGTCCCCGCTGGAAGTCGAAAACATCCTGACCGGCCATCCTGCCGTCGTCGAATGCGCGGTGGTTGGCGAAGAAAACCAGCACGGACTGGTACGAGCCCTCGCGTTTGTGGTGATCCGCCCGAGCCACAGCCCCGATGACGGCCTCGCCGAGTCATTGATTGCGCACTGCAAAGAACACCTGGCCCATTACAAAGCCCCGAGTCGCATCGAGTTCGTCGCCGAGCTACCACGCTCCGACCGAGGCAAGATCCTACGCCGAGTCCTCCGCCGCGTAAGCTGACCCAAGTAGATGCTCGACCTTGCCCACACGCCGCTTCTACGGGGCCTGTTGCTATTCACAGCCGGAGCGGTCGCCTCGGGTCTGAATGCCGTTGGTGGCGGCGGTTCGCTGGTGACGTTTCCAACGCTGGTTGCACTCGGGATACCAGCCCTTTCCGCCAACTCCACAAACTCTGCCGCACTGTGGCCTGGTAGCCTCGGGAGTGCGCTCGGCCTGCTCAAGCCCCTGCGCGAGTCCCGGATGGCGCTGCCGACACTGCTGCTCCCGACGGTGGTCGGTGCGGTGCTGGGTGCCGTGCTGCTGCTCGCCGGTGGAGAACGGGTCTTTCGCTGGGCGGTACCACCGTTGATCTTCCTGTCAACGCTCCTGCTCGCATTTCAACCGACACTACGCAAGCTGACCCACACTGGCCGTCACATTCCAGCCTGGCTCGGGATGCTGCTCCAGCTATGCATTGCCATCTACGGTGGCTATTTCGGGGCCGGGATGGGCATCCTGATGCTGGCCCTGTTTGGCCTGTTTGTCGACGGAGACATCCATGCCCACAACGCGGTCAAAGCCTGGCTCGGACTGGTGATCAACCTGACAGCGTCCGGCGTACTGCTCAGCCAAGGACTGGTTGACATCCCCGCCGCACTATGGGTGGCTGCGGGCTCCATCGTCGGTGGTTATGTGACCTCACGATTGATGCAACGACTCGATCCACGACGGTTGCGACGGCTGGTGGTGGTGCTGGGATTTTTGCTATGTGCGTGGTTCTTCGCACGAGCGCTCGCCGTCTGATATAAGTCCGCCAAATGTTCGAGTCACTGCGCACCGATGGTGGAGATGGAATCCGAGGGCTCTGGCAGCGGCTACGTCCTGGTGCGTTTGCCACAGGGTTGGCTAGACTGCTTCAGTCGCTGCGCTTTGCCGATGGACAGGGTCAGCTCTGGCCGCTGCGTGTCCTGACCCCCGATGAAAGGCTCAGCAAACCGATCAAAGCGGCGGGCTGCTCGGTGGTCGTCGAAGAAGCCCGTGCTGGCAGTAGCGCCGGCCTGGCCGCTGACGCGCTGTGTTTGCTCCTTCACGACCGAACGACGCTGGATTCGCTGGTTGGCCAGGTCGAGCGGGTCCGCAGCGGCGGCATGATCGTACTTTGCAGCCGTCCCGGTCGTCTGCCGCGACAACTGCTCACGGCGGCGTTTCTTCATGCGGGCCTGTCGGAGATCGTCCAGATGCCAGCCGGCCAATACTTGCTCACCGCCGGTTTGGTGTTGCCCAAATACTAAATTGCGATGGCTGCGCGACCGATCACATCGATCAGCAGCCCGGTCAGAAGAGACAGAAGCCGCCCTCGCTCGACCTGTTTGTGGGCCAGCCAGTCCAGCGCAGTCGCCTCGACAAAGCCAATCCAGCCTCGCACAGCAGCCCGAAGCAGCGGTGTCTCGATTCCTTCCGGCAGTGCGTCGAGAATCCGTCGGGAAAAAGTCGAGCGGGCCTCTTCCAAAATATTGGCAATCTCGCGATCCGCCCCCAGGCCACCACGCATCAGCGCCACATAGGCAGGACCGTGTCGCTCGACAAAAGCCAGATAGGTCTCAATCCCGCGTCGCGCCCGTTCCTCGGGCAGAAGCTCGACGGGTGGCAGCGTCTCATCGAGGAGCTGTTGCGCCGCATGCCGCAGTGCCGCCGTATACAGATCGCGCTTGGTTGGAAAGTAGTGGTAGAGCAGCCCCTTCGAAACACCGGCGGCCCGCGCCAGTTCATCAATCGAAACCTCATCGTACGAGCGCTCGGCAAAGAGTCGGAGCCCCAGCGCCAACAACTGCGCCCGCCGTTCATCGACGAGAAGCCGTGATCGCGGGGGTTTTTCCGCCATTCCCGTCACCATCCGTCCGACAGAGGGTGGTCTGGCCCGACGTACCGCTTTGCGAGGAGATACCGGCGGCTCCATGACGCGAGCATAGCGCCTATTGACCAAGATTCAATAGCCAATTACCTTGGAGCCGGCATCCGAATTTCGTAGGAGTACCCATGTCCACCCGACAGCTTGGCAACACCTCTCGTAGCATCATCACTGGCGCTGGCAGCGGCTTCGGTCGTGGCTTGGCCATCGAGCTGGCAAGGCGCGGTGGCCACCTCATCCTGTCCGACATCAACCTGACCGGCCTAGAGGAAACGGCTTCACTGGTTCGTAGCGCTGGCGCTTCGTCGGTAAAGACCCTCCGCTGCGATGTCGCACAGCTCACCGATGTCGAAGCACTGGCAACCGCCGCTGGCGACGATCCGATTGATCTGGTCGTCAACAACGCCGGCATTAGCTGCGGTGGACTCATCGGCGAAGTACCGATTGCCGACTGGCACAAGACGATCGACATCGACCTGTGGGGTGTCATCTATGGTTGTCACGTATTTGTACCGATTCTCCGTCGCCAAGGCCGGGGAGCAATCCTCAACGTGGCATCTGCCGCCGGGCTGCTATCGGCGGGACGAATGGGGCCTTACAACGTCGCCAAGGCTGGGGTGGTGTCTCTCAGTGAAACGCTGTCCGCCGAGCTAGCCGGCACCGAGATCGGCGTCACTGTGCTCTGTCCGACCTTTTTCCGCACCAACATCGCCATCGGTGGACTGTTTGCAGATGAACGCAGCAAACGCTTGGCCGAAAAGCTGGTCGCCAAGGGTCGAGCTGTCGAGGAAGTGGTCGCGGCAGCGCTGCAATCCGTCGAACGCAACGAGCTGTACTGCGTGCCGATGGCCGATGCCCGCTGGTTCTGGCGTCTCAAGCGCGCCCTGCCCGGTGCCTTCCGCACCATGCTGACTACGTTCGATAAGTTCGTCTATAAGAAGCGCTAGCACTGGTGGCCCTGGTCACGGCTTGTTCCGTTTCCGAAAGATCATGGTGCAGTCGCCACCACCATGAGGATAGGAGCGAGGATAGTCAGCTACCTGTTCCCACCCCAGCCCAGACAGACAGGTTGCCAACTGTACGGCGTCGTAGCGACGAAAACGGAAGAGTGAAAAACGCCTGGGCTCTCGTACTCTCCCCAACACTGTCGCAACAATCTCGACGCTGTAACTCCCCGGCACTGCGCTGTTGGTCAGCAATTCATAGTGAAACGTCACATCTGTCACATCTCGGCAGTGACGCCAGATCGCGCTTCCCAACCACTCCTCGCGTGAGCGATGACCCTGCGGCTTTGCTCCGCTCAACAACGGATCACAGCGACGAATGGCATCTGGTTCCGTCGTCGAAGCATAGGCAAGCTGAAAGTCCATGAGGAGCAAGTCACCGGAATGACAACCCACGAGGTTGTACTTGAAGAACTTGAGTTCGTTATCCAGGTTGCCGATCGTTCCTCCCAACATCGACACCAGACGTCTCCGGTGAGAGCGCTCCGGAGTGTAGTGCAACTGCGGGTAGCGCTCCATGTGATGAAAGTTCGCCTGCATCGCAAAGTAAGACACGCCGTGTTGGTTGCAGAACACATCTGCGGCGTGCTTAAAGCCCTCACTTAGCAGAGGCTGACTGATGTCCAGCAGATAGAGTCGTAGATCAGGAATCTCCATCCGCGCCACAATGTGCTGAGCCAGCCGAACTTCCTCTCTGGCATCCCCTGAACCCAGCGCAATCATCTCAATCCCAGCACCACGGGATTTCTCATAGATCACATCAGCCGCTCGCTCCAGCAAGGGACGGCCGCGAAACGCAGAGACGTAGATCGGATCATTCGCCATCCGTAGATACTGAAGCGCGCTCTGATGTTCCAAGTACGCACTCGTTTGCTCTAGGTAGCCACCGGGACCGTTTAACGTCTCCGATAACTCCATGACCATCTTGACCGGTTCGTATCCGGGGGCGATGTAGCAGTTCAGCGACGCCCCTGGTGATAACGAACTCTGCTCGGTTAGGAACCCCTCTAGGTTCAGATCCAGCTCGGTCGCCTTCTGCAACAAAAGGAGCGTTTTCCGACTAGGAGGACGGACGCCCCGTTCGATCTGTTTGAGCGTGCTGGCTGACACACCGATGCGTTTGCCAAGCGCTTCCAAACTCATTCCCAGCGCCAAGCGCCGATCACGTAGCATCCGCGCCAGTTGGGCGTAGCGCTGCGGGGACGGACTACCTCCGCCCAGCGCTTGGTAGATCCCGCGAACCTCTTTTAGATAACCACGCAGTAGCTTCTTTTGCCCACCTGAGAGCCCAACTAGATCCTCTAGTGCGGCGGCCGCTTCAACCAGTCCACGTCGAGCTCTTTCCGTCGAATCCGCAACTGGATCGGGCTCCATCAGCGCTGGAAATTCTTCCTCCCGTGAAGGATTCAGGTTGGCGTTGTTGTCCAAAAATGCCGGCTTATTCCCTAACATTTCGGTGTCCTGTCTTGGTGTCATCACCACATGCGAACTGAGCTGTGTTTTGTTGCCGATGAACCAACACATACCGCAATTCTTGATGAGTAAAGGAGTCTTTTTGGGAATCTGTAGCGATCTCCTAATGAGTCTCTGTAAGGACTCTTGAAACATCACTTTCGCCGTCGCTATTGTGATCACACACGGCAACACTTGCGCTAGTGCGGAGTCTGCCGTTTGCAAGCGAAACCAAAGGACCAAAGAGGAGCCCACTATGTACGAGCAAACCACGACCGATTCTCGTCCTGCATCGCGCTCTGTGTCTTCGCGCCAGCCTGCGGCTCTGTCTCCTGTAGAGAGTTCTTCTGCAGAACTGTCTCCTGCAGAGCTGTCTCCTATAGATGGCACCACCGCGGCACTGACTCCTACAGCCTTGGCATCTACCGAGGCAGCGCCTGCTGTGCCGTCCGCTCCGAAGAAACCCCTGCAGCGCGGCTTTGCGGTCCTAGATGCCGAGCGCCGCAAGGAAATCGCACGGCTTGGTGGCAAGACCGCACATAGGAATGGCAACGCTCACCGCTTCAATCCCGAAGAAGCAAGCATGGCCGGAAAAAAAGGCGGAGCTACGATCAGCGAGAATCGGGACTACATGGCAGACATCGGACGCCGAGGTGGACTCGCCAAACGCGGCTATAAGATTCGTCGCGCCGAGCAGCAGCTCGCAGCCGAGAACAACTAACCCGATTCCTAAAACGGATTCCTGAGCGCAGAGGGGAGCGCCTCTTTGGGCTCTTCTTTGGGCCTATCCGTGCCTTCCGCAGGCTTCTCAGCCGTGCCTGTCCCCTTCTCTGCCTTGGCCTTTCTCTTCTTTGGCTTCACAGAGTCGCTCGATTCGTTGCTTGCAACCAACTCACGCTTTTCCGCCTTCACGGATTTGTCTGCCTTGGCGGTCGTTTCTGAGCGAGCGACTCTGACTTCCTGCTCAGCGCTGGATACCGCCGCATCGCTTACGTGCTCGCTCTTGCACTTGCCGAGCAGCCGCTGCCCCTGCTGTAGCGCAGAGTCCGTTGCGTTGTCCGAAATAAAGTACAGTTTCTCGATCTGCTCTCGAATCTGTTCACACTGTGCAGCGGACAGTGCTGCGGTAGCAACCGCCAACCTCCTTCTCACAAAGGAGTTGCGGACGTTCATAAAGGGATCCCAGGCTTGGGCACGGAACGGTGAACCAGGAGGAAGCTCGCGATAGAGAGCCACCGCCAGATCCGCCTGTTCGCGATCCGCAGCCCGCAGAAACGCGCCATAGACCGCACTGACGCGCAACTGCTCGTTCGCTTGCTCTGTGATCACTTTGGCCTGTGTATGCTCCGGCTGAACTCTCAAGATCAGCTCGGCATACGCCAAGGCGCTGCCATAATTGCGCTGCCACGCCTCGGCCTCGGCCTGTCGGAGCAGTCGGTCGACATCTGCAACCCGGGCGGCCAGAACCGTCGGCCCCGAACCCGACGACCCAAGCCCCGCCCGCGAAAGGTATTGCACCGCGATCATGGCACCACCGACCACAACCCCACCAATCGTCGCCCACATCAGTGGGGCCAGCGCAGCCCAGCGCGAAGGCGGCGGCGGTCGCAATCGATAGGAGGGGTCGGTCGGCAGGATTTGCTGCGGATCGGGACGATTGGGACGCGGGGCACTGGGCGCTCTAAGCTCCGACGGAATCGCAGCCGCAGGCGTACGCACGGGAGGAACCGCCGCCACAGCACGGTGTCGACCCACCGGCGCATGAGCCCCCGGAGCAGTGACGGCGGCTGCACGACCGCCTGACGCCGGAGACGTCGCGACAGACGCTGCCGATGCGTTCACCGGAGATGGAACTTGCACCGGCTGCACCGCCTGCGCTCGATTCTGGTCTGGCGGCGGTGGTAGAGGCTCTGGCAGCTTCAGGGTCGGTCCAACCGCTGCCGAGCGCTGGGGCTGCTTCGAAGACGGCTGGGGTGCCCCTGGAGCCGCCACGGACTCGATCTCCTCTTCAATGAGCAGCATGGGCAGCTCTTGAACATTGCGAGGAGCTTGTTGCGGATTCGAAGGCGCTTTCTTGCGCGGAGGAGGCGGCGGCATCGAACGCTCAGTCGGGCGTGGTGCAGCATTCGTTCCGTCTGTTTTGGCTGCCAGCGGCGGAGTCGATGGACTTGCGCCACGCTGGGCGGACGGTGACACGCCACGGGTGAGGTTATTGGCCAAGTTCGCCGGCAGATCGAGCAGCGCCGACCGAAGCGCCCGCCAGAGCGCTTGGACCGTTGCAAACCGCGCTTCAGGATCTGCTGCCGCAGCCATTTCCAGCACGGCATCAAGGTGTGCATACGATGGGTGCCGCACCGTCATCTTGGGTGGCGTGCCAACCATCGCCAAGTACGCCGCAAGCGTCTTGGCTTCGAACATCGGCTGTCCGATCAGACACTCATAGACGATCGTTCCGAGAGCAAACACATCGGCACGCACTGTTGCGGCGACCGCTCCGGTCTCAAGCGTTTCCGGGGCTGTGTAGCCGAACGGTCCGTCCCATTTCACCCCGGGCGTTGCACGCAGTTGTGCCATTCCAAAATCAGACAGCAGCACCCCGCCATCCGCAGGCAACAGAATGTTGGTGGGGGTCAGCGCTCCATGCGCTAGATCTCGCTCTGCCGCCGCTTGCAGCGCTGCACACAGCGGTTCGAGCACCGACAACATCGCCGACAGAGAAAGAGGCCCTCGCTGCAAGAGCGCCCGCAGCGATTCACCGTGTACCAGCGGCGACACCAAATACAGCGCCCCCGAGGGCTCGTAACCGGTGTAGAGCACGCCGAGCACCGCCGGATGCATCATGTCAGACGCTGAGTGGCTGACCGCCTGGACGCGATCCAAGATGCTGCGATTGCCAAACTTGGCGTGAATCCGCTTGACCACGCACTCGCCGCCCCGACTCAGGTCGGTCGCCAAGTGCACCACCCCAGATGGGCCACGACCCATCACCCTACCCACCTGGAATCGCTTATCGAGAACAACTTCTTGTGCGACAATCCCGTTAGGGAAATATCGTCTTGTTCTGTGATGCGGAAGTGTGAGGGACATTGTCTGATCCAAATATTCCTTCGAGAAAAGGCTTTTCATCTGGTCTTTGGGAAGTGAGTGGGAAGCGGCTATGTCTGGTGCTTGTCGTCGAGAAGTAGCCGATGTGGGCGCTGTGCGCGGACTTGAGCGAGCAGATCGAGCTGCCGTTCGGTGGGCCACTCCTTTAGTAAGCTGACTAACTCGATCAGCGTCGTGGATTCACCGGCCAAAGTCTCGGCAACTTTGTTTGCTTTGGAATCGGCAACGCTCGATGCGCTGGCGTAGTGGCGTTCTGTCATTGCAAAGGAGCCATGGCCCAGCGCTCTCGCTACGGCATCGGCTGTAGCTCCTCCATCCAGAGCCAACGTCGCGTGTAGGCCTCGAAGACTGTGTGCGCAAACCTCGGTTACTCCCGCGAGTCGACAGAGTCGCCTCACCTGCAACCAATAGTAGTTGCGATGAGGATTTCCCTTGGACGGAAAGAACAGGAGTTCGTCGGGTTGTCTCGTCTGCACTAGCGTCTGTATGAGCGGTCGAAGCTGCTCAGGAATCTTGAGTCTCCGTTTCGCGTTCTTCGTCTTTCCAGAGGTCACCCATAACACCCTTCCATCATCATCCATGTCCCGACCCACGCAGGCGATGACTTCACCTTGACGGAGTCCCAAGTACATCATCAGGAGGACTCCTACTGCGGCGACATCGCCTTCCCTTGCTTGCGCCAAGCAGAACGACTCCAGACGGCGAGCTTCGTCGATACGGAGCTGCTTCTTACCGACATTGACACGCCCGACCGGCTGCACCTCTGCAAACGGATTGTGTTTGCAGAACCCGGACTTCACCGACCATGCGTAAAAGCGCCGCGCAACGGACAGTCGAACACGATGCGTCGCCGCAGCCAGTGGCTTGCCAGTGTTTGGATTCGTCTCCGTGAATTCCTTCCGGTAGAGAAGTCGTGCCTGTTCCTCTGTTAGCTTTGCCAGCAGCGTTCGAATCGGTAGCCACTCCAGATGTCGCCCTGCCTCCGCCACGCTCTGGGGTTTGATGCAGCGCGTCTCGGACAGATACACCATGAACTCCTGAATCGTGGCACCAATAGTCCGCTTGCGACGCACCGATTCCTCTCCTAACAACTTCGCCTTGACCACCTTCGCTTCCTTCTCTGTCTTGAATCCAACGTTCCGAGTCTCTCCGTTCTCGGTGATCTTCAGCCGAAACTTCGTTGGGCCATCCTTGTACGGGCCCCATACAAGAGTCTCTTCCTGTTTGCTCTTGATTCGCTCCTCGCGGAGCTTGTCGACTACTGAGTCTTTGTCTGTGGATCTGCGCGATCTTCGTCGCTGCGACTTCGCAATCTTGGTTATCTTCTCCAGCGTTGTACTCATCGAGACGCTCTCCTTCGGAATGATCTGTTTCCTCCCCCCTCCACAAGACTGTGCTTGGAGGAGTCCTATTCAATAGGACTCCTATGAATTCATCCTAGATACACCTCAGTCGGTTCACAAGCACGGCCCACGCGAGGAACTGAACGCAAGGACACCACGTAGAGGTGTCCTAATGGACGGGCGTCACCGCCGGTCAGACAAGCCGACGGGCGTTAGTAGGATTCCAGATGTCAGAGACGAAACCAAACTCTGCTCTGCGGACGCAGAAAAGGCAGGAAGAGCCATTGGAACGATCCGTTTACTGCTTCTGAAGCAACAGCACCGCCGCCTGATTCTCTGGTCCGTACTTCCAGGTCTGGACAGTGGTCCAGCCGAAGCGCAAAAGACACTCGCTGAGCTTGATGAGATCGTAGCGTTTGATTTGCCACACTAGAAAATGTCGCTCCGGTTCGTGTTCCCTTTCGACGTCGGCCCAGTTCTCAATGGCGTAGCTGCCTGGCACCGGACAATGCGTCGATAATTCAGTTCGTAGTCGGACCCGGCTGACTCCTTCACAGTGACGGCGGAGTGGTCCCGTTAAGAACCTAGTATAAGAATCAGGAGGACGCCTTGCCTTAATGGGGGGGTCCATTTGACGAATCTGCTCCGGTTGATCGACTGGTGCTCGCACGGTTTGGCAGTCAAGAACGGCAAGGTCACCAGACTGCGAGCACTCTGCCAAGTCGCGAAAGAAAGACGGCTCATTTTGTATGTTAGCGATCGTGTTGCCCATCATCAAGAAGACCCTCATCCTGCGGATACTGGTCGGATGCATATAGAGAGGAGGGTTCTTGGCGATGTCGTAGAAGCTGCCGTGAATAGCAAAGACCGGAATACGACGAGGAGCGAGAGAATCCAGCGCGTTGCGATACGCCTCGGCCAGCAGGACATGACTGATGTCCAGTAGGTACAACTGTAAGTCTGGTGGCGGGGGCATCGAATCCGCTAGGCGCTGCATCAGCGCGATCTCGGTCTTGCCATCACCACAACCGAGTCCATCGACATCGATTCCTACTCCCTTGCTCAGTTTGACAATTCGCTCAGCCAGCTTGTCTAGCGGCAGTTTGGAGCGAAACAGCGTGATGTACTGCTCGCTATTACTCAGTGCATGCCAATCGTATGCGCTCTGCGGATCGAGATACAGGTACGTCTGCTCGATCTGTCCGCCAGGGCCGTTCAGCATCGCAGTCATCGCAGGCACCATCTGCATGGGATTGTACTGAGCCGTGCATCCCCATGAATCGTTAGGTGAGTCGCGTCCACTCAGTTCCGTGAGTCCCAGCGCCTTGACTCCAGCAAGCCGTTTAAGCGTCTGTGGGCTCGGGTCTGTTGTTCCTGCTTCAAGATTGCGAATGGTGTTGGGTGTCAGTCCGGCCTTTCGCGCCAAGTCGGGAACACTTAGCGATGCGAGTTCTCGTCGACTTCTCAGCAAGTCACCAAAGTTGGGAGGAGGCGATGCCAGCAACTCGGTCTGCTTGAGCACTGATTCTTCTGCGACTTCTTCCACGGTTGGCTCCTTAGAGGGGTGTGCTGAGGTAAGCACTTTGAGCAGTATTTGGCGAAATCACGGCCGGATTGAGCAGCAATTGAGCAAACAGACTCGGTCTGCGGTGCAATGACACGCGCCGCAAGTTTCGGATTTCCCAGCAGGAGTCTCTCTGCTAGCTCTGTGCTCATGGATGAGTTCGTTTTCTTTGAGATCTCGACCGACGAGAACCAGCGGGATCACAACACCGGTCGGAAGCCCCAGCCATACACCGGACTCCCTTCCTTTAGCAAGCTCGTTCCTACCCAAATTCTGAGGGATGGGAGAACTCACTCCTTATTAGGTAGGAGTGGAAGGTGAATACTGCCCACACGCTCCGTAGATGCATTCACTGCGAGACCAAGGCAGTCAAGCCGCGCAAGGGAATCGGACGCACGATTTGCTATCGGACGATGCCCTGTATGCAGATTCCAAACGACATCCTGGTCCCGACCTGTGGGCGCTGCAAGAGTGAGTTTCTCGACGAAGATGCCGTTGCGATTCTGACTCCTTCGCTTCAAACGGCTTATCTGCAATCGTTACGGACTCGCATTCGGATCGCGATTGATATTCTCTCGAAACACATCTCTCAGCGGCGGCTCGAACGGGTCTTGGGGCTCAGCCAGGGTTATCTATCCAGACTGCGGGCGGGCTCTGGGAATCCGAGTCCTGAGCTGAGTAGTCATCTTGCGATACTCTGCCACGATCCCCCAACACGACTGATGGAGCTGGAACGATTCTGGGCACTTCCTGACGAGGAATGGCCGCCCATGGCGATTCGGCAGACCCGGTTCAAGAAGCGACTCAGTCATGGTGACCGGAACACAAACAAGAAGCGAATGAACAACGAGTGAGCCGTCGTGAACACATCGGAGGAGAAACCATGGATGGAATGGAAGCAGAGACGAGCGCAGCGCCAATTGAAGCGGAGCCGAAACAGATGACCACTGCACAGACTACTGAACCAAAGCCCAAGCAACATCGAGGATTCGCGGCCATGGATCGAGATGCACATCGAGAGCTGGCGCGTGCGGGTGGCAAGGCCGCGCATGCAAATGGACTCGCGTACCGCTTCACATCAGAGAAGGCGAGGGAAGCGGGGAAAGCAGGTGGCACGAAGACCTCTGCAAATCGCGAGCACATGGTCGAGATTGGTCGAAAGGGAGGCTACAGCAAGCGTGGATACCGGCGAAACAAGATCCCTACGGAGTACGATCCACAGAAGGAATAGAACCACGAGTGCGTGAGCCTCACAGAGAGGAGCAGAGGATGACAAAGTCGATCTTGGTGATCCATGCTTGGACATGAGCGGCATGCTGAGCTCGTTGCGGGGGAGCAGGTCAACCAAATGCTTGGTGTAGCTGACCTAGGACAATCGGCGACGGATAATCGTCACTGCTGGTGACGCCTCGCCGAAGAAGACTTCATCGTCGGCTCGAACTCAACAACCGGAACTTACTCGCTACGTTCGAAGCGATTCCCAGTGTTCAGTACGCGTTCATCATGACTTCTTGCCAGGAGGCATCAGGTTGGCCTTTGCAGCAAGTCTGCTGATCAGCTTGATGAGCGATGGAGCATCCCCGCCCCCACTCTGTTCGGCCATGAGGATCGCGTCCCGAAGTTCCTGCTCTTCTTCCGCTTCCTTGGCCAGCGCCACCTCAGCAATCGGGTCAGCCGGTGCAACCACCATCGGCCCCGGTTGGCTCGGAGTCTGCACCGCAGGAAGTTGCGGTCGGTTTGGACCCCAAGCCGCTCCTAGCGTTCCAACCGCATTGATCAGCGCAATACCCAGACCCGCGACGTCCAACGGAGGTGGCGGCGGCACCGGAACGGCCGCAATCTGCTGCTTGATCAACCTGCCCAAATGCACAACGAGCTTCGTGGTCTGCCGAGTCTGGCGGTTGCTGTCGGCGACTCGATTCTGCGACTCACGGCGTAACGAATCTGCCATCGCGACAAGATCGCGACGAAGCAGACTGCTCACCTGATGGTTCTCAGCGACTTCTCTCGTATAGCTGTGCGACAGGATCATCTGGGC